>VOFB01002617.1_pt1 | contig 102353 bp, 123 predicted proteins | sample 5384141 | NCBI WGS metagenome assembly VOFB01 (sample SAMN12384721, study PRJNA508395) | human gut metagenome | isolation source: healthy gut A | host: Homo sapiens | reverse complement strand
GGACGCGCATCGTCAAGGCGCAGCTGGGCAACCGGGCGGGTCTGATCGGCGCGGCCCTGCTGGGAAAGAATAAGCGTATCTGACAGGGGCATATACTACCGCTGGCAGTGTAGGGAACCCCTTATTTTCAAAGCTTGGAGGCATTATGAGCTGGTACGAGGAGCTGGACAAATGGGCGGCGGACTATCTGCCGGATATGGAATATGAGAAGGACGCGCCGCTGGATCGGTATACCTCCTTCCGCATCGGCGGGCCGGCGCGGCGCATGGCCTTTCCCCGCAGCGGGGAGGCGGCGGTGCTGCTGGTGAGCCATGCACTGGAGCTGGGCGCACGGCCCTTTGTGCTGGGAAACGGCACCAACGTGCTCTTCCCGGATGAGGGCGTGGAGCGTCTGGTGATCTGCACCCGGGACATGGCGGGTGTGGTGGCTGGTGCGGTCGCAGGTGAGATCACGGCAGAGTGCGGCGCATCACTGGCAAAGATCGCTGTTTTCGCGCAGAAGGCAGGGCTTTCCGGGCTGGAGTTCGCCCACGGATACCGGGAAGCCTGGGCGGCGCAGTGTGCATGAATGCCGGTGCCTATGGTGGGGAAATGGCACAGGTGGTAAAGGAAGTGACCGTGCTGTTCCCCGAGGATGGTGTCAAGACCCTCAGTGGGGAAGAAATGGCGTTTTCCTATCGGCACAGCCTGCTGACAGAGCACCCCGACACGGTGGTGCTGCGGGCGACGCTCCGCTTGCAGGCCGGTATCCCCGGGGAGATACGGGAGAAAATGGACGAGCTGATGGCCCGGCGTAAGGCGTCACAGCCGCTGGAGTATCCCAGCGCGGGCAGTACCTTTAAGCGCCCGGCGGGCTACTATGCTGCGGCGCTGATTGATCAGTGCGGCCTAAAGGGACTGACCGTGGGCGGCGCACAGGTGTCGGAGAAGCACGCGGGGTTCGTCATCAACCGGGGCGGGGCGTCCTGCGCTGATGTGACAACTCTCATGGCAGAGATACAAAAGCGCGTGCGGGAGCAAACCGGCGTTGTGCTGGAGCCTGAGGTCCGGGTCATTACCTGAATAATCGTTCCATTGACGTCGAGTATTTCTGTAGTTTTAAAGATAAAAAAGTACAAACAGGATTAAAAAAGAAAGCAAAAATACGGTAAAAATAGTATAGCAAAAGCAAACAGCATTTTGCTTGGCGGCGTGGAGGATACTGAATTGGAAATACTCATTATTTCGGGAATGTCCGGTGCGGGAAAGAGCCGCGCCGCCATCTGTCTGGAGGACAGCGGCTACTACATCGTGGACAACCTGCCGGCGGAGATGATGGTCAAATTCGCCGAGTTCTGCGCGGCCGCCGGCGGCCGGTATGACCGCTTGGCTTTTGTGTACGACGTGCGGGCCGGGGAGCCCTTTGACCGGCTGACCGGCGCGGTGGAAGAGCTGCGGCGGCAGGGTCTGCGGTGTCGGCTGCTGTTTTTGGAGGCGGACACCAAGACCATCATCAACCGCTATAAAGAGACACGGCGGAGCCATCCTCTGTGCGGCGACGGAGCCTCCATCGAAGAAGCGGTAGCGCGGGAACGGGCGATGCTGGCACCGGTGCGGGCGCAGGCGGACCTGGTGCTGGACACGTCGGCATTTTCTGCGGCCAAGCTGCGTAGCACACTGCTGACGCTGCTGGGCGGCGGCAGCAGTGGAGGACTGCATGTGACGGTGCTGTCCTTCGGGTTCAAGAACGGCCTGCCCCCGGAGGCAGACCTGGTGCTGGACGTGCGGTTTTTGCCAAACCCCTACTATGTGCCGGAGTTAAAAAGGCTGACCGGGCTGGATGTGGCGGTGCGCGACTATGTGATGAACGCAGCGGCCACGGAGGAATTCTGGCGGCGTCTGACGCCGATAGTGGATTATTTACTGCCCCAGTACCGACAGGAGGGTCGGACAGAGCTGGTACTGGCTGTAGGCTGCACCGGCGGTCGGCACCGATCTGTGGCTGTGGCGCACCGGCTGGCGGCATACATTGACGCGCTGGGCTTTTCCGTGGCGGAAAGCCACAGGGATATGGGGCGGTAAGTGTGTTCCGCACCTACGGTCGGGGCAAATACAGGAGACGATGTATGAGCAAATACGATAAACTCTGGGAATATGTGTTTAAGGATGGACGGGATCAATTTACGCTGTCGTTCGAGGAAATAGGACGTATTGCCGGTGTGCCCATCGACCACGCCTTCCTAACGTATAAAAAGGAGCTTGCGGCATACGGCTACCGGGTGGAAAAGATATCCATGAAGGCAAAAACGGTGGCTTTCCGCCGTGCGGAACAGTGAGGTGAAGGGTCATGATCTCATTTGCGGGAAAGGTAAAAAATGAACTGTGCCGCGTGGGGATCAGCCGCCAGTGCTGCGCCCGGGCCGAGGGCTACGGTGTGCTGCTGTACGGCAACACGTTCACGCCCGGAGAGATACGGATCATCACGGAGAACGGAGACTTCGCCGCACGGCTGCCAAAGCTGTTTCAGAAAGCTTTTGGGGTAAAATTCGACCGGGTACCGGAGGAAACGAACGGCAAAGGAAAGCTGATCTTCGGCATCACAGCGCTGGAAAAGCTGGAAAAGATCATCAACACACTTGGCTATGATGCGAGGCAGCTGACGGCGCTGCACGTGAACTTCGGAATACTGGAGGAGGACTGCTGCCGGACGGCGTTTCTGCGGGGGGCATTTTTGGCGGGAGGCAGCGTCACCGACCCAGAGAAGCGGTACCATCTGGAGCTGGCCACCAGTCATGTGCCGGCCAGCCGGGAGGTACAGGCGCTGATGGAGGAGATGGGGTTCCTGCCACGTTCCATATGGCGCGGCGCGGATGCACTTCTGTACTTCAAGCAGTCAGAGCACATCGAGGACTTTCTGACTAAGATCGGCGCACCGGCGGCGGCCATGGACATCATGACGGCCAAAGTGGATAAGGAGATACGCAACGGCGCCAACAGGGCTATGAACTGCGATATGGCCAACGTAAACAAGACGCTGGACGCGGCGCAGGAGCAGGTAGGTGCCATCGAGAAGCTGCGCCGCAGCGCCCGGTGGGATACGCTGCCGGAAAAGCTGCGGCAAACCGCGGCGCTGCGGCTGGAATATCCGGAGCTGTCGCTGGTACAGCTGGCGGAGAAGTGCGACCCGCCGGTAACAAAGTCGTGCATGAACCATCGAATGAGAAAGTTGATGGAGGAGGCTAAGGAGCTATGAATACGAGAGAACGCTGCGAACGCGCGGAGGCGTACAGAAAAAACGGGGCCAACTGCGCCCAGGCGCTGCTGGCGGCATTCGCAGATGTGATGGGTATTACGGAGACCCAAGCGCTGGCTGTCGGTGCGGGGTTAGGCGGCGGCGTGCGAAGCGGGAACATCTGTGGAGCGGTAAACGCGCCTGTGATGATCCTGGGCTGCGCGTTTCCGGAAATGGCCGCCAGCAAGGCGAAATCCGCGGAGATCACCAAGGAATACCAGCGGCGGTTTATGGAGAGATTTAAGCATCTCAACTGCCGGGAACTGCTGGTGGAGAAGGAATTGCAGCCCACTGACACGGCCATGGCACTGGCGGCGGGGGATCACTGCGGGCTGCTTATCCTCAGCGCGGCGGAGATACTGTGCGGGATGATAGGGGAGAAGTAAAGGAGAACAGGTATGGGATTTGTGCATCTGCACGTACATACGGAATACAGTCTGCTGGACGGTGCGTGCCGGATACGGGATCTGCCGAAGCTGGTAAAGGAGCTGGGTCAGACGGCCTGCGCTATTACCGACCACGGCGTCATGTACGGCGCAGTGGACTTTTACCGCGCCTGCAAGGCGGAGGGCATCCATCCCATCATCGGGTGCGAGGTATATGTGGCGCGTCGGACACGGTTCGACAAGCAGCATGAGTTCGATGCGGAGTCTCGGCATCTGGTGCTGCTGTGCAAGAACGAGACGGGGTACCGAAACCTATCATACATGGTGTCGCAGGCGTATATCGAGGGGTTCTATATCAAGCCGCGTATCGATATGGAGCTGCTGCGCACCCATTCCGACGGGCTGATCGCCCTGTCGGCCTGTTTGGCAGGAGAAATTCCCAAGCGGCTGATGAATGGTGACTACAACGGGGCCAAGGCATATGCACTGGAGATGCGGGGAATTTTCGGTGAGGACTTTTACCTGGAATTACAGGACCACGGCATCGCCGAGCAGACCGAGGTGAACCGGGGTCTTTTGCGGCTGCACAACGAAACGGGGATACCCCTGGTGTGTACCAATGATGCCCACTATCTGCGGAAGGAGGATGCAGAAAACCACGACGTGCTGCTGTGCATCCAGACCGGCAAGACGGTGGATGACGAGAACCGAATGCGGTATGAGCCGCGGAATTTCTATATCCGTTCCACAGAGGAGATGGAGACGCTGTTCGCCGGATATCCGGACGCGGTGGCCAACACGGAAAAGATCGCGGAGAAGTGCCAGCTGGAATTCACCTTCGGCAAGTACCACTTGCCGGAATTCAAGCTGCCGGAGGGGTATGACTCACCTACATATCTGCGTAAACTATGCGATGAGGGGTTTGCTCAGCGGTACGGTCAGGCAAAGCCGGAATACCGGAAGCAGCTGGATTATGAGCTGGATATGATCGAGAAAATGGGCTTTACGGACTATTTCCTCATTGTGTCGGACTTTGTGAGGTACGCCAAGAGCCGGGGAATACCGGTGGGACCAGGGCGCGGCAGCGCGGCCGGATCTATGGTGTCTTACTGCCTGGAGATCACGGACATCGACCCCATGAAGTACGATCTGTACTTTGAGCGGTTCCTGAACCCGGAGCGTGTGTCTATGCCGGATATCGACATGGACTTCGGCGACACGCGACGGGGCGAGGTGGTGGAATATGTCCGCAAAAAATATGGCGACGACCATGTAGCCCAGATCGTGACCTTCGGTACCATGGCCGCCCGAGCAGCCATACGGGATGTGGGCCGGGCGCTGAACATGACCTACGCCGAGGTGGATGTTGTGGCGAAGCTGGTACCGGCAGGGCCGGGGGCGCTGCATATTACCTTGCAGGAGGCGCTGAAGCTCTCGAAGCAGCTGGCGGATATGTACCGGGAGGACCCGAAGGTCAAAAAGCTCATCGACACAGCCATGGAACTGGAGGGAATGCCGCGGCACGCCTCTACCCACGCGGCGGGCGTGGTCATCACAAAGCTGCCGGTATACGAATATGTACCGCTGGCGCGGAACGACGACGCGGTAGTATGCCAGTATGTGATGACGACTCTGGAGGAGCTGGGCCTGCTGAAAATGGACTTTCTGGGGCTGCGGAACCTGACGGTGCTGGATGACGCCGTGAAGATGGTGCAGCAGCGGGAGCCAGAGTTCGCGCTGAGCAAAATACCGGACGACGACGCGGAGACCTATGACATGATCTCCCGAGGACAGACGGCGGGCGTGTTCCAGATCGAGTCCACGGGCATGACCGGTGTGTGCGTGGGGCTGAAGCCACAGAGTATTGAGGATATCACCGCCGTGATCGCGCTGTACCGTCCGGGACCAATGGAGTCCATTCCGAGGTTTATCGCCTGCAAGCACGACCCGAAGCTGGTGACGTATAAGCACCCAAGGCTGGTGCCTATACTGTCGGTCACCTACGGGTGCATCGTGTACCAGGAGCAGGTCATCCGCATTTTCCAGGAGCTGGGCGGCTTTTCGCTGGGGCAGGCGGACATGGTGCGCCGGGCCATCAGCAAGAAGAAGGCCAAGGAGATCGAGAAGGAGCGTCAGGCCTTCGTATACGGCGATGCGGAACGGGGAATCAAGGGCTGTATCGCCAACGGTATCGACGAGAAGACAGCGCAGGCCATCTACGACGAGATATACGACTTTGCCAACTATGCTTTCAACAAGGCCCACGCGGTGAGCTACGCGGTGGTGGCGTATCAGACGGCGTATTTCAAGTGTCATTACACCAAGGGAGTATATGGCCGCGCTGCTGACCAGCGTGCTGGACAACAGCGACAAGGTGGCGGGGTATATCGGGGAGTGCCGCGACTGCGGCATTGCGCTGCTGCCGCCGGACGTGAACCGGTCCAGCGACCGGTTCACCGTGGAGCCGGGCGGCATACGGTTCGGCCTGGTGGCCATCAAGAACATCGGACGGGGGTTCATACAGTCCCTGGTACGGGAGCGTGAGCGCGGCGGCGATTTCGCGTCACTGCAGGATTTCTGCGACCGGATGTACGACTGCGGCGACATGAACAAGCGGGCGGTGGAAAACCTTATCCGCAGCGGCGCCTTCGACAGCATGGGGGCGCGGCGGTCGCAGCTGCTGGCGGTGTATGAGAAGGTGCTGGACGGCATCGGCAACGTGCGGCGGCGGAACGTGGAGGGCCAGATCGATTTCTTCGGCATGAGCGCCGCCAACAGCACCGTGGAAACGGTGGTGATGCCGGACATTCCGGAATTCACCGCCACGGAGCGGATGCACATGGAGAAGGAGACCACGGGGCTGTATCTGTCCGGACACCCCATGGTGGGCTATCGCGCTGCGGCCCGTAGCAGCGGGGCAGTGACGCTGAATGAGATACTGGAGGATGTGTCCTCTGAAGAGGGCCCCACACGGTTCGCCGACGGGATGCCGGTGACGGTGGCGGGCATCGTGGCGTCCAGCAAGACCAGGCCCACCAAGAACGGCTCGCTGATGGCCTATGTGGTGCTGGAGGACGAGACAGCCAGCATGGAGCTGCTATGCTTCAGCCGGGTGCTGGACAAGTGCGCCAGCTATCTGGCGGTAAATAGCCCGGTACTCATCAAGGGACGGCTGAGCCTTCGGGACGAAAAGCCGCCGCAGATCGTGCCGGACGTGGTATTCCCGCTGGAGAGTTGCGGCGTGGGGGCGCTGCAGGACGGCAAGGCCGCGGAGAGCGACACGGCGGCGGTGTATCTGCGGGTGAAGAGCATCGATGACCCGGCGTTCAGCCATCTGCTGTTGGTGGCGACCATGTTCGAAGGGAAGGTGCCGCTGAAGATACGCATTGCCGACACCGGCAAGCTGTGGGGCGGCTTCTGCCTGGACCACCCGGCGTTTTTGAAGGAGTGCCGGGAATGGCTTGGACCGGAGAACGTGGTGGTGCGAAGGAAGGAAAAGAGCGAATGAGTGTCAGAGTGCGGCCTGCGGGCCGCACCCTTTTTGCCTTTTGGGCATAGAGTGGAATGAAAGAGGCCGTCTTTCACTACTTATTGGGAGGTCATTCTATGCCTGAAAATGTAATGCCGGGACCGGTCTGCGACCTGGGGAACGTCCGGGAGGCCGTGTGCATCCATACGCGGAAGATATTTGACTCATGCAGGGATAAGGACTGCGTGGAGGATCTGCGCTTTTACCCCACGGCGGCGGCGCAGGAGGTGCTCAGCACATCGCAGATGATCAAGGGCGGCACAGCGGAGCTGCTGTACGTCTACACCGATGTGGAGCCGGTGACGTTCAACCGGGGGTTCTATTCGGTGGATATGCGCTTCTACTACCGGGTGACTTTACAGGTGTGTACCGGCACGCCGCGATACACTGAGGTGGAAGGCCTGTGCGTGTTCGACAAGCGGTGTATCCTGTTCGGCAGCGAAGGAAACGCCAAGATATTCTCCTCGGACACGGTGTTCGACGAGTTGGATGTGCCGGGACGGATACGGACCAATCTGCCTATCGCCGTGGTGGAAGCCGTGGACCCCATCGTGCTGGACACCCGTGTAGCGGAGGTACCGGTCCCTGTCTCGACAGGCAGTTGTTTGTCGGAGATCCCGTCCTTTGTGGCGCAGAGCTTCGGTGGAGAGCTGGTGTTCGACGACAGCGCAGCGCGGCGGCTGTACGTGACGTTGGGACAGTTCACGCTGGTGCGGCTGGAGCGCGATACGCAGCTGCTGGTGCCGGTATATGACTACTGTGTGCCCCAGAGCGAGTGTGACTGCGGCAGTCAGGAAGATCCCTGCGGGCTATTCCGCAGCGTGGCGTTCCCCATGAACGAGTTCTTCCCGCCCAACGCGGTGGAGACGCCCTGCGACTATAACAGCACCAAGAACTACTGTGCGTGCCATTGAGAAGCAGAACAGGGGACGGCGAGAGCCGTCCTCTGCTTTTTTCGCGGGGTTTCGCTTTACAAGCGGGTAAAAATTGCGTATAATACCAAAAAAGGAGGTGGACGATGTGGGTATCGCGTTTATTCAGGACAAGCTGGAGATCAAGTTCCTGATCCTGTACATTGTGTCGCGGCTGACGGAGCCGGTGGACGGAGCCGACTTGCAGGACATGACCATGTGCGACGAGGGCATCGACTACTTTGATTATGCGGAGTGTCTGGGTGACCTGGTGAAGACAGAGCATCTGCGCGTCACAGAAGACGGACAGTACATCATCACGGAAAAGGGACGGAGAAACAGCGGTATCTGCGAGAGCAGCCTGCCATACTCCGTAAGACAGCTGTCGGACAGGCATATCGCGGCTTGGAACAAGGCGGCGGTGCGGCGGCAGCAGGTGCAGGGACGGGTGACGCCGCGTGAAAACGGGACGTTCACCGTGGAGCTGCGGCTGCGGGACGATGTGGATAGCCTGATGATGTTGGATCTGATGGTGGCCGATAAGGCCGACGCCGAGGTGTTGGCGGAACGGTTCCGGAGGGAGCCGGAGAAAGTATACACGCAGATCGTTGCGGCGCTTCGCGGAAAATAAGAAAGAAAAAGCCTCCCCGACCGGGGAGGCTTTTTGCGAGGAGAGTGAGTTCTGTACAGAATTACAATGTTTTGGATCACACGCTGAAAAGAATATCCGCGTAGGTGGGATACGGCCACGCCTTGGCGTCCACCAGCGATTCCAGCCGGCCGATCAGCTCGCCGGCCTTCTGGGTGAGGGCGACGACCTCGTCACGGTAATACCGGGCGGCATCTATGCCGCTGTCAGCGGCGGGAGCATCGCTGAGGGCAGCGTGCAACGCCTCGCAGGTATCAAACAGCTTCTCACCCAGGTCGGTAACACGCTGGGCCAGAGTCTTTTCCATGCGGGCGGACAAGGCCGGGACACTGTTCTCCTTGTGAAAGACCGTCTGGGTTAGGCGGTCGGCGTAAGCACTGGCGGCGGGGAGAATATGACGCTGGACCATGTCCAGCAGGGTGCTGGCCTCAATGGCAGACACCTTGCAGTAGTTTTCCAGGTGGATCTCGTACCGGGCGCGCATCTCCGTCTCGGTGAGGATAGCGTGCCTGGTGAAAAGATCGACGTTCTTTTTGTCAATGTAGGCGGGCATACAGTCCACCGTGTCCCGCAGGTTAGCCAGGCCCCGGCGCTTGGCCTCCTGCACCCACGACTCATCATAGCCGTTGCCGTTGAAGATGATACGCTGGTGGGCGGTGAAGGTGTCATGCAGCAGGGTCTGCAGCGCGGACTGGAAGTCGTCGGCCTTTTCCAGAATGTCGGCGAACTGGCGCAGCTCCTCGGCCATGATGGTGTTCAGCACCACGTTGGGGCTGGCGATGGACTGGCTGGAGCCCAGCATGCGGAACTCGAACTTGTTGCCGGTAAAGGCCAGGGGAGAGGTGCGGTTGCGGTCAGTGGTGTCCTGGGGTATCTCCGGCAAAGTGTCCACGCCGATGGTGAGCTTTTTCTTGGTGATGTCCACATACTCAGTGCCCTGAATGATGGCATCAAGAATAGCCGTTAATTCATCGCCCAGAAAGATGGAGATGACGGCGGGAGGCGCCTCGTTGCCGCCCAGACGGTGGTCGTTGCCGGGGTAGGAGACGCAGCAGCGCAGCATTTCCTGGTACTCGTCAACGCCCTTGATAAAGCGGCTAGAAACAGCAGGAACTGGGCGTTCTGGCTGGGGGTGCTGCCAGGCTTCAGAATGGTTTTCGCCGGTGTCAGTGGCCAGGGACCAGTTGTCGTGCTTGCCGCTGCCGTTGACGCCCGCAAAGGGCTTTTCATGGAGCAGGCACACCAAACCGTGGCGGGCGGCTACCTTTTTCAGCAGTTCCATGGTCAGCTGATTTTTGTCACAGGCGCTGTTGGCATCGGAGTAGATGGGCGCGATCTCGTGCTGGGCAGGCGCAACCTCGTTGTGCTCCGTCTTGGCCAGCACGCCCAGCTTCCACAGCTCCTGATCCAGCTCCCGCATGAACGCGGCTACCCGGGGTTTGATGGCGCCGTAATAGTGGTCGTCCAGCTCCTGCCCCTTGGAGGGACGGGCACCGAACAGCGTGCGGCCGCACAGCTTCAGATCCTCGCGCTGGCGGTATACCTTCTCGTCGATCAGGAAGTACTCCTGCTCAGGGCCTACCTGCGGCGTGACATGCTGCGCCTCGGTGTTGCCGAATAGCCGCAGGATACGGATGCACTCCCTGTCCAGCACACGCATAGAGCGCAACAGAGGCGTTTTTTTGTCCAGCGTCTGCCCACTGTACGAGCAGAAAATGGTAGGGATATACAGTGTCTCGTCCTTGACGAAAGCGTAAGATGTGGGGTCCCATGCAGTGTAGCCGCGGGCTTCGAATGTAGCGCGCAGACCGCCGGAGGGGAAGGAGGAGGCGTCCGCCTCGCCCTTGCTCAGTTCCTTGGCACTCAACTCCATGACCACGCTGTCCTTGCCGTCGCGGGTAATGAAGCTGTCGTGTTTTTCGGCGGTAACGCCGGTCATAGGCTGGAACCAGTGGGTGTAATGGGTAGCGCCCTTCTCAATGGCCCAGTCCTTCATGGCGTTGGCGATCTCGCCAGCGGTGGTACGATCCAGCGGCGTTCCCTGGGCCAGGCATTGCTGCCATTTCTGGTATGCGGCGGCGGGGAGACGCTGCTGCATCTGCTGCTCACCAAACACCATTTTGCCAAACAGAGCGGGAACGTTCGTGGTCTTTTCACACATTGCGGGATCAATCCTTTCAAAATCAAGTACGCGGCGGTGCCGCGGGAAAAACAAACCGTATGGGAAACGGGGCTTACATGAACAGCTGCATAGCCAGCGGAGTGACATAGGCCTCCATCACAGCGGCTAGGGCCAGCAGTGGTACCACCAGCAATCCCACCACGCGAAGCAGGTCCAGAAGCAGGGGCTTCATCATACCTTTTTCGTTGCAGCGGATGTATCGATTGATATTTCTGCACAGGCAGAGTCCGGCGGCCAGACTGAGCAGCAGGGCGGGGACCTCAAAGATGCCGTGAGGCACAAGACCGGCCAACAGCAGAAGCCACTGGCCATCCATCAGTGCGGCAAGCATACCGATGATCGCGGCATTGAGGCCCAGAGACAGTGCCGGCAGATACAGGAATGGTATAAAACCATAAAGCACGGTCATCACCATAGCCCGAAGGTTGTTGCCGAACAGGGCCAGCGCGTTGAAGCTGCCATCGTCGCGGATAATACCGGCGTCGGCAATGCTCTCGTTGAAGGTACGTATAATGGTTACGGGAACATTGGGGACAAGCCTTCCGACAATGTAAGCCAGCACGGTCAGTGCCAAAAAAGCAAGGGCAGTTATGCCGACAAATCGGCCGTATTCCCTGTGCCAGAACGCAGCGATGGCACAAAGCTGTTTTTTCATGCCAGCTTCTCCAGGCCGGCGCGGAGACGGCGGAGCGTTTCATCACGGCCCAGGATGCGGCAGATCTCCACTGCGCCGCCGGGGGTGACCAGCTTGCCGGCAGCAGCGATACGTACCGGCCACATGAGGGTGGCGTTCTTGACACCCAATTGTTCAGCTAAGGCGATCAGGCCATCGTGGATGGCCTCGTCCGTCCACTGGGGCAGCGCCGCCAGCATGGGAATAGCCGCCTCCAGCATGGCCTTGCAGACCTCCGGGTTCGTCTTAGATTTCTTGTTGGTGAAGAATTCCACGTCGTACTCCGGGCACGCATCGAAGAAGTCCACCTTCTCCGGGATATCTGTAAGACGCTCGCAGCGCGCCTGCAGTAGCGCGGCGATGGCCGCCACGTCAAAGTCGCCCTTGACGCTCTGGCGGATGTAGGGCTCGGCTGCCTTGGCGAAGTCCTCCGGGGACATGGCACGCAGGTAGACGGCGTTGAAATGATCCAGCTTGGCCTTGTCGAAGATGGCGGGAGATTTGGAAATACCGGTCAGATCAAACGCCTTGACAAGCGCATCAAGAGAGAAGATCTCCTGCTCCGCCAGCTCACCCTTGGGACTCCAGCCCAGCAGAGCAACGTAGTTGAGAATGGCATCGGTCAGATAACCCTCTGCCTTCAGGTCCTCATAGCTGGGGTCGCCGTGGCGCTTGGACATCTTGTTCTGCGCGTCCCGCATGACGGGGGAGCAGTGGACATAGGTGGGTACCTCCCAGCCGAAAGCGTGGTAAAGAAGGTCGTACTTGGGCGCGGAGGACAGATACTCGCTGCCGCGTACCACATGGGTGATGCCCATGAGATGATCGTCGATGACGTTGGCGAAGTTGTAGGTGGGCAGGCCGTCCCGCTTCAGCAGCACCTGATCGTCCAGCGTCTTGTTTTCCACGGTGATGTCGCCGAAAACGGCATCGTGGAACGTGGTGGTACCCTCCTTGGGGATGCGCTGGCGGATGACGTAAGGCTCGCCTGCCTCCGCGCGGCGCAGAGCGTCCTCCAGCAGCAGGTCGCGGCAAGGATCATCGGCGCGGTCGAAATCGCCGGTGTCCTCCTCGGAGGCACACTTCTCGCAGAAACAGTAATAGGCGCCGCCCTTTTCCGCCAGCAAGCGGGCGTATTTGCCGTAGGTATCCCGACGTTGGGACTGGATATAGGGAGCCACGGGGCCGCCGATGTCGGGGCCCTCGTCATGGTTCAGGTGGCACTCGGCCATGGTGCGGTAGATGACATCGGTAGCACCTTCCACCAGCCGCCCCTGGTCGGTATCCTCGATACGGAGGATAAACGTGCCGCCATGACTGCGGGCAATGAGCCAGGTATACAGGGCGGTACGCAGATTGCCGATGTGCATATAACCGGTAGGGGAGGGCGCAAAGCGGGTGCGGACCTTGCCCGTGGGGATCTTGGCTTCCATCTCGGTAAAATAAGCGGCGTCAGACATAGGGGTGGACCTCCGTTACTTGATAAAAATACTATAATAGTATACTGGTTTTACGGGAAAAGTCAATGCTTATGGGCGATTTCGCAGAATGTCCAAATGTTTGGAATGTTTCTTGCAATTTGTGGGGAGATTTGGTATAATGACTGCGAAGCGGCCATGATACATGGATCGCCATTTCGTTTTACCCGCCGCAAGGCACGACTATAACACAGAAAGGAACATCGTCACTATGATCTACACGACGGAAGTACAGCATATGTGTCCTGTCGCCAAGGGCGCTTATCACGGTCCGGCTCCCATTCCCGAGGAGGGCAAGTGGGTACAGGCCAAGCAGATCGGGGATATTTCCGGCTTTACCCACGGTATCGGCTGGTGTGCACCACAGCAGGGTGCCTGCAAGCTGACGCTGAATGTGAAGAACGGCGTTATCGAGGAGGCGCTGGTGGAGACCATCGGCTGCTCTGGTATGACCCACTCCGCCGCCATGGCTTCCGAGATTCTGATCGGCAAGACTATTCTGGAGGCGCTGAACACCGACCTGGTGTGCGATGCCATCAACACCGCCATGCGCGAGCTGTTCCTGCAGATCGTCTATGGCCGCACTCAGTCCGCTTTCTCCGAGGACGGTCTGGCTGTGGGCGCGTCTCTGGAGGACTTGGGCAAGGGCCTGCGCTCTCAGGTGGGCACCATGTTCGGCACCCGTGAAAAGGGTCCCCGCTATCTGGAGATGGCCGAGGGCTATTGCAGCAAGCTGGCTTTGAACGACAAGGATGAGATCATCGGCTACGAGTTCATCAGCCTGGGCAAGATGATGGACGCCGTCAAGAAGGGCGTGGACGCCAACGAGGCCCTGAAGAACGCCACCGGCCACTACGGCCAGTGGGACAACGCGGCGAAGTATATCGACCCGCGCCAGGAATAAGAGAAGGAGGACGACAAAATGGCTCTGTTTGAAAGTTACGAAAGACGTATCGACAAGATCAACGGCGTCCTCGCGCAGTACGGCATCGGCTCCGTGGAGGAGTGCCGCGAGCTCTGCAAGGCGAAGGGCTTCGACCCCTATGAGATCGTCAAGGGCATTCAGCCCATCTGCTTTGAGAACGCCTGCTGGGCGTACACCGTGGGTGCGGCCATCGCGCTGAAGTCCGGTGTTAAGACCGCTGCCGACGCCGCACGGAAGATCGGTGAGGGATTGCAGTCCTTCTGCATCGACGGTTCTGTGGCCGAGGACCGCAAGGTGGGTCTGGGCCATGGCAATCTGGGCGCCATGCTGCTGCGCGATGAGTCCAAGTGCTTCGCTTTCCTTGCTGGTCACGAGTCCTTTGCCGCTGCCGAGGGTGCTATCGGCATCGTTCGCAACGCAAACAAGGCACGTAAGGAACCTCTGCGGGTCATCCTGAACGGTCTTGGCAAGGATGCTGCGCAGATCATCAGCCGCATCAACGGCTTCACTTATGTGCAGACTCAGTTTGACTATTTCACCGGCAAGCTGAACATCGTCCGCGAGATTCGGTATTCCGAGACCGAGCGCGCCGATGTCCGCTGCTATGGCGCCGATGATGTCCGCGAGGGTGTGGCTATCATGCACCATGAGGGCGTGGACGTGTCCATCACCGGCAACTCCACCAACCCTACTCGCTTCCAGCACCCTGTGGCCGGCACTTACAAAAAGGAGTGCATCGAACAGGGGAAGAAGTACTTCTCCGTGGCCTCCGGCGGCGGCACCGGCCGTACGCTGCATCCGGACAATATGGCCGCCGGTCCCGCTTCCTACGGCATGACCGACACCATGGGCCGTATGCACAGCGACGCGCAGTTTGCCGGCCCAGCTCCGTCCCTGCGCATGTGGAGATGATGGGCTTCCTGGGCATGGGCAACAATCCTATGGTCGGCGCGACCGTGGCCGTGGCCGTGGCTGTGGCGGAAGCTGTGAAAGCCTGATGGTACAAGGGCTGCGGGATTTTCGGCAAAATTGTGACTTCCTAAATAACGGGCGACGAATAGGCCAAAAACCCGGTTTTGTCCACATTTTGTCCACATTTTTTCTGGACGTGGACAAGAAATAGGCGAGAAAAGAGCGCTGCCGGCGGCAGCGCTCTTTAATTTGCGGCATACAGGCTTTCAAGCTTTTTGGCCGTGTCGGCCTCCATTTGCTGCGTGAGGTGCTGGTAGATGTTGAGGGTGGTTTTGATATCCTTGTGACCGAGGCGCACCTGCACCGCTTTGGGAGGAATTCCGGCAAGGAGAAGCTCCGTGCAGTGCGTGTGCCGCAGCGAGTGGTAGTCGAAGGTGGGGCAAATGGCATCCGGGGATCGGACGCGGGATACCTTGCCGTTCTTCTGCACATTCCGCCAGCCGTGGATCACACGGCAGCATTCCTGTATGGTACGCGGACGGATAAGGGAGCCGTCGTCATTGACGTTGATCATGTGGATCTCCGTGCCGATGCCATCGGTGTTGAGTGTAAATGGGGGGACATCGTCCGCGGAGCTGCGTGCCGGGGTGACATATTGCCGTTGGAAATAGGGACCATAGGAGAGCTGCGCCTCCCGCTGGTGCTGCCGGGTACGTCGGAGCAGCGCCAGCGTTGCGCTGTCCAGCTGGATGGTGCGGTAACTGTCGTACTTCGGGGGAGCGAAATACAGCTCATCCGGAGAGCGCCTGCGTTCCTTCGGCGAGGTATCGCCGCCTCCGGGGCGGTATTGGATCTGACGGTTGACAGACAAGGTGGCAGCGCCGAAGTCTACGTCCTCCCACTGCAGGGCGAAAGCCTCGCCGAGCCGGAGGCCGCAGCGGTAGCCGAGAACAAGCGGGATGTGCATGGGATGCCCCTCCGGGAAGCGCTCAAATATCCGGCGAATGGTATCGGCGTCCAGAACGCCCCGCTGCTTAGTGCGCGTCTTTAGCATGGGCTGCGCTCCGCGCCGGGGGAGTTCGGCGTCCGGCACGGGGCTATTCTGGATAAACTTCATCTTTTTGGCGTATTTCATGGACTTGCTGAGGATGCCCTTTACACCCGCGATGGTGTTGCGGCTGTATCCGCGGTTGAACAGGTCGTCGATGAGCGCCTGCACAGAGGCGGTCTGGAGCGCAGATATGGGGTATTTGCCGATGGCGGGGACGATATGGTTCTTTATCTTCTTGCGGTAGTTGGTGAGGGTGGTATCTTTGAAGTTGGAAACACCGTAATTATCCAGCCAGTAGTTGAGGAAATCGGCCACGCTCATTTGGGACGGAGTGAACTTTAGACCGGAGTTCCGGTATTCCTGCCAGGCTGTCATGCCGGCGGCGTATGCCTCGCCGGCGGTATCGAAGCCGCCGCGGGAGATCCACTGCCGCTTGCCGCCGACGGACGCGGACTCGAAGCGGTATTCGTATTTCTTGCCTCGCCGGCGGGTAAGCACTTTACTGCCCATCTTTGTCACCTCCCGGCTCGTGGCCGATAAAAACGGTGTGGGATCGCTTCGTATACCGGGAAGACATACGAAGCAGACAGTGGCCCATGACGCAGGCGGCCGCGATGACCAGAAGCAGAATAAACCACGCGGCAAGCGAGATGTTGCCGCCGATGATAAGTCCCGCATTTGGGAGGCGAAAGTCCCAAATTAGATACCAGACTACAGCAAAGAACATAAGCGAACAGACGGTGATAAGCGAATAGGTACGCCGCGTCAGTTCGGAGCGGAGAGCATCGTTGCTATCCCGCAGGCTGCGGATCTCGCCATTGCGCTCTGCCAGTTCCAGCTCAAGGGCACGGATCCGCTGCTCCAGCTCCGCGCGCTGGCGCTCCGCCTCCGGCTTGACCGCGCCGAACATCTCATCGATGGACAGACCCAGCACGCGGGCCAGCGCCGCCGCCTGCACGATGGTAACGCCGCCGTTGCCGCTTTGGGCGTTGCGGACGGTGGAGTAGGGAACGCCGGATCGATCGGACAATTCTTCGTTGGTGAGGCCGAAGCGGGAACGTGCCATGCGGAATGCTTTGGGGTATGCACGGATGTATGGGGATAACTCGTCAATAACGGACATAGTGCTCCTCCTTACATAAATTACCCATATTGGGTAGCAATTCCCCAAATTGGGCAAATTTTTACCCGAATATAGGTAGGAAAAAATTGAGAAAAAACGCGAATTGTTAAAATAGGGCAGAAATTGTCAGGATAGCTCATTGACTTTTCGTCTACGCCGGCAGCATAATGAATACAGAAGGAAGCAGGAAACCGGACGTAAAGGGGAGAGAAATGAGTTTAGATGACAGGATACTGGAAAGGTTCCAACTACTGACAGAGGACGAGAAGATCCTCATCCTCGTTGGCTTAATAGAGTCTCTATCTGGGCCAGCAGCAGACGCTTCTGATCCTCGGTCAGACAGCGCAGCAGCTCGATCAGCTTGACATCCAGAGGGGAAAGACCGTCGCCGGCCAGGGCGGCGGTTTTTTCTGTTTTTGCTAACTGTGCGAGGGCGGAAACGCGCTCATAGTCAAGAGCTATCCGGGGATCAATCCCTCGGTGAACAACAATTTTTAATCTATCCGCAGGGGACGCCCGCCAGTAATCCTCTAAAAGGTCGTCGGCCTCCCACAGGTTGATGGGGATGGAGTCTGTGATAAGATATTTCAAAGGGACCTTGACAGCGTCGGCATATTTTGCGGCTGTTGTCACTTTGGGGATGCGCTCGTCTTTTTCATAAAGGCTCACAATTTGCTTTGTGGAGCCAACAAGGTCGGCAAGCTGCTGTTGGGACAGACCGAGTGCCGACCTGCACAGTTTAAGTTTAGTTCCAAAACTCATGATTACACCTCCGAGACAATTAAAGCACAGTTATCAAACAGTGTCAACAAGAAAATGACGCTCAAAATATTTTCGCAAAATTATCAAACAATAGTTGACAACAAGGAAGTTCGGTGATAGTATAATGGCAAGTCAACTAAACGATGACCATGAAAACAAGGAGGGTAGCGACTTATGAATGAACTGCGCGGCATGATTTATACGCGCTTCAAAACAGAAGCGGACTGCGCCAGACAGCTTGGCTGGCCGAAACAGAAGCTAAACTACATAACCAACGGAAAACGGATGCCAGACATTAAGGACACGGTCGAGCTGGCCAATACATTGCAGGTTGATGTGGGCTCACTCATCTCTATTTTTTTGGCGAGAGAGTCAACTAAACAATGACTTGTGGCGTAAATAAGACCGCGCCCGGAGGGACGCGGTCGGCAGGGGACTATTTCTTTTTCTTTCGGGAACGCATGGCCCACTCGTAGATGGCGACCGGGATCGCAAAGGCGATGACAGTCTCCGCGATGCCAAGCCAAAACTTGGTGCTCGTAATGAGCGACACGAGGTCGTCCCATGTCGAGGTGGAAGCCTTGACCGGTTCGCCGGTATCAGCGTCATTCCGCAGCACGGGCATTTCAACGTAGCCGGAGCTGCCGCCAGAGGGCCGGCTGTCAGCACCGGTGCGGTCATCGAAGTTGTATGGGCACTGCCCGTTGTAATGCTGGTGGGCCTTGTGGCCGTGGTGGTAATGGTATTCGCCGGTAGAACGGTCGTAATGGCCGCCGGCGGCATCGGTGTCTCCGGGGTGAGCGAGAGCCACCGTGCAGCAGAGAAGCAGCGCCAGGAGCACTGCAAGTAGTCTTTTCAAAGTATAGCACCTCCCCTTTGAGCAAGTATAGCACGGCGGCGGGGCGGGTGCAAGAGGGGAGGGCAGGACATGACGAACATAGAACAGCTGCCTCGGCTGCTGACGGTGCCGGAGGTGGCGAAGCTGCTGGGCGTCAACCAGGGGAAGGTACACGAGCTGCGGAAAAGCGGTCTGCTGCCCTTCCTGAAGCTGGGTGCCTACAAGTGCCGCCCGGAGGCACTGGAGGAATTCTTAGCGAAATGGGAGGGCTGGGACATTTCAAACCCCTACCAACCGTGCGAAATGAACCCGGCGGAGGCCGGGAACAAATAATCAACAACAGGAGGAAAACAACATGAAACACGAAACACTGGCCATTTGGAGCGCGGAGGACTTCGCTCGCCCGGAGAAGCTGGCGGCGCTGCGCGTAGGCGACGAGATCGCCTTCCGACTCAAGAACGGCAAAGATGCCGCCTTTGTGGTGACGGCCATCGCCGACGGCGCCCTTACCGGCTGCCTTTTTAAGGGCGTGCGGGACATGGCCATGTACGACGGCCGCCGCTGGTGGAACACGGACTATGTGAACTACCCGGAGAGCGACGCCAGAGAGCGCCTCAACGAGGAGCTCTTGCCCCTGCTGCCGGACGAGCTGGCGGCACTGTTGGTGGAGCGCACCATCACCCAGACGGTGGACGGCGAGACGTACACCTGCACGGACAAGCTGTGGCCCCTGTCCGCGGTGGAGGTGTTCGGCAAGGACGCGCCGGACTGGATGCAGCGGGACGATACGCCGGACAAGCCCCTGCCGTTCTTTGCCGAGAGCCAGAGCAACCGGAAAGCGTACCTGTGGTTTGCCTGGCTGCGCTCGCCGCATGCCAGCTACAGCTACAATTTCTGCATTGTGGCCACGTCGGGCGCCGCGACCAGCTACAATGCCAGCAATTCGCTTGGCGTGGCCCCCGGCTTTCGCATCGACATCAAGGCCAAGACGGCGGAGCCGGCGCAGGACTGATCGAAAAGGCCATCCCCCGGCGCAAGCCGGGGATACGAAAGGAGCAGAGCATGAACAAGAGAAAGAGCCGCGGCGCCAAGTTCGCCGAAGGGGAGCAGGCGGTGTGCCTCACCCCGGCGGCTGCGGAGAGAAACGGCGGGCACCCGCCCGTAGGCACGGTGCTCCGGGCCACGAAGCGGAACGGCGCGTGGGCCTACCAGGTGCAGGTACGGGACACGGACCGCATCGAGACCTGGTCGGAGGACACGATGGGGAGGCTGACGGTATGAGCGCCTTCGGATGGATATGCGCCTATATCGGCGCGGCGTGGCTGGCCGGAACGGTGCTGAAATGCGTGGAGGCGCTGGGCCGGTGACAGAGACACGGATGGAACGGAACCGGCGGGCGCGGGCCTACAGCCACGCCTGCCGCATCCGGCGGCTGCGGAACGCCCTGTGGGCGGTGGCCGCCGTGCTGACGGTGCTGCTGGCGGTGGAGCTGATCTGGCTGCTAAGCAGCAGACCGGCGCCGGAGGGCACCGCGCAGGAGCCACAGGAGATGGCGGTCCTGCTGGAGCCGGAGGTCACGGAAAGCACCGGCGTGTTCACGGTGACGGGCTACTGCGCCTGCTGCACGCCGTACAGCCATCTCAACCGCTGCGGCGACCTTGTGCTGACCGCCAGCGGAGAGTGGGTACACCTTGGCGATGCTGTAGCGGTGGATCCGGACATCATCCCGCTGGGCAGCACCGTGACTATAGGCGAAAAGACCTATAGGGCACTGGACACCGGCGTGTACGGCTATGTGGTGGACATCCTCATGTCACATGAGGATGCCGCCGCGGCCGGCGCCAGAAGGGAGCTGGTGACATGGAAAACCGACCAAAGACAGGGAGAAACGCCGAGCTGAAGCCCTGTCTGAACTGCGCCGAGCGATACATCGGCTGCCACGGCCGGAACGAGGACGGGAGCTATCGCTGCGGGAAGTACGCCGAGGTGGAGGCCGCCAGGGCCGAGGAACTGGTAAAACTGGCCGCCTACCGGCGGGAGAAGGAGATAGACCGCTACCAGCGGCACAAGATCAACGAGTACAGCGCAAAGGCCGAAAAGGCCCGGCTGTGCGGAAGGGGACGGTGAGCATGGCAGAGGGAAAGGGCAAGAAGGCCGACTTCCTGTGGTGGGTACAGTGCGAGGGCCACTACGACGTGCCGGTGATCGCCCCCAATTGGGAGCTGGCCACGGTGGAGGCGGCGCACCTGTGGGGCGTGCCGTGGGCCAAGGTGGCCGCCCGGTGCGAGCTGCGGGAGAAGCTACCGGTGGTGCGGAACGTGTGCCAGCGGTGCGGCAAGATCTTCCACGGCTCCGGCCCGCTGTGCGACGACTGCATCAGCGTCATCCGCATAGAGGAGCAGCGGAAGGCCGCCGCCAGAAAGGACTACTTCCGGCGGCTATATGCCGGACACTGAGGGGCCGGGCGAGAGACAAACAGACAAACAGGAGGAACTGTGCGATGAACGAGTATTTGGACAGGGCGCTGGAGAAGCTGCGCGGCGCCAAGACGCCGACGGGCCAACGGGAGGCCGTGGTGTTCAAACCGGTGGTGGCGGCGCTGGAGGACTTCTGCCGACAGGATGCGGAGTTCGCCCAGGCGGTGGCACAGGGCGGCAGCGTGGAGGACTGCGTCAAGACCGTGCTGAAGGGCGTGGGCGGCAGCCTGAGCGACCTTGAGGCCTACAAGCGGGCGGCGGCGTTCTTCTTCCCCGGATGCGTGGTGACCATGAAGCTGACCATTGCCATGTGCGAGCATGACGTAGTCCCGGCGGCACCGCAGGAGCGCAAGGCTGTGGTGCTGGATCTGGCGGACTTTTGGTGAGCGCCATGATGGACGAAAAGGAGAGGGCCTCCGCGCTGGAGCGACTGGCCCCGAAGCCCTCGGCGTGGGAGCTGGAGGCGGTCAACGGACTGTTCCGGCACTTCCTGTTCAAGCGCTGCGGCAAGGGCGAGATATGGACTACCTGCTGCCGGCGGCATACCTTCGTCAAGCCGGACACGGACAACGCCGACGAGCTGAGAGCGCTACACGCGCCCCACACGCCGGAGCCCCGGAGCAGATGGGACCATTCGCCCACGGTAAAACAACGATACAGGTGCCCCTACTGCGGCGCAGAGGTCACGGTGAAGGAGCTGCGGTACTCCGGCGGACGGGCCAACCTGTGGAGCTTCCGGCGGGCGGTCATCCTGCGGCAGTGGCGGGGCGCCCTGTGGGCCACGGCGTGGGACTGCGACAAGAACTACAGCCGCGTCGGTATGAACGGTGAGCCGGTACTGACTGAGCTTCCGGAGATGAAGCTGCTGGGTGTGTACCGCTTCGCGCCGGGCGTGGCGGAGCAGGCCACACGGCCGTGGTGGTGCAGCGGCGGCACACCCATGAGCTACCGGCGCCAGACCGCGCCCGGCAAGAGCAACGGGCGCAAGGGCGGGCTGTGGAAAGTACATTCGCCCTACACCTACTGCGCCGAACTGGGCAGCAGCTATGACGTGATCGGGCTGCTGGAGGCGGACAAGGGCTTTATGCGCTGGTGCGGCCTTAGAAAGATACATCTCCCCTCGGACGATTTCATTGAGCTGCTGACGGCGTGCTGCTTTTACCCCCGCCAGATCGAAATGCTGGTGAAGCTGGGGCTGGAGGACGCGGTGAAGGACCTTGTGGGGCGCGGCGTGCGGAACGCCGACATCATCAAATGGGACGCGGACAAGCCCAGGGACTTTATGAAATGCACGCCCAAGGAGGCGATGGCGGCGTGTTCTTCGAGGGAGCCGCTGCGGGTGCTGCGGCTGTATATCCGGCACAGGGACACGCCGCTGAAAATGACCATAGAAACCGCGGCGTGGCTCGCTGAGGCCACCATCGGCCGCGGCGAGGAGAACTACGCCGTGCGCCTGCTGAAGCGGCTGGGCATCACGGCGGAGAAGCTGACGGCCTATCTGGAAAAGAACCGGGTAGCGCTGCAGGAAGGCGGCAGGCCCGGCTCCGGCACCCGGAGAGGGGTGCTGCAGCTATACAAGGACTATCTGGACGCGGCGGAGCACTGCGGGATGGACATGGAAAACCCCCTGATCCTCATGCCGCGGGACCTTGTGGAAAAGCATGACCGGGTGACAGCGGCGTGGAGCGCCATACAGCGCCAGCGCCGGAAGGCGGAGAACAAGGCGGCGCAGAAAGCCGCCGCGGAGGCCTACAGGAAGCGGCTGCGCGCCCTGTCTGAAAAGTATCTATTCTGGACGGATGACTTCCTTATCCGCGCACCGGTCAACGCCGATGAGATCGTGGACGAGGGCAAGGCGCTGAAGCACTGCGTAGGTGGCTACGCTGCCCGGCACATGACGGGGGCGACAACCATCCTGTTCCTGCGCCGGCGTGACAGGCCCCACACGCCGCTGGCGACCATTGAAATGAACGGCAACAGAGTCGTGCAGGTACACGGCTACCGGAACGAGCTGGAGGGCTGCGCCGACAACCCAGACCGGGAGAGCGCCAGAAAGCTGTACGCCAGGGTGCTGGATCCGTGGCTGAAATGGCTGAAGGCCGGAAGCAAACGAGATGAGGACGGCAGGCCGAAGCTGCCGAAAAAGAGAGCGAGGAGGAACGCGGCATGAGTATGTATGACATGGTAGACACCACGCCGGAGAGGTATTCTGAGGGCGAGGAACTGAGCAAGATGTTCAGCGAGGATGATATGAGCGAGGCCTTCGAGGAGCGCGACATAGACGTCATCACGGAGGAGATCAACTTCTACAAGCAGCAGGCCGGCATGGCCATTCTGGAGATCGGCAAGCGGCTGGTGGAGGCCAAGGCGCAGCTCTCCCACGGGGAGTGGCTGCCGTGGCTGGAGAAAAAGGTGGAGTTCTCTGAGCGCAGCGCGCAGCAGTATATCCGGCTGTGGAAAGAGTACGGCAAATCCGCAACCGTTGCGGATTTGGGCGTGCGGAAAGCGTTGGTACTGCTGGCTTTGCCGGAAAATGAGCGCGACAGCTTCGCCGGTGAGACACACGCGGTGGACGGCGCGGAAAAGACCGCCGCGGAGATGACGGTGAAGGAGCTGGAGAAGGCCGTGGCGGAGCGCAACGCTGCCCGCCAGGAGGCGGAACAGGCCAAGGCGGACCTGTACGCCGCCCGTGAGGCCGCAAAGGAGGCACGGGACCATGTGGAGGCCTTGCAGGGAGAGCTGGAGGCGCTGAAGAACCGCCCCACGGAGGTGGCCATCGAGCAGAAGGACGCCACGGAGGAGCAGCTGGCCGCCGCCCGGCAGGAGGCCGAGGCAGCAGCTGCCAGGCGGGTGGCGGAGCTGGAAAAGGCACTGGAGCAGGCCCGCGGCGCTGCCGCGGCGGCCGAGGACAGGAAGGAGACCGCCGAGGCAGCGCTTCAGGATGCCGAACGTGAACGCGACAGCGCGCTGGATGCCGCCAAGGGCTACAAAGCCGATGCGGAGGCCGCCCACAAGCTGGCCGCTGCCGCCAGCAACGAGGGCATGACCAAGTTCAAGGTGGTGTTCGATCAGACGGTGGAAAACGTGAACACGCTGGCCGCGCTGCTGCAGGCGCTGCCGGACAGTCAGCAGGAGAAGCTGCGGCGGGCACTGCTGGCACTGGCTGACCAGGTGCGGAAGGTGGGCGCGTGATATGGCGGAACACTGCGGAAGCTGCGTGTGGCGCTCCGGCCGGGCCGGATACAAATGCGACTACGCCGGCAAGACGGACCATACGCGAAAGGCGGAGTCTCCGGACGGCTGTACCTACTACCTGCGGGGCGACATCGTAACGGACGACCGGACAGCCCAGCGGCTGTATCGCAAGGTCATGGCAAAGAGAAAAGCGGCGGGGCTGGCGTGAGCCGCCCCGCACCGCCCTCTTTTGAAAGCGGCTGCCCGATGACCGGGCGGCGGCTTTGAGGAGAGGAGGCGAGGGTGTGAACCTGCGGAACCCGAAGGAATACTGCGAAAACCTCTTGTGGATACGCACAAAAAAACAGACGATGGCGCGCCTGCGCTTCAACGACGCGCAGAATAACCTGTACGGCGTCATCCGCCGGCAGGCGGCACAGGGGAAGCCCGTCCGTCTGATCGTCCTCAAAGGACGGCAGGAGGGTATCTCCACGGTGACGGAGGGGCTGATGTTCCAGGATACGGTGACGCGCCCCAACGTAAAGACGCTGATCGTGGCCCACGAGAACACGGCCACGGCCAACCTGTTCAAGATGAACAAGCTGTTCTACGACAGCCTTCCGCCCGGCGCGCAGCCTATGCGGAAGAACTCCAACGCCAAGGAGCTGGTGTTCGAGAACCCAACCAAGGACGAGAAGGAGAAGCGCCGCCGGCCGGGCCTGCGGAGCTCTATCCGCTGCCAGACGGCGGGCAAGGGCGGCGTAGGCCGAAGCGACACGCTGACCAATGTACATATCTCCGAGTACGCCTTCTGGCCCAAAAACAAGGACGAGCTGCTGCTGGGCATCATGCAGGCGGTGCCGGATGAGCCGGACACGATGGTGGTCATCGAGTCCACCGCCAACGGCTACGACCACTTCAAGACACTGTGGGACGACGCGGTGGCCGGCGTCAACGCATGGACGCCGGTATTCCTGCCGTGGTACCTGGAGCCGGGGTACCGAAAGAGCGTGCCGGAGGGAACCGTGTGGGACGAGGAGGAGGAAGGCCTCCGGCGGGACTTCGGGCTGGACGATGAGCAGCTCATGTGGCGCCGCTGGTGCATCAAGGCCAACTGCGGCAACGACGCGGCCATGTTCCGGCAGGAGTACCCCAACACACCGGACGAGGCATTCCTGCTCAGTGGCGAGGGCTACTTCGACAACGCGGCGCTGGGCCGGCAGCGGATGCACGCACCGGCGCCCGCATCCGTGGGCTGGTTCGTTTTCGACGAGCCGACGGAGCCAGGGGCAGCGCCCCGGAACTGGCGGTATGAGCCCGGCGAGGCCGGGGCTGTGCGTATCTGGAAGGCACCGGAGAGGGGCGTGCCATATGTGCTGGGCGGCGATACAGCCGGCGAGGGGAGCGACCGCTTCACCGCCTTTGTACTGGACAACCGCACCGGGGCGCAGGTGGCAGAGCTGCAGATGCCCTTGTCTGAGATACAGTATGCCAGGCAGATCTACTGTATGGGCCGGTATTACAACGATGCGCTGACGGCGGTGGAGGTCAACTTCTCCACCTATCCGGAGAAGAAGCTGGAGGAGTGGCACTACCCAAAGCTCTACCAGCGGGAGCGCTTCGACACCTTTAAGAATGTGATGGTAAAGTCCCAGGGCTGGGTGACGTCCCCTAAGACGCGGCCTCAGATGCTGGCTACGCTGCACACGGTGATGGACGAGGAGCCGGGGCTGGTGGTGTCGGCGTGGACACTGGGGGAGATGATCACCTTCGTGTACGACGAGAACCGCAAGCCGCAGGCGGCGGCGGGAGAGCACGACGACCTGGTGATGGCGGCGGCCATCGCCCACACGGCCCGCACCCAGCAGCGGTACACCTCCGAGGCCGGCGGCGCGGACCGGCGGCACTGGACGCAGGATATGTGGGAGGACTGGCGCCGGGCTAATCTGGCGACGCGGAAGCAGTTGGAAGCGGAGTGGAAACGCTCCGAAAAATAAAAACAGGAGGAATGTGCGACATGGATTTTTTCAGTATCGTATGCGGCGCGGCGTCGCTGCTGTGGCTGGCGGCCGGTGCGCTGGCGGTGGAGGACCGCTGGCGGCAGCGGCGTCTGACCAAAAAGAGCGAGGAGGCGCTGGACAAGCTGCTGGAGGAGGTGTTCTGCGATGAGTAAGACGACTGAGCTGGTGGAAAGGCTGCGGGAGCTGCCGCGAGACACGCGAAAAGCCACCGTGGAGATCTACGACCTGTGCATCGAGGCGTCGTATAAGATCGAGGAGCTGACGGACCGGTGCGCCCGGTACGCCGAGGAGATCGCTGTGCTGCAGGAAAAGGTGAATACATGACCAGAAAAAGGTACGTTAAGCTGCTAATGGCCTGCGGTTTCCCGCGGAACGATTGCCAGGAGGCGGCTCAGGCCGTGAGGGTGACTGAATGCTCTTATCAGGACGATATGAAGGACTGGCTGAGTGCTTTCCGGTTTCGGAGGATATTCAAGCGGGCGAATGAAGGTCTTGAGGAACTTTCTCGGTGCATCGACATCTTGCAGCAAGCGCTGGGGGTGGAGTGATGGAACGACTGACGGCACATAGCAAGCAAACATCGCACGAAAACGGTATCTGTTGCACACATTTTTGCGGCCCCGAATGCCTCGGAGTTGGCGGAAACTGCGCCATGAATTGCAAGTGGGAAGAAGCGGCGTGGAGTCGCCTCGCCGCCTACGAGGACACGGGGCTGGAACCGGATGAAGTGAACGCACTTCAAAAAGATTGGAGCGACCTTTGCACGGTGATCGGAGAATGTGGCGGCATCGACCGCCTGCGCGAGTTGGCCGAGGCCGACAAGGCCGGTCGGCTGGTGGTGCTGCCGTGCAAGGTGGGTGATACGGTGTGGATTACAGGCTCAGTTCGGCGCTTGTATAGCGAAAAAGTCAGAACATTCTTCTGCGGCGATCCGAATTATAGTCGCGGGATGGCCGACAACGGCGTAAAGATGATACGCACAACGGGATGCGATATTCCCATCCATGAATTTGGCAAGACCGTATTCCTCACCCGCGAGGAGGCGGAGAAAGCGCTGGAGGCGATGAAGAAGGAGGAAACTGAGCATGCGTGACGAAGATCTGTTGGCCGCGCTGCGGCGGCTGAAGGTGCAGACCGGGAGCCTCGCCTGCCTGGGCTGCGGGCGGGAGCACAACTGCGGGATCCACGGCTGCGCCATTCTGCGGGAGACTATCGCCTTTGTGGAAAAGAAGCTGGCGGAGGACAAATCCTGCAGCGTGATGGAGTACCGGGATGGGCAGTAGGGTGAACCCGCGGCGGGTGCCGCGGACGCAGAAGGACGTGGATGCTGCCTATGACCGGGGCGTCACGGAGGGCCTGCACCGGGGCATTGAGCTGATGCTCTACGTTCTCATCGACAAGCACAGCGCACCTATGGACGATGTGCAGCAGCTGGCCAAGGAGCTGAACCACGCCGCCGGGTGCGTGGCCGAGGGCTACGTCACCTGGGCGGACATCCGCCAGATGCTGAAGGAGTACGATGTGGAGGTGGTACTGGAATGAAAACGAAACGAGAGGAACTGCGCCGGAAAACGGTGCACTGCCCGCAGTGCCGGGGCATGACGCCTCAGAGCTGCCCGCGCTGCGGCGGGGTGGGACTGGTGGTAGTGCCGGCCACAAGAGGCGACGTCTTCCGGCGGATGTCGGACCGGGAGCTGGCGGCGCGGCTGTTCGACTTCCGCTTTGACGGCTACGCCAAGGCGCAGGGCGCGGAGACCGTCCTGCCGGACACGGTGAAGGGTATAGAAAACTGGCTGAAGGAGGAGATGACCGGATGAAAAGGAAGTTTATGGCCTGGCTGAGCAGACTGCGGTGGAAGCTGGTACACAGGCTGGGCGGTGAGAGACCGGGCAGCCGGGTACTGGTGGCCCAGCCCAACGGCCCCGGCGTGTCCAAGGTCGAGGTGAACTACAGGTTCATGGTGTACAGAATGGCAGACCTGCTGGATGAACGCCATGCGGGGATCGTGCGGGAGGCGGTGTGGCACCGGCTCGTCCGGGAAATGGACGCGGCGGGGCTGCTGCAGTACGAGCTGTATCGAACAGGCGAAAACACCGTGACGGTCGTATGCAGCCTGCAGGGGCTGTCGGCACCGGCCATGGAAAAGCGCCTCGCGTGTATGCGTACCGGCGCCTCCGACCGCGTTCTGGAGCAGGTCGCGGAGAGATGGAACGGATTGGAAGAAAGGAGGGGGGGGCGGTGAGACACCTGCAGATGTCGGAGAGCGAGATCGTGAGCAGCTACCGCACGGCCCGCAATCCTAAGCGCCAGATCGGCATACTGGCGGAGCTGAACGCGGTGACGCCGCGGGAGATCCGCCAAGTGCTGGAGGAGGCCGGGGCGCTGGTGCTGAAGCCCGGGAGCCACGGCGGAGGACGACCGCTCAGCTTTGACGCTGCCGCGGCGCGGCAGATGTTTGAGGCGGGCCTTACCGACGAGGAGATGGCCCGGAAGCTGGGCGTGCCGGAGAAGCGCCTCGCCGACTGGCGCCGCCGGCAGGGGCTCATGCGGCCAAAGTACAACAGGGCCCGCGCGGCGGCCGAGGCAGAAAAAACAACGGGACCGGCGGCTGCGCCGGAGCAGAAGGAGGAAAATATGACGGTGATGACAAAGAGTGCCTCCGCACCGGCGGAGAAGGCCGAAAAGGTGGTGACGGTGGAGACACTGTTCGACCTGCTGCGGGGCGCGGTGGATGCCGGGTACGGCGAGGCTCCTGTGACGGTGGAGCGCTGCCGCTTCACGGAGATGCGCCTGCGTGTGGAGCTGCTGATGACCGGCGGGCTGCGCGTAGGCGGCGAGCCGGTGGCGGTGGAGCTGGAGGGCGTGCCGGAGGCCCAGCGGGCGGTGGAGGAACAGACGTAAACAAGAAAAAGCCCAGCCCCTTCCGGGGCTGGGCGATGGCGTCGGCGGACATTGGTATAGCCGCCCTGGCGGGCTGAAGGACTGCGCTCATGCGTGGTGTACTGACGTAGGCAGGTCGGGGCGGCGATATGAGTGTCTGACTACCTTATATATAATACGCGCGGGCGCGTATCTGTGGGCTCGTTAAAAGCCTATGTTTGGCGGGAAGGCCGCTTGCAGCGGAGGAACGGCACCGCGTGACGGCTCCTCCGTGGACGGCGGGCAGGCGGCTTTACCGGCGGGCGGAGAAATGAACAGGCGGCTCGTGCGGGCACGGGCGCGACCTATGCTATTTTATCGCGGGAGAGGGAGGAGCAAACCATGACGACGGCGAAGGAGGGAATGTACATGATCACCAAGATCACCAGCGGCTCCGTGGTGGAGCGCCGCAAGACCTATGTGGGGCGCAGGCCATCCCGGCGGGGAGCGCGGATCAAGGGTGCCAGCAGCGAGAAGAAGCAGGAGAACAACCGGCAGCAGGCCATCCTCGCCCTGGCGCGGACACTGAACTGCAACTACAGCCACGGCGACGGGTATCTGACGCTGTCCTTCACCGACGAGGCGCTGACCGCCTGCGGCGGCACGCTGGCAGGGGCCAAGAAGGAGGCGAGGAAGTTCGCGGACCGTGTGGCCTACCGGATGAAGAAGCACGGCAAGGTGCTGAAATGGGTGATCGTGCCCAGTGAGATGGACGGCGAGACAGGGGAAGTGGTGCGCGTCCACGTCCATGTGGTCATCTCCGGCCACGGCCTGCGGCTGGAGGACGGCGTGTTCTGGCTGTACGGCGAGAAGCTGGACGATGTCTGGGGCAACGGAACAGTGGACGTGCAGATCCTCCGGCGGCAGAAGGACTACTACCCGCTGGCCCGGTATCTCATCCTCCAGGCACGGGGCGTGGCGGACGAGAAGAAGTACAGCGTCAGCCGGAACATGGTCAAGCCAAAGGTGGAGCATTTGTACACCTGGTCACCCGCGCCGCTGCGGGTGCCGGCCGGGGCCTCTGCACTGCCGGGGACGCGGTACGATCCGGAGGCAGGAGTGAACTTCGTGCGCTACATACCCGCCCAGCGGGATCCCGCCCGGAAGGTGGGCGGCAGCAAGGAGATGGCCGTGGCCTGTGCCGGGGATCCTCTGGAAGGAGGTGACGGCGATGGGCTTTAAGAAGCTGCGTGGGGTGAAGCTTCCGGAGGAAAAGCAGGGCTTCATCCGCTATACCTGTCTGACGCTCTCGGAGCAGCCAAAGTGGATACAGGAGAAGGTCAAGTACACCTGCGACATGGTCGGAGGTGCGTACAGCCATGCTCTTTTTGAGCTGATGACCACCAGGAAAAGCGTTACGTCCATCTCGCTGGACCACGCTATCACGGAGAGCGTACTGTACGACATGAGGAAGGCCTTTTACGAGAGAGCTGGTAGCGGCCCGTTTTCTGGGATAACGGACACGCTTTAGCGGAATAAATTGCCCGGAAGCTGTGATTTTACACGGCCTCCGGGCTTTTTGCACTTTTTCACATTTCCGTGATAACTGCACGTTGAAGTGTTGCACAATGGATAAAACGGAGAGTATTCACCGGCGGGAAAGGAGGCTGGCGGCGTGGCTGACAGGACGGAAAAGCGGCTGGGTGAGAAGCAAAAACGCTTCGTGCGGGAGTGGCTGGCCGATATGAACGGCACGAGGGCAGCTATCCGGGCGGGGTACAGCGAAAAGAGCGCGGCCAACACGGCCAGCCGCCTGATGAAGGATCCGGACGTGCAGGCCTACCGAGACGAGCTGCTGAAAACGGAGTTTGAGGCGCTGGGCGTGACACGCCACTCGCTGGCGGTGGAGGTCTGGCGCGTGTACGAACGGTGCAGCGCCGCCAAGCCGGTGATGCAGTGGGACAGTGATTTGAAAGCCTATGTGGAAAGCGGCCAATGGCAGTTTGACGCCAAGGGCTGTTTGAAGGCGCTGGGAATGCTGCACGACATGATCGAGCGCATGGACCGGCAGGACGATGAGGACGGCGCCGGGGATTATGAAACGATGCTTGCCGGCGGGAGCCGGGAATTTTGATGGGAGGAAGCCATGAACAGGAAGGACCAAGAGAAGCTGCAGGTGTGGCAGGAGCGTCTGACGCTGGCGGAGAACGCCATCGCCGGGGAACGCGAGAGGATGCTCCGGCGGGAGCAGCAGTATGAGGGCGGGCACACCATCTACGCCCCGGACGGCACCAAGGCCAGGGAGAGCCTTGCCAGCCATGTGCGGAACGTGAGCTTCGAGATCATCGAAACGCAGGTGGACAGCACCATCCCTTCGCCGAAGGTGACGGCGGTGCGGGAGGAGGACGAGTGGCTGGCGGACGTGATCGAGGCCATGCTGCGGGATGTGATGGACCGGCTGCCCTCGGAGCGCATGAACGACGAGGGCGAGAGACTGAGCCCGGTGCAGGGCGGCTACGGCTTGCTGGTGGACTGGCTGGACAGCGTCAGCGGGAAGGACTGGCTGGGTGATCTGAAGGTGAGCCTCGTCCACCCCTATGGCATCGTACCGCAGGCCGGCATGACGCAGGTGGCGGACATGGATTTCTTTTTCCTCAAGACGCCGCAGACGAAGCGGCAGATCCGAAAGTTCTACGGCGTGGACGTCAACGACGAGAACGAGAGCGATCCGTCCGCCCGGCGGCTGGGCGCGTCGGCGGACACCACGGACCAGCTGGTGACGATGGTGACCGCCTACTACCGCAACGGCAAGGGCGGCATCGGGCGGCTGCGCTGGGTGAACGACGTGGTGCTGGAGGACCTGGAGGACTATCAGCTCCGGCGAGTACACCGCTGCACCGCCTGCGGCGCCGTGGGCGACGGCAAGAAGTGCGCCTACTGCGGCTCCAAGAAGTTTGAGGATGAGGTCATGGAGTACGAGGAGCTGACGGAGGACATCGTGCTGCGGAATGGCGCGGTGATCCCGGCGGTCAGCACCGTGCGGGACGAGATGGGCCAGCCGGTGGCACTGGAGGCGGGCGTGCTGTTGCCGCAGATGCAGCCGGGCGGCGGTCCGGCGGTGGCCATGATGGAGGCGGCCTACCGGCAGGAGCAGACGCGCATCCCCTACTACAAGCCGGACGTGTTCCCGCTGGTCATACGCAAAAACGTGAGTATGCCGGGGCGGTTCTGGGGCAGCAGCGACCTTGACGCCATCTTTGACCAGCAGAACAGCCTAAACAAGCTCTGCACGAAGTTGAACACAAAGGTGCTGTCCGGCGGCAGCTTCACCACCGTGCCGCCCGGCGCGCAGTTCATCACCGACAAAGACGGCGTGCGGGTAGAGCTGCAGAACCCGGCGCAGCTGGAGATGATCAAGACCTTTAACACGCAGGTGGACATCAACACAGATCTGGCCATGATGGCGCAGATCTACGAGCAGGCACGGCAGACCATCGGCATCACGGACAGTATGCAGGGGCGGAAGGATCCCACGGCCACCAGCGCCGTGGCCAAGGAGTTCAGCGCCCAGCAGGCGGCGGGCCGCCTGGAGAGCAAGCGGGTGATGAAGCGGGCCATGTATCAAGACCTGTTTGAAGCCATCTTCAAGTGGATGCTGGCCTACTGCGACGAGCCACGGACCATCCGGCGGACGGACGAACACGGCGACGTAGAGTATGTGACCTTCGACCGCCACGACTTCCTGTACCAGGACGAGGCAGGAGACTGGCAGTACAACACGGATTTTCTGTTCTCCTGCGACAGCTCGGCGCCGCTGGCCTCGGACCGGCAGGCCTTGTGGAAGGAAACGCGGATGAACTTCCAGGAGGGCGCCATGGGAAGCCCCACGGAGATCACGACGCTGCTGCGTTTCTGGGAGCAGATGGAGAAGCTGCACTACCCCATGGCCGGGGACATGGTCAAGAGCCTGCGGGATCAGATGGAGCGCCAGCAGGCCCAACAGGCCCAACAGACGCCGCCGACGGCGCCGGACAGCCCCGGCGGCAGCGGCGGCACGGAACCCACGGCGGAGGAGCTGCTGGCGATGGCGGCACAGCAGGGAGGGGGCGAGATGGCATGAAGTGCCCGGAATGCGGACTGGAGATGATGATCTACAGCGCCACGGTGAACGCGGACGGCGGCAGCGAGACCGCCTATGTGTGCCGGAACCCGCAATGTGCCCGGTACGACCGGCGGCTCAGAAAAAAGAAGGACGCTCCGGCGGCGGACGACGCGGCCGAAGCGTGAGGCGGCCCTCCGGGGCCGCGGTGGGTGGTTTCGCACGCCGCCCGGAGCCAGACAGATTTTCCTCCTGTCTTACTACCGGACGCCCTGCCGAAGGGCGGGGCATCCACCGCAGCCCCGGAGCTGCACAGGACAACGTTTCGCCGGCGGGACGGCGGGAAAAACCCGAATACGGCGAAAGGAGGACATGAGGCATGGAGAAAAAGAAGGGCTACATCGGCAGTATTGCCAACGTAGGCAGCCAGCGCGTGGAAGCGCCCGCCCAGAAGGCGGCGCCTGCCCAGAAGGGCACCGTGCGCTTTACCGGTAACGACCTTCGGACCGGCACCGGCGCCACCAAGGGCAAGCGCAAGTAAGCACGATTTTGTTGCCTTCAACAAAATCACCGCCTGCGGGCGGGACATTTCGCTTGGCCCCGGCGGAAAAGGGGCGTATTCGCACCGAACGCGGAAAAATCGGAAAGGAGAACACCATGAACGGATTGACGGAACAGGACTATGCGGAGGCCTTCGGCGTGGAGCTGCCCGGTGAGGGCGGCGAAACAGACGGCGCGCAGGAGCCTGTGGAAAACGGTACCGGCGGCGCCGGTGAAGAAGGCGCGGCACAGGAGCCGGGCACGGAGGCCCATGAGGACGGCGGAGATCCTGCTGAAGCGGGAGACGGCGCAGCAGCGCCGGGCGCGGAAGCAGGGCAGAGCGCCGAGGAGCGCAGCCGACAGGCCTACGGACGCCGGGCGCGGGAACGCGAAGCGGAACGGCAGGCCCTGACAGCGGCGGCACAGGCCCGCGTGGACGCGGTGTATGCCGACCTGTTTGCGGGCCAGACGAACCCCTACACCGGCCAACCCATCCGCACGGAGGCGGACTTCCGGGCCTATCAGGAGGCCAAGGCCAGACAGGAGCGCGAGGAGCAGATGCTCTCCGCCGGCGTGGATCCGGCGGCACTGCAGGGCATGGTGGATGACGCCGTGAAGCCCCTGCGGGAGCAGGTGCAGCGCCAGCGCCTGGAGGGCATGAGCGCCGAAGCGCGGAACGTGACCGCCCAGGCACAGGCGGCCATCCGGCAGGGCCTTGAGGCTGTGCGGGTGAAGTACGACGGCAGCGTCCAGAGCCTTGAGGACATTGTGGCCATGCCCACCGGAGAAGCCTTCCGCGGCTATGTGGAAAAGGGCCTGTCCATCGAGGACGCCTTCTATATGGCCAACCGGGACGCCGTGGACAAGCGGCGCATGGAGGCGGCCAAGCAGGCGGGCATCAAGCAGGCCAGCGGCAAGCGCCACATGGCACCGGTGCCCGGCGCTGCGGGCGAGGCCCCCTATGTGGCCACACCGCGGCAGAGAGAGATGTACCGCGAGATCAATCCCAATGCGACGGACGACGAGATCAACGCCGCATACGGAGAATTCTACAAACAGTGAAGCCCCGACACGGGGCGGGAAAGGAGATAACAAACTATGTTCATGCTTAGCAGAATGCTGGTGGGCAATACGCCCCCCATCGTGTATATGCAGCCCACTGACAGCGAGAGCTACCAGGTGGGCGAGGCGCTGAAGCTGGCCAGCGGCAAGGTGACGCTGTGCAGCGGCGCCGCGGCGCCCAGCCATGTGTGCGTGGGCCCCATCGACGACAACGGCGTAGTGCCGTGCGTGGAGGTGCAGAAGTACATGGAGTTCGAGACCACCCTCGGCGTGGCCCCGGCGGACTCCGCGACCGTCGGCGTGGGCGACAAGGTCACCCTGCACACCGACGGTATGCAGGTCACCGCCACCAAGACCGGCGGCGTGGCAGAGGTCACCGGCATCGACGGCCAGACCGTCGGTTCCCGTGTGACGGTGAAGTTCTAAGCGAAGAAAGGAGATACATAACATGAGTGGTTTTCTGACCGTTTCTATCGGTTCCGGGCTGAACGGGACCATCTACGGCGATTGCCAGGTGCCGCTGAAGGCATTTCTGGAGAGCCGGGGCGAGGCGTTCCAGCGGGAGAGCCTGCTGCCCTATCTGTACCGCATGGAAAAGAGCCGCCACTGGGCGGAGCGCTATTCCAGCGAGACCGCTATGGGCGACTTTGAGCCCGTGGGAGAGGGCGGCGATTATCCCAAGACCGGCTTTGAGGATGGCTACTTCCGGGACATCGTGAACATGACCTTCAAGCAGTCCTTCTCTGTGACGCAGGAGCTGGTGGAGGACTGCCTGCTGGGCACCATGAAGCAGCGCGCCAACAAGCTGGTGACTGCCTACGGCCGCACCCGCGAGAAGTTCGGGCGCATCCTGTACGCCGGCGGCCTGTACGGCACCACCGTTTCCTACAAGGGCAAGACCTTCGCCTGCGGCAGCGCCGATGGGCAGGCCCTGTTCTCCAAGACGCACCCCAACAAGGTCAACGGCGCCAAGCAGACCAACCTGTACAAGGGCACCTTCACCAACACCCTGCTGGGCAAGATCGAGACCGAGATGCAGAACATCAAGGGCGACAACGGCGAGCTGCTGGGCGTGGCCCCGGACACCATCTGGATCCCCAACGATGCCGCGCTGAAGGACGCCGTGTTCTCCGCCGTGGGCGCCGACAAGGAGCCCACCTCCGGCAACAACGCCTTCAACTACCAGTTCGGCCGCTGGAACATCATCGTGGATCCCTATCTGACCGCCGCGCTGACCGATCTGGGCAAGAGCAGCGAAAAGCCCTTCTTCCTGCTGGACAGCAAGTTCATTGAGCTGAACGACGGCCCCATCTTCCAGGACCGCGTGCCTCTGGACGTGAAGTCTGTCATCGACAACAACAACGACAACAACGTCTGGCAGGGCCGCGCCCGCTTCGGCGCAGGTTTCGCCGACTGGCGGTTCGTCGCTGTGGGCAATATGTCCACCGGCACCGACCTCACCTAAGAGGAAGGCGGTGGCGGCATGACATGGGGAGATGTGAAGCTGGCTGCACTGCAGACCATGTACTCCAACGAAGGCGCTGTGCTGACGGAGGACGACATCAACCGCGAGTATATCAATGCCATGCCCGCTAAGGCCAACGAGGCGCTACAGCAGATCGCGTCCGTTGGCCGCCCCATCCTCAAGTCGTGGCAGATCGAGATCGATGCCGACATCGACGAGCCGGCGGTAACGGCGGAGAAGCTGATCCTGCCCAAGACAAAGGACCTTTACAAGATACCCCTGCAGGACTACCTGCCGCGCTTCCGCTGCCTGAACAGCAGCGAGGTCATGTTCGCAGACGGCACCGCCTACGGTACCGCGGAGGACTGGAGCATGGAGGGTGACGACGTGTTCGTCATCCCCGGCTGCGTGGTGGGCACCTACACACTATGGTACAAGGCATACCCGCAGACCATCACGGCGGAAACGCCGGATGAGGAGGCGATAGACCTCGCAGCGGAGGCCGCTGTACTGATCCCGCTGTATATCGCGGCGGAGCTGTACAAGGAGGACGACGTCTCCATAGCGACCATATTGCGGAATGAGTACGAGGACGGTCTTGTGAAGGTGCAGACAGCTTACGCATCCAGCGGATCGGGCATCCGGTCCGCTGGTGTTCGTAATACGACAGGGTGGTGGTAACGCATGGCTCAATTCACGGTCCCGGCGGCAAGCAAGAAGTACAGCGTGGTGGTGGAGGCGTTCCGGGGCGTGGACCTGAACAACAGCCCCAGCAACGTGGACAAGTCCAGGTCCCCGGAGGCCCCCAACATGATACGCGACCAAGTGGGAAAGGTCCGAAAGCGGACAGGCTACACCACGATGGTGACGGCCTACGGCAACGCGGCCATCAACGGCATCCACCGGCTGGCCGGCGAGGTGCTGGTCCATGCCGGCGGGAAGCTGTACCGGCGGAACATCGGCACGGACGGCGCATGGACACTGGAGGCCATAGGGGACATGGCGGACGCCAGGAGCCGCAGCTTCGTCTTCGACGAGAAGCTGTATCTGCTGGACGGCAGCGTGTACCGGGTATATGACGGCACGACGCTCTCGGCGGTGAGCGACAACGCCACGGTGCCGACGATCATCATCTCCCGCCGCCCCACCGGCGGCGGAACGGCCTACCAGGGGCTGAACCTCATCGGAAAGAAGTGGACGGAGAGCTTCCTCGGCACGAAGGACGCTACGGTGTACCAGCTGACCACGGAGGGGCTGGACAGTGATCCTGTGACGGCGGAGGTGCTGAACAGCGACGGCGAGTGGGTGGCCAAGGTGGAGAATACGGACTTCACCGTGGACAGGGGAGCGGGGAAGGTGACGTTCAACACCGCACCGGGGGAGAGCCCGGTGACAGGGCAGGACAACGTACACATTACCGCCTCCAAGACGCGGGAGGGGTACGCGGACACCATCAACCACTGCACCATCCCGGCGGTGTACGGCGTGGGCGGTGCCACGGACCGGGCGTTCCTCAGCGGGAACAGCGACAAGAAAGGCACCGATTTCTACAGCGAGTTCGACGATCCGACCTTTTTCCCGGACACCAACTACACCAAAATAGCCCGCGACGGCGGCGAGGTGGTGGGGTACACCGTGCTCAGCAACACGCTGGCGGCGTTCCTCACCGGCAGCGCCGACGGCCGGAACGTGGTGGTGCGTACCGGCTCGCTGAATGAGGACGGCGAGGCGGTGTTCCGCATCACCAACACCATCATCGGACAGGACGCGGTGGCGCCGGACACCTTCTGCCGGACGGACAAGGAGCCGCTGTTCCTCACGGACCGCGGCGTGTTCGCCATCACGGCAGAGGAGCTGACCGGCGAGAAGTACAGCCAGGAACGCAGCTACTACATCGGCAGCGCCATCCGCGAGGCGGAGGACCGCAGCGCGGCCAGCGCGTGCATCTACGGCGATTTCTACGCCATGGCGCTGGACGGCACGGTGTACCTGCTGGACCTGCAGCAGAAGACCTACGAGAAAAACAGCCCCTACAGCAGCTTCCAGTATGAGTGCTACTACTTCCCGGACATCCCGGCCCGCGTCATGTTCACGGATAAGGACGGCGCGCTGTGCTTCGGCACGGCGGACGGGAAGCTGTGCCGGTTCGCATCAAGCCTGGACAGCCCGGCCAGCTACAACGACGACGGCGAGGCTATCACGGCATACTGGGACACGGCGGACTTCGACGGCAACCTGTTCTTCCAGACCAAGTCGTTCACAGGTGTGGCCGCCCGGCTGGCGGCGGCACCTGTTACCGGCGTGAAGATCTACGCGCTGGTGCGGGGTATCTGGAAGCAGGTATACGACGCCAAGAGCAAGGCCCGGTACCTGAGCTTCGATTACATCGACTTCGCGAAGTTCACCTTCAGTGGAGATCAGACGCCGCGCACGCTGTACGGCAAGGTGAAGCTGAAAAAGGTGGACAAGGTGCGGTTCCGCCTGCGGAACGACGAGGTGAACGAACCCTTCGGCCTGTACGCCTTCGGCGTGCAGTACAAGGAGCCGGGCACCAACTACAGGAGATAAGGCGGTGAATACATGGGACTGAGCGATTTCAAGATCACGGATGCCGACATTACCAGTAAGGGCGTACAGGCATCCCCGGACCAACTCAGCGGGACGGCTGAGGACAACAAAAAGGTCTTTGACCGGCTCACCTCCGGGCCGGTTAGGGACGGGCACAACAAGCTCATCGACGCGCTGGTCGCGCTGGGCGTGGAGCAGCTCATCCAGTACGGCAGCGAGGACATCAAGTACATCCGGCTGAATGCGGACGAGCACATCGAGGTATCCTCGGACGGCGCGACATGGACGGAGGTGGCCTCGTCCGGGCACCTGATCTACGATGCGGCAGGGCAGCAGATGCCGCAACGGAGCCGGCTGAAGTTCGGCGGGGCCAGTGTGGTGACGGACGACGGCACCTACACCATCGTATCCGGCGTGAAGGGCGACAAGGGCGATACCGGCGCGAAGGGCGACAAGGGCGATAAGGGCGACACCGGCGACCAGGGACCGCAGGGCGCGGCATGGTATCCGGCGGTGGACGGCCTGGGCAACCTGACGTTCGTACTGAGCGAAACGGCCACGCCGCCGCCCGCCTACAACATCCGCGGCCCCCAGGGCCCCCAGGGCGTACAGGGTTTGCAGGGCGCCGCGGGCGCCACCGGCCCACAGGGCATCCAGGGACCCCGCGGTTTGCAGGGCGCCAAGGGCGAGAAGGGCGCCACCGGCGCCACAGGTGCCACCGGCCCTGCCGGTCCTGCCGGCGCGCAGGGCGCACAGGGCATACAGGGCCCACAAGGCGAGACAGGCCCGCAGGGCGCGACCGGTGCCACCGGCCCCGCAGGCCCCACCGGGCCGCAGGGACAGAAGGGCGATCCCGGCGAGGACGGCAAGTCCTTCACCATTCAGGACATTTACCCGACGCTGGCGGCGCTGAAGCAGGCGTTCCCCACCGGCAACGAGTACGCCTACCAGGTGACGGCGGAGGACGATGAGATCTTTATATGGTCTGAGCTGGCCACGGACTGGGTGAGCCTCGGCAAGCTGCAGGGCCCGCAGGGCCCCCAGGGCCCCACGGGCGCCACCGGCGCACAGGGACCCAGGGGAGACGCCGGCCCACAGGGCCCCCAGGGCGTGCAGGGTATCCAGGGTGAAAAGGGCGAGCAGGGCGCTACCGGCGCGACGGGCCCCACCGGACCTACCGGTCCGGAGGGCCCGGAAGGCCCCCAGGGCCCCCAGGGCGAGACTGGCCCGCAGGGCGAGCAGGGCATCCAGGGCCCGCAGGGAGAGGCAGGCGAGAGCGCCTACACCGCCGCCAGCAAGGGCGGCTACACCGGCACGGAAACGCAGTTCAACAGCGACCTGGCCAAGATCGGGAACAAGGCGGACAAGACGGCGCCCGCAGCGGCGGGCAACCTGGCCGCGCTGGACGCGGCGGGAAATCTGTCCGACAGCGGCAAGAGGCCCGCTGACTTTCAGGCCAAGGTGACGGCCAGCGGACTGCTGAAGGGCGACGGCGCCGGCGGCGTGACCGCGGCGGCGGCAGGCACGGACTACTCCGGCCCCAAGGCCACGGTGACGGCCACGCTGCTGGCGTCCGGCTGGACGGGCAGCGAAGCGCCCTTTGTGTACACGCTGGCCATCGCCGGGGTGACGGCCACCAGCTACCAGGAGCTGGTGCCGGCGGTGAACATCACGGCGGAGCAGCTGAAGGCGTTGCAGGCGGCCAACATCACGGACGCCGGACAGGCGGCGGGCACCATGACGCTGAAGGCCTACGGTAAGAAGCCCACCGTGGACATCCCCATCCGCGTCATCAAGGAGGGAGAGTAAAGAAATGCCTACTATCATTCGATTTGGCGGCGGCGCGGGCGGCGGCGCGCAGAAGCTGGTGGTGAACGTGGACAGCGGCGCCACGGTGACTGCCCGGAAGGGCAGCGTGGCGGTGAGCGCCGTCAGCGAGAACGGACAGGCAGTGCTGGAGCTGGACGAGGCGGGCACCTACACCGTGAGTGCCACCAAGGATGGCACCACCACGCCGGACGTGAAGACGGCCACGGTGCCGCAGGAGATCACCCTCAGCTTCGTGGCGGCGGAGCTGAACACCAACAGCTGGGAGATGATCAAGGCGGTATCGGACGCCGGGCAGGGGGCCAACTACTGGTCCGTGGGCGACACGAAGGACGTGACGCTCTCCGGCACCTGGCAGAGCCTCAACGTGTCCAATGTGACGGTCAAGGCGTTCATCATCGGCTTTAACCACAACAGCGCCGTGGAGGGCGCGAACCGCATCCACTTCCTTATGGGCAAGATCGGCACCGCCATGGTGGCCTTCTGCGACAGCCAGTACGGCAACCGGACCAGCGGCGCGTACTTCACTATGAACACCACGGATACCAATTCCTACGGATGGAAAGGCTCGCGGATGTACAAGACGGTACTGGGCAACGACGGTACGCCGGACAACCCTCTGCAGGGCAGCCTTATGGCGGTGCTGCCGGAGGACCTGCGGGCGGTGATGAAGCCGGTGACGAAATACACGCTGAACTCTACCATTGAAGGTGTGTCGGAAACCACGGACTACGCATTCTTACTAGCTGAATATGAGATATTCGGTACTCGGACATACGCGGACACAAGAGAGCAGAGCAAGCAGGCGCAGTACGACTACTTCAAGGCGGGCAACCCCAAGGTGTTTCACAAGCACTCGGCGACCACCACGGCGGTCTTTGCCTGGCTGCGCTCGCCGTATGCCAGCGGCAGCGGCAATTTCTGCTCTGTGCGCACGTCGGGCGCCGCGTACTACAACGATGCCAGCCGTTCGCGTGGCGTGGCCCCCGGCTTTTGCGCGTGATCGGGCGAAGCCCGGCATCGGAAAGACTATCCCCCGGCGGAAGCCGGGGGGACGAAAGGAGAACGAGCCAAAATGAGCGTACCGGCCTATAAGAGACAGAAGCCTGATCCGGAAAGGCCGCGGGATCCGGAGTTCGTGCTGCTGAGCAAGAAGCTGTATGTGGAGGTCATCGACCTGCTCTCGTGCATGAGCGCACGGTACGGCAGGCTGATCGCCGTACCGACGGCGGAGCTGGCCGGGGAGGTACAGGACTTTGCCGTGAAGGCCAACGACGTGTTCCCCAGCGACGGGCAGAAGCTGGCGCTGCGGCGGGAGTACCTGCTGCGCTGCCACGCTGCGGCCAAGGCGCTGGGCGAGAGGATGGACAAGGTGCACGAAGTGCTGCGGTCCAACCCGGAGGGCGCCTTCCGCAACGGCAAGGGCGTCACGCTGAACGCCGAGGCAGCACTGAAAAAGCTGCACCGGATGGAAACGGATGTAGGCGCCGACTGCGTGGCGCTGCGTAAGAAGCTGGAGGCGGTGGCCGACAGCGATAAGCGCCGGTATATGGCGCAGGAAAAGAAAAAAAGGAAGTCATAAGACTATGGGTGTGTCTCTGAATAAGTGCCCGACCGTTTTGGCGGCGGGAGGCGGTCAATGCCTGGCTGCGCTCGCCGAATGCCAGCAACAGCAACAATTTCTGCAATGTGAACACGTCGGGCGCCGCGAACAACAACAATGCCAGCAATTCGCTTGGCGTGGCCCCCGGATTTCGTGCCCCCTCTACACTTGGAGGGTGAGCAGGTCGAACAGCAACAGGACCTTGCGCGAAAGGAGAGGCACTTCCCGCGACGGCGCACGCCGTCCGAAACCGTCTTCCGCACCGCTGCACGGACGCTTGTCGGAACTCCAAGGAACGGCGTTCCGACACACCCGCCGGGACTATGGCGGGCGCTTGCATGGCGGAGAATGTGCCTACCTCCGTTTCATGTGCCGCGGGAGAGCAGAGAACACGCCGGGCGGCACGGCCCGACGCTGCCGGGAGACTACCACATGACAAGCGCGGAGCGCCGGGAGGGGCGCTATCAACGACGGAAGGCACGGCGGCAGGAGCGCAGGCAGCGGCGCATGGCGGCGCTGGGCACGATAGAGGACATCGCCCGGTTCGACCGGATGTACCAATGCGGAAAGGACTGCTGCCGGGGCGTGCGGTGGAAAACCAGCATACAGGCCTTCGAGGCGGAGCTGTTTCTACGGACAGCGTGGAGCTGCCGCCTGGTGGAAGGCGGCGCATGGCGCCCGCAGCGAAAGCCGGTACACTTCACCGTGATGGAACGAGGCAAGGTCCGGCCCATCGACGCGCCCCATGTGGACGACAGGCAGGTGCAGAAGGTACACAGCCGGTTCGTGCTGACGCCCTGCTACGGCCCCGCCATGATCTACGACAACGGGGCCAGCCAGCAGGGCAAGGGCCTGGAGTTCGCCTACCGGCGGCTGAAAAGGGCGCTGATGCGGCACTACCGCCGCTATGGCCGGGAGGGCAGTGTGATCCTGTGCGACCTAAAGGAGTTCTTTCCCTCGGCGCCGCGACGGGCACTGCTGGACCGCCACCGGCGGTATATGCCGGAGGGGCCCATCCGGGCACTGGCGGACGAGATGGTGCTGACGGCACCGGAGACTGAGCCGGGCCGGGGTATGCCGCTGGGCATGGAGCAGAGCCAACAGGAGATGGTGGCTCTGCCGTCGGCAGTGGATAACTGGCTGCGGTGCCAGATGCACATGGAGGCGCAGCACTACATGGACGACTATGTGATCCTGGTGCCGCCGGGCGTGGACGCGGCGGCGGTGCTGGAGGCGTTCATCGCACGGTGCGAGGCGCTTGGGCTGCGTGTAAACCGCAGGAAGTGCCGCTATGCGCCGCTGCGACGGCCCTTCCGCTACTGCAAGACGAAGTTCCGGCTGACGGAAACGGGCCGGGTGGTGACACACCGCGCCGGGGATGCACAGAGGCGCTGCCGGCGGAAAATGCGCCTGCTGGCTGCCAGGGGCGACTGGGAGGGCGTAAGGGCGCAGATCGTGAGCGCCAAGGGCTACTACAAGAGACACAACGACAACGGACGCTTGACAGCGCTGCGGACGCTGCACAGCGCACTGCGAAAGGAGAGGGCAGCATGAGGTATGTATGTCACAGACGGGCGCGGTTCGAGGGCATATCCGGCAGGGTGAACATCCCCTACGGCGCCGCGCTGGAGAGGCGGGGCGACTTCCTGTACTACCAGGGACGGCAGCTCTGCGCGGCCGGGAGCCAGCGGGCCCATGAGCATTTCAAGCGGGACGACGATGGGCAGGGCCTGCGGCGCGGGGCGCTGACGGAGGCCATCTGCAAGACGCTGGAGCGCCGGGACGCCAGACACCAGGACCGATGGGACCGTGTATGGACGGACAAGCTGTGCGAGAAGTACCGGCACCCGGACCACGAGGACCACTTCCTCTGGGGCAACGCCTTCTTTGAGGCACCCATCGCAGATCTGAACTACATCGCCGCGCTGGTGGGCGCGGGAAAGGAGCGTTAGACCATGTATGTATTCAAGAGGGACGGCCAGGAGGTGGCCGCGCAGGAATGGCCGGTATGGGTACAGCTGCAGGAAAACGGCTGCTACGGCCTCTGTGAGGCCGCTGACGCGCAGGGCGTCGTGCTGGGCGGCAAGGTGTATTCCCTGAGCAACAGGACACCCATGGAGGGCACGGAGGAAGTCGTGGCGGAAGTCGTGGAGAGCGTGCCGTACCTGAGGGAGAAGATGGACACGCTGGAGAGCCGGCTGGCCGTGCAGACGTCGGCCACAGAGGTGGCCTTTGTGACGCTGGCGGAGGCGGGAAGCATCGACCGGGCCACGGCGGGCAAGCACCGGACGATGTTCGCCGACTGGACCGCGGGCGTGGCCTATACGGTGGGCCAGCTCCGCAACTACGGCGAGAAGCTGTACCGCTGCATACAGGCCCACACGTCCCAGACAGGCTGGGAACCGGACAAGGCGGCATCCCTGTGGGCGGTGGCGGCAGATCCGGCGGAGGCGTGGCCGGCATGGAGCCAGCCCACCGGCGCGCACGATGCCTACAGTGCCGGGGACAGAGTGAGTCACAACGGCAAGCACTGGACCAGCGACGCGGCCAACAACGTGTGGGAGCCTGGCGTGTACGGCTGGACGGAGAACGCCGATGGGTGAGCTGGAGGTCATTGAGGCGCTGTGCTGCCTGGTGGAACGCGCCGTGGCCGTGATACGAGATGAACAGACGAAGGAAGCGCTGCTGCGGGAGCTGGATGCTGCCACAGGGGCGGAGGACATGACGGAAGCGCCCTGATCGGGCGCGGAAAGGAGCGAGACATGAAAGAGACTATGAACCCCATTTCTGCGGTGGTGGCCACGGCGCTGGGTGTGCTGAGCGCCTATATGGTACAGCTTTTCATCCCCCTGATCGTGCTGGTGATCGCCATGGTGGTGGACTACGGCACGGGGATGGCCAAGGCGTGGTCTGCCGGTGAGCTGTGCAGCCGGACGGGCATCAAGGGCATCATCAAGAAGGTGGGCTATCTTGTGATCGTGCTGGTAGCGATGGGCGCGGACTATCTGCTGCGCTACGGCATGGAGCAGGTGGGCATCCACATCAACGTGGATTTCCTCATCGCAGCTATTGTGATCGCATGGCTGATCATTAACGAATTGATCTCCATTCTCGAGAACGTGGCGGCCATCGGCGCGCCGGTGCCGAAGTTCCTGGTGACGCTCATTAAAAAGCTGAAGAACGTCACAGAGAGCCACGCGGAGACTGTGGCGGCGGACACGGAGGGCGCGAACGATGAAAATTAACGAGGTGGGCTACAAGTGGAACGGCTCGCTGACGAAGCGGGCCGCCACCACGCGGATCATCCTGCACCACGCAGCGGCTAAGACCTGCACGGCGCAGCAGATCCACAGCTGGCACCTGGCCAACGGCTGGGTGGGCATCGGGTACCACTTCTTTGTCCGCAAGGACGGCTCCGTCTACCGGGGCCGTCCGGAGGACACGGTGGGCGCCCACGCCGGCAACAACAACTACGACAGCATCGGCGTGTGCTTCGAGGGCAACTACATGACGGAGACCGCCATGCCGGAGGCCCAGCGGGCCGCGGGCGCGGAGCTGGTGGCCTATCTGAAGCAGAAGTACGGCATCACGAAGGTACAGAAGCACCGGGACGTGAACGCCACCGGGTGCCCCGGCGACAACTTCCCCTTCGAGGCCATCGCCTACGGTACGCCGGTGGAGCCGGAGAAGCCGGAGGAGCCCTGCGTGAATATCACGCTGGCGCTGTATATGCTGGCCAAGGGCAGCAAGAGCCAGCAGGTGAAGCTGCTGCAGCGGACGCTGATCGGCTGGGGCTACAGCGTGGGCGTATACGGCGCGGACGGTGATTTCGGCGCGGCCACGGAGAAGGCGGTCAAGAAGTTCCAGACAGCCAACAAGCTGGCCGCCGACGGCATCGTGGGCAAGGACACATGGACGGCCCTGCTGAGAGCGTAAGGAGGTAAGGGATATGGCAAGGTACAACGGAAACATCATCCAGACCACCAATAGGAACAAGAATAACAAGACCACCGGTACCGGGAACAACCGGGGAGGCACCAAAGCCGGGGGCATCATCAACGGCGCGCTGACCGGCGCTGTCTTCGGCGGCGGGGGCACCGGGATCAAGGGCGGATCCTCCGGTGGGAGCAAGGGAGCGGTCTCTGCGCCTCCGGGCTATAAGACCGTACAGGTGGGGCGTCTTACCGGCGTAGCGAAGGATACGAGCTCCTCCGGCGGCACCACCAAAAGCGGCGTCCGCAGCGGTTCCGGCGGGAGCCTTGCCGGCGGCGTGGCCGGGGCCATCGCCGGTGCGGTGAAGGATGCTGCTAAGAACGTGGCGCAGGGGAACTACTCCGGCGGGAGCTACGGTGGAAGCTCCGGCAGTTCCGGCAGCTACTCCGGCAGCGGCTACAACAACGGCGGACTGACCGCCGACCAGGTCCGGCAGATGCAGGAATACTACGGAACCACCGCGGACGGCCTGTGGGGCGCGAATTCCAAGGCGGCAGCGGGCGGCATGAGCGCCGCCGAGGCGTGGAACGCCTACCGGGAGGCACTGGCGCAGGACGAGCTGAACGGCGATATGTCGTGGGAGAACTTCCTGGACCGCATGGGCGGCACCGACTATGAGCAGCGGCTCCGCGATGCCGTCAACGCGCAGGTACAGCAGGCCGTAAACGACTACAACCGCCAGATCGAGCAGGCGGGCACCAGTCATGAGGAAGCGGCGCGCCGGGCGTACATCAACAAAATGCTGTCCCAGCGGAACATGGAACAGGAGCTGGCGGCCAGCGGCGTGTATGGCGGCATGGCGGACAGCCAGCGGATCGCGGCGGAGGCCGACTATCAGAACGACCTCACCGACCTTGAGACACAGTACAACGACACGATGGCGCAGCTGCGGCAGGCCATCACGGCAGCCCGGCTGTCCGGCGACGCGCAGATCGCGGAGCAGATGGCAAACTATCTCAGCCAGGTACAGAGCGAGTACCGGAACTATCTGCAGGAGCGCATGGCCGCCCGGCAGCAGTCCGCCGGCGGCACCGCGAGCTATCAGTCCTACGGCGGAGGCGGGGTGGCCACGCAGGAGCAGGGCAGCGCCGCAGGGGCCGGCACCGGTCTAAGCAATTACAACGCCGTGAAAAACAACATCATGCTGTACGCCTCCCGCGGCATGACCGGCGTAGCCAACCGCCTTATCCAGCAGGCGTGGGGGCAGCTGAGCGCGGCACAGCAGAGTGATCTCGCGGCGACCATGAGGCAGAACGGCTGGACAAGCTGACAGGAGGGCTCTATCATGGCAAAAAAGTCTAAGGCTATGACCATCGAAGAAGTGACCAAGCGGAACAAGGCAGGGGCGCGCAGTGCGTCCCTGCCCTCTGCGCTTCCTGCGCTGCAGATGCCGAAGCTGAAGACACCGGCAAAGACATCGGGGACGCAGATGCCCGTGCTGGGGAAAACCACGTCCAAGGGCATTGGCATCGTGCAGTCCGTGGCGAACGGATCCGGCACACAGAGTAGCGGGAGAACCACGGCACCGAAGGTGAAGACCGTGAAGCCGCCACAGCAGTCGGCGACAGACCGGGCGGCGAACGTTCGCGCATTCGGCGCGGGCGACTACTCCGGCGGCGGAGAGCTGCTGGAAAAGGCATACAAGACCGCACGCGCCGCGGTGAAGGGCATCGGATCCTCCTACGCCAACATCGGCGGCAGCATCGTGGAGGGCATGGGCAACCTGCAGGAGATCATGGAGAAGGGGGAGTACGACAAGAAGATCCAGCAGATGAAGGACAACAAGGCCTTCTATGAGCAAGCGCTGAAAACCGGCGTCAACCCCCGCACCGGCAAGAGGCTGACGGTGGACGAGAAAAGCCGGTACTACAAGGTACTCAACACGCAGTACACCGACGGCAAGATCGCCCAGATGGAGAACGTCTACAAGGACGCCACGGCGAACCAAAAGGCCCGGACGATGGAGGCCGCCAACGCCGCCTTCGCCGCTTCGGACCGCATGAAGGCCAGCGCCGACAAGGACGTGGCCGCCGCCAAGGAGGGCAGCGGCAAGGCGGGGCAATTCCTTGTGGATCTGGGCTACACCGGCACGCAGCTCCTGGCCGACCTGGCGGCGAACGCCATCGCACCGGGCGCGGGCATGGTATCCATGGCCAGCCGCGTATACGGCGACGCCTCCGCCGAAGCCCGGCGGGAGGGCAAGACAGCCGGGCAGCAGGCGTTGTCCGGCCTGAAGGGCGCCACCATTGAAGTGCTGACGGAAAAGCTGTTCGGCGGTCTCGCCAAGGCTTACGGCGCCGGTACGGCGGACGAGCTTGTGGAAAAAGTGGCCGACAAGCTGACCAAGACAGAAGCAGGCCAGCGGGCCGCTGTGTGGCTCATCAACTCCGGCGGTGAAGGCATTGAAGAAGTCGTTTCCGACGTGTTGAACCCGCTGGCGGACCGGGCGCTGGGGCTGGACGACGGCACCGGGGCCATCTTCACAACGGACGACGCGGCGCAGATGGCCTATGATTTCCTGCTGGGCGGCACTATGGGGCTTATCGGCAGCAGCGGTCAGCTGCGGAGAGGGCGGACGGTGCAGATGCCGACGCTGGAGCGCACGACGCAGGAGACAGCAGCGGCGGAAATGCCGCGGTTTTCGACGGAACCGGGAGCACAGGGCACGCAGACGGCACCGGGCGTAACCTTTGACGCCGAAACGCAGAACGCCGCAGAGAGGCTTACAGAGCCGAATACGGCGGCGGGGAAAATCACCATGCCGCGGGTGACGGATGCCGCAGGGAATACATACGCCCAGCGGCAGGCGGCGGCGACGTTCAATGACGGTACCAAGAGCGACGCCGAGGGCGTTCTGAGCCTGCTGCGGTCCAACATCCCCGCCATCGAGGGCGTGGAGCCCGTGGCCAACGTGACCGGCCAAGAGGTGGGGAAAACCGGCAGGGCCACAGACCGGGTGTACAACTTCTTCCAAAGCATCGGCGGGAAGGTGCGCCGCGAAGGGTTCGGGGATGTGCTGTTCACCATGCGAAGGGTGAAAAACAGCGTGGTCGGGCACGGATCAGGCGAGGCGAAGATACAGCTGGCAGCCGCCGTTCCCGGCGTAATAGAAAACGGTGTGCAGATCAACTACACACCGAATTGGAAGGGGAGGGGGTACGACAGCTATGTATTTGCCGCGCCCGTGACCTATGACGGAAAACGGACCTATGTAACGGCCATCGTGACAAAAGACAGCGCAAACCGCTATTACCTGCACGAGGCACTGGACGCGGAGGGGAACGTGCTCTACAAAAAAGCAGAAGGCATCGATGCCGCCTCCGACACGCCCGCGGCAGAACCGCGCAACCATGTAGCTAACATCGAGCCCTCCATTGACAGTATAGCACAAACGGAGGGAGCTGTCAACGAGTTGGAGATGCCGGTGATAGGGGAGAGTGCAACGAGCGCATTTGTGCGGGACGGCAATATCATCCGGCGGGATACCTCCGCCGCAACGCCGGCAGATGCCATGACGTGGCAGGATGTGTACAACTACGAGAGCCGCAGCGACGCACCGGCAGAGGTGACACAGGAGCCTGTCTCCGCGGCAGACCGGGCGGAGATGGATGCCTATATGGACGCGCTGGCGCAGGATGAGAACATCCTCACAGATGATCCGTACACGCCGGCGGATGCCGTGTATGACGCGCAGCTCCGGCGGCTGCAGCAGAGCGAAGCACCTCCGGCGGCAGAGCGGGAACAGGTCTTGCAGGCCGACCTCGACGAGCTGGCCAGCCTGTACGCCGACCAGGCGGACGTGATCGGCCGCAGGGAGTACCTGCAGGACGCGACCTCTGACATGGTCACGGACAAGACAACACCGAAAAAGCAGAGCAAGCGAGAGGCTGCCCGCGAAGCGTGGGACTTCTTCTACCGGAAGATGGTGGATGCCGGGCACAGCGTCACGAAGCTGTCTGAGGCGGTCAGCGATCCGTACCTGTATCAGTTCTACAACCAGGCACGGGCGTCGTCCTCTGCCGGGGTGAACATGATCACGGATGCCCAGACGGACGTGAGGGGCAGGAAGGTGGGGGACAGCCTCAACGATGTGTTCTCGCCCATCCGCGCAAGAGGGGAGGACCTCTACCACGACTTCCAGCTCTATATGTTCGACCTGCACAACATCGACCGCATGAGCCTGTCCGAGGGCAAGACGGAAAAGGTGCTGGAGGCGAAAGCGGCGCTGCGCGACTTCGACACCGAGAACCCGGATATTCGGACGGACACCGCCGCCCAGCTCCACCGGCTGACGGAGGATCCGGATCCGGACATCGCGGCGCTGGCGCGGGAGAGGGAACGGCTGCTGCGGAATTTGGACAAGGCCGAGGCCATCCAGGACAAGCCGGTGTTCGACTATGAATTTTCCGCAGAGGACAGCCAGGCCCGCGCCGAAAGGCTGCTGGCACAGCACCCGGAGTTCGCGGAGTACCAGGCGCAGGTGCGGAAGTACATTGACAACATGATGCAGTACCGGGTGGACAGCGGGCTTATGACACAGGAGAACGCGGACTTCCTCAAGGAGTTCTATCCCAACTATGTGCCCACCATGCGCGTGCAGGACAAGGACGCCGCGGGCCGGGGCCGGGATCTGAACGCGGTGCGTATCGGCAAGACAGTGGGCCGCGCACAGGGCGGCACGGAACGCCTGGTGCCGCTGCATGAAGCGCTGGGCAAACAGACAATGAAGGTCGTGCGTGAGGGCAGTAAAAACCGCTTCGCGGACCGGCTGCTGCGCGACTATCTCGGCACAGGCGACACGGACGCGGTAAACCGCTACGTCAAGGAGGCGAGCCAGTATGAGCATGAGTTCAACCCGGAGACACTGGACGATACCGCCATCGAGAGGCCCAGCAAGGACAAGATCGTCACGGCCTATATGGATGGCAAGCTGTGGGAAATGACGGTGGACGACACGTTGTTCGACGCCGTGAAAGCGCTGTCGCCGGACACGGCGGAGAGCAATAAGCTGACGCGCGTGGCCCGCGATGCCAACAACCTGTTCAAGTCGCTGGTAACAGGATACAACCCAACATTCCTTGCCAGGAACGTGATCCGCGACCTGCAGACCGCGGGGCTCAACACGCGGGACGCTGCGGCGTTTGCACGAAACTATCCGCGGGCGCTGGCAGAGATAAAGAACAACGGGGAATACTGGCAGCTCTACAAGGCGCTGGGCGGCGTCTACTCCTCCGTGTTCGACTACACCACCGGCACCGTCAAAGAGCCGAAGGGCCGGATGGGCAAGGTGATGGCGCGTGTGGAGGCGCTGAACATGGCGGCGGAACAGGCACCGCGCCTGGCGGAGTTTATGGGCGTCATGCAGGAGGCGGAGGCCGCGAAGCAGCGGGGCGAAGCGGTAAGCGACCTCGCGGCCGAGGCGGACGCACTCTACGCCGCCGCGGATATCACCGTAAACTTCGGACGCTCCGGCTCGCTGGGCAAGGTGCTGAACGCCAACTATGTACCCTTCCTGAACCCCGGCGTGCAGGGGCTTGACAAGCTCGTCCGGCGGGTGACGGAGACCAAGGGCGCAAAGGAGTGGGCCAAGCTGGCGGCGCGGGCCGTGGCGCTGGGCATCGCTCCGTCCCTGCTGAACGCGCTGCTGTACCACGACGATGACGAGTGGAACGATCTACGGGACAGCGACAAGGACACGAACTATATGTTCAAGCTGGGCAACGGCTACTGGCTGAAGATCCCGAAGGGACGCGAACTATCCCTGCTGGGCATCACGGCGGACCGCGTGGCGGATGCGGTGAGGGGGAAGGACGTGGACATTCTCTCCACCATCAACACCATGGGCAACCAGGTCGCCCCGGCGAACCCGCTGACCAGCAACATCTTTTCCGCGCTCATCGACTCCCAGCTCCTCAACCCGGACAGTCCAGGGCGGACGTGGTACGGCGGAGACATTGAGAGCCAGCGCCTGCAGAACTACGCACCGGGCGAGCGCTACGACAGCAGTACGGACGTGTTCTCCAAGGCCGTGGGCAAGGCGCTGGGCATCTCGCCGAAAAAGCTGAACTATGTGCTGGATCAGTACAGCGGCGTACTGGGCGATTTCCTCCTGCCGGTGCTGACACCGCAGGCCGAGCGCGGTATGTTTGAAAAGGCCTTCACGGTGGACGCCATGAGCAGCAACCGTGTAAGCGGCGACTTCTACGATGAGGCCAACGAACTGAAGTATGCCAAGAACGCCGGCGACGTGGCATCCGGCGTGGTGAGCCGCTGGTGGAACAAGCAGCAGACCGCCTGTTCCGACCTGTGGAAACAGATCCGCGAGGTGGAAGCGTCCACGGAGCTGTCCGACAGTGAGAAAAAGCAGCAGACGCGAGAGCTGAAGGCCATCGTGACCGGCATCCAGAAAAACGCCATCGCACAGGAAGACGTGTTCCGCACCGCTGTGGAAAGTCACCTTGCTGCCGGAGAGGATGAGGACACCGCGTACCGCGAGGCCAACAAGGACTGCTTCGGTGCCGAGTACGCCCTGCAGGTGTACAACAAGGATGTGTACGAGAGAGCACAGGATGCGAAGGAGAATGGCGTGTCCTATGACGATTTCTATACATACTACTTCGGGACAAAGGGTATCAAGGCCACCAGCACGGAGAGCGCCGTGTCCCAGAAGTTCGACTACCTGCAGCGGTCCGGTATCAGCGAGGGAGCACAGGCGGAGATCTATTTCGCGGACATGGCCAGCGACAAGACGCTGCTCGCGCAGGCTGAGCTGGAAATGTCTGCGGGGATCACGGCGACGCAGTATTACAACTACAAGGTGGCCACGTCGTCCATGAGCAAGAAGGCCGAGAAGCTGGAGGTCATCGCGGCCATGGACCTGACCTCCGAGCAGAAGGACGCACTCTACTACTCGGAAGGGTGGGCCGAGAGCAAGATCTATGAAGCCCCATGGCGCTCCGGCAGATCCGCGGGCGTGTCTATGCCGGTGCTGGGCGGCAGCGGCGTGACCATGCCTGTGCTGGGTAGCCGGGAGAGCTCCGGCGTACAGATGCCGGTGCTGGGCGGCGGCACGGTGAAAATGCCGGTGCTGAAGTAAAGAAGGGCGCATAGAGAAGCCGGAGAGCTTAGGCTCTCCGGCTTTGCACTTTAAGACTAATTTCCCAGAACTGGCATTCGAACAACGGAACAGGAGGGACACGCTCTGTACCCGTTGCTTAGGGGCAAGCTCTGTATTGAATATCCAGTATCCGGCCGACAGGTCACATTTCGAGCAGGTGGGATCCCGGTGATACATACGGCCACCGGTTGGAACTACACAGGCGTTGTCTGCGTAAAGGGAGAGGGCGTCAAGCTCATCCCGCAGGCCCTTGACGGTGGACGTGAGGTTCGATATACTGGTGCGCGCGTTGGCGTTGTTCTCCTGGGCGTCAAGCAGGTCTGCGCGGCACTCTGAGTAGGAGATCTCCCTCGCTACGCCAATAGCCAAGGAAGCGAGCAGCGCGACGGAAAGGACGATGACTGCCACAGAAGGCCTGCGCTTGCGGCGCTTCTTAGGGGCTACGGCACGCCGGGGATCATAGCCGCAATCGCAAGGGGAGCCGGAATGGTTTAGACAACCGCAGGCCGGGCAGGTATACCATGTGTCCGTGATGGGCTCGTCCTGCACCTCGGTATATTCGACATCGACAAAATCCATAGCGATACCTCCTTTATGGCATTAGAATAGACGAGGCATCGGGATTTGTCAAATGCTATAGCAATTCTTGTCCACATTCTGTCCACATTTTTTCAGAAAAGCACAGAAAAACGTGGCAAAAAGAGGAAACGGACAGAAAGCGACCATGTGGGAAAAGCCTTGTGGCACAAGGCTTACAGGGAAAATTTGATAAAACGTGGAAAGACATAAAAAATCAAAAAGGGCATGGGCAACAATCCTATGGTCGGCGCGACCGTGGCCGTGGCCGTGGCTGTGGCGGAAGCTGTGAAGTAATTCCTATTTACACGCAAACATCCCCCGACAGACTGTCGGGGGATGTTTTTATGTGCGTATATGCGTCAGCACTTGCCGAAAAAGCCGCACAGCAGCTTCAGCAGGGAAGCGCAGTCGAAATTGCAGAACATAGTTGCTGTACCTCCTTGTGGTATTTGCCTTGCAAGACTGGGTGCATTGTAACCGTTTTGTAACCATTTTGCAAATGCAAATACTGGAAGTCACAGGATCAGCAGTAGGCCGATGGCGATAAGCAGTTCCTCGTCGGCTTTCTGCCTGGAGAGATAGAACAGCAGAAAAAGCAGCAGTAGGTCGCCGGCGTCTAAATCGCCGAGGTGCAGCTTTTCCAGCAGGTCGTTGAAGAAGCCGCGCTCCGGTGCGCCCTGCGGCGGAGGGGGCGGAGGGGGCGGCGCGTGATGGCGCGGCGGCTCCTGCGGCGGGGGAGCGTCATCCATGGGGACGCGGGTATAGATGCCATCGTCGCCGCGAATGTAGCGGTTATACAGGGAAACCGCCCCCTTCCGAAAGAAATCGCTTGCCAATGGTGATGAGCCGCGCCAACCTTGCGGCGCGGGCAACCTTGTCCTGTTTATCGTCCTTCAGGAAAGGACGCAGCGCGTAGAGCAATTGGGTGGTCTGGCTGGTGTCGCGGGTCAGCTCCTGCAGCAGGGGCAGGTATCTGGTGATGGTCTGCGGGTCGAGGCCGCCCAGTGGCGCCGGCGGCGGGGGCGAGGGAGAAGCCGCCGGAGACACGGCGGCGGGCTGCGCTGTGTCTCCACCCATGGAGCCAGAGAGCTGCTGCGCCAACTGCATGATCTGCGCCATACTGCCGGGGTCGGACAGCAGCGCGTTAAGTTTTTCATTGACGTCGTCCACGCTGTGTCCTCCTTTCCGCTACTGCTGGAGCTTCGATTCCAGACGCTGCACCAGCTCCGCGCCCTGTGGGCTGGACAGTACACGGGAGAGCATGGCGCTCAAAGCTGCCGTGTCACCGGAGGCCGCCTGGCGCGCTGCTTGACCCAGTGCGGCGCTGTTGCCGCCGGAGAGCATATTCAGCAGTGCTTGGCCGTCCTGTGACTGCATGACAGACTTCAATGCACGGGGGTCGCTTTTCAGCTTGTTGACAATATCCTGTTCATTCATGGAATGACCTCCTTATAGGGTTCGTTACAGGTATATCCTATGTATGCGGGACGAAAAAAGTGCCTGTCAGTCTTGGCTGACAGGCACAACGTTTTCATTTTACAGGGCGATACAGGAGCGGAGATAGACGTGCCCCGCGTCCTGCTCCGTCTGCCCAAGGACGAAGCCGATACCTGCGCTTCGCCTTAGATCGTATCGCGGAGTACCTGATACATTTTTGGCGTACCAACTTGGGGTATTGAGCAATGCCTGATGACAGCTGGACAAGGGCGGCTGTTTATGCAGGATGCTTTGCATAAACAGTTGGAAATACAGTTGTAAATCAGGTACAAATGTGATACAATAATGTGCCAATTAAGATTAGGAGTATAGGCGTTTATGCCTACCTGTATAATACCCGTATGATACCTGTGTGATAAAGGACGGAGACAGATTTGATTTTAGAGACGATCAACAGCCCGGCAGACGTGAAATGTCTGTCCGAGGAGCAGACGGCCACGCTGTGCCGGGAGCTGCGGAGCTTTCTGGTGGAGCAGGTATCCCGCACTGGCGGGCACCTGGCATCCAACCTGGGCGTGGTAGAGCTGACGGTGGCGATCCACAGGGTGTTCGACACAGCCACGGACCGGCTGGTGCTGGATGTGGGGCACCAATGCTACGTACACAAGGCACTGACCGGCCGACGGGAGTTGTTCGATACGCTGCGGCAGTTCGGTGGACTGTCAGGCTTTCCCAAGCCCTATGAGAGCGTGCACGACGCCTTTATGGCGGGGCACGCGTCGGATTCGGTGTCGGTAGCACTGGGTATGGCACGGGCGCGGACGCTGCTGGGGCAGGACTACCATGTGGTGGCCGTTATCGGCGACGGTGCGCTGGGCGGCGGGCTGAGCTTTGAGGGCCTCAACGACGCCGGCGGCAGCGGCGAACCGCTGGTGGTCATTCTGAACGATAACGGAATGTCCATCGACCGGAATGTAGGCGGGCTGTCCAAGCAGCTGTCGAAGATGCGGACGGACCCGGAGTATTACGAATTCAAGAAGCGTTACCGTAAGGCACTGGAGAAGCTGCCGGCGGGCCGAACACTGTATGAGTGGAGCCACGAGGTAAAAACAGCGCTGAAAAAGACGCTGCTGCCGCCGGTGAGCACCGTGTTCGAGGATATGGGCTTTGCGTACATGGGACCGGTGGACGGCCACGACGTACAGCGGCTGACGGCGGTATTGCAGGCGGCCAAAGAGGCCGGGCGCCCGGTGCTGGTACACGTCCACACCGTGAAGGGCAGCGGATACGACTATGCACTGCGGGAGCCGGAGAAGTTCCACGGCGTAGGGCCCTTTGATCCGGCTACCGGAAAGGTACGGCAGGCAGGCAAAGAAACGTTCTCCCATGTGTTCGGCGAGACACTGCGGCAGCTGGCGCGGGAGGACAGGCGCGTGTGCGCCATCACCGCCGCCATGGCCGACGGCACAGGCCTGACAGACTTTGCACGGGAGTTCCCGCGGCGATTCTTTGACGTGGGTATCGCGGAGGGCCACGGTGTGGCTATGGCCGGCGGTATGGCCAAGCAGGGGCTGATACCGGTGTTTGCCGTGTATGACAGCTTCTTGCAGCGGGGCTACGATATGCTGGTGCAGGATATGGCGCTGGAGAAGCTCCATGTGGTGCTGGCGGTGGACCGCTGCGGCATCGTGGGCGCAGACGGCGAGACACACCACGGCTGCCTGGACTATCTGAGCCAGATACCGGGCATGACGGTGCTCGCGCCCGCCAGCTTTGCCGAGCTGCGGCAGATGCTGCGGCGGGCGGTGCTGGAGATGAACGGGCCGGTGGCGGTGCGGTATCCCCGGGGCGGCGAGGACGGTTATGACGGCGACTGCGGCGATGAATCAGTGACGGTGCTCCGTCAGGGGACAGACGCAGCCATCGTGACCTACGGTATCCTGACGCAGCAGGCGCTGCGGGCAGCGGAGCTGCTGGAAAAAGAGGGCGTTTCCGCCCGGGTGGTAAAGCTGAACCGGGTCGCGCCGCTGGACAGCGACGGTATTTGCCGGGCGCTGGACGGCGTAAAGCGCATAGTGGCCGCAGAGGATCAGCTCCGCGCCGGCGCGGTGGGCGAACGGCTGAGCGCGCTGCTGCTGGAGCAGGGCGCGGGCACGGAAAAGCTGGTACTGCGAAGCGTTGGCACGACGCTCCCGAGCCAGGGGTCCACGGTAGAGCTGCTGCACGCCCTCGGTCTGGACGCAGAGGGCATCGTACAGGCGGTGCGGGAGGTATTGGCATGAGCAAAAAATACGGCTGGATGTGCTTGTGACAGAACGCGGGCTGTGCGAGAGCCGCCAGAAAGCCCAGGCCACCATTATGGCAGGTCTGGTATTCGTGGACGGACAGCGGTCGGACAAGCCCGGAACACCGGTGGCGGAGGACGCCCATGTGGAGGTACGGGGCCACGCCCTGCGGTATGTGAGCCGGGGCGGACTGAAGCTGGAAAAGGCCATGCAGACCTTTCCTATCACGCTGGAGGGCAAGGTCTGCGCGGACATCGGCGCGTCCACCGGCGGGTTTACGGACTGTATGCTGCAAAACGGCGCGGCAAAGGTCTATGCCGTGGATGTAGGCTACGGACAGCTGGATTGGAAGCTGCGGAGCGATGCACGGGTGGTGTGTCTGGAACGGACCAACGCGCGGTATCTCTCCACGGAGCAGATACCGGAGACGTTGGATTTTGCGTCCATCGACGTGAGCTTTATCTCGCTGAAGCTGATTTTCCCTGCGTTATATGCGCTGCTGTGCGAGGGCGGCGAGGTGGCCTGCCTCATCAAGCCGCAGTTTGAGGCGGGACGAGAAAAGGTGGGGAAAAAGGGCGTCGTCCGTGACCCGGCAGTACACCTGGAAGTACTGGAGAGCTTCTTGCGTCATGCAAAGGAAAATAACTTTACAGTTCTTGGTATTACATATTCTCCTATCCGCGGGCCGGAGGGAAATATCGAGTACCTCGGCTATCTGAAAAAGGGCGGGGAGGCGGACTGCGTCCCTGATCTGCGGGCGTTGGTGGACGCCTCACATTCTGCGTTGAAGGAAGGTCATGGGGAGATATGAAACGTGTGATCCTTTGCCCAAATCCCTATCGGGACAGCGAGCTGACCGTGGCCAAGCGGTCCAGGGAGCTGCTGGAGGGGCTCGGTTTTGAAACGGTGGTGTGTCTGCCGCTTCAGTCGGGAGGGGTATGACGATCAGCTGGGTGTGCCCATCCGGCAGTTACAGCAGGAGATAAAGCGGGCGGATATGCTCATCGCCTTCGGCGGCGACGGTACGATCCTGCATCTGGCCCGGACAGTGGCGCTGCACAATGTGCCGGTGCTGGGCATCAATCTGGGGAGCCTTGGCTTTATGTCCGAGCTGGAGCCAAATGAGCTGGAACGGCTGCGTGACCTGAAAAGCTGGGATTTTGCCGTGGAGTCCCGGATGATGCTGGACGTGACCGTGCTGCGGGAAGGTAAGCCCGTATACAACAATATCGCGCTGAACGACGCGGTGATCTCAAAGGGCAGTGTGGCCCGGGTGGTGCGGCTGGATGTATCCACGGAGGAGGGCCGGCTGACCAGGATCACCGGCGATGGGGCCATTGTGTCCACGCCCACCGGATCCACGGGGTACTCTATGGCGGCCGGCGGGCCCATCGTGGAGCCCACGGCTCACAATCTGCTGCTGACGCCCATCTGCCCCCACTCGACCCGGGCGGGCAGCTACGTGCTCTCGCCGGAGCACACGCTGCTGGTGGAAACGGCGGACGCCAATCGGAAGTTCGTATATCTGTCTGTGGACGGCGGGAAGGCGTTTTCGCTGAAAAACGGCGATGTGGTGCGGACACGGCAGTCCAAGTTCGTGACGAAGCTGGTGCGGCTGAGTAAAAAGAGCTTTTGTGAGATACTGGATTCAAAGATGGGGATGGAGGCGCTGAAGCATGAAAAATGACCGGCAGACAGCGGTATTGCAGATCATTGAGGAGACAGCCGTGGAGACACAGGAGCAGCTGATGCAGCTGCTGGCAGTCCGTGGCTTTGCCTGCACACAGGCCACTGTTTCCCGGGACATCAAGCAGCTGCACCTGATGAAGGCACCGGACGGCAAGGGTGGGTATCGCTATGCCGTGTCGGCGCAGATGCCCAAGCTGAATTTTGAGGAGAAGCTGCAGACGATCTTTCGGGAGTGCGTGGTCTCAGCGGAAAACGCGCAGAACCTGGCGGTCATCAAGACCATGAACGGCATGGCCAACGCCGCCGCCTTTGCGCTGGACAGCATGAAGGATACGGATATCGTGGGTACGCTGGCCGGCGACGACACGGTGCTGCTGGTATTTCACGACAGTGCCCACGCGGCGGATTTCTGCGAACAGGTGCGGCAAATGCTGCGCTGAGGAGGGAAGATCGGTATGCTGGAGCTGCTGCATATTGAGAATATCGCTATTATCGAGGCGGCGGATATCGAATTCGCACCGGGGTTCAATGCCCTGACCGGTGAGACCGGCGCGGGCAAGTCCATTGTTATCGACAGTCTGAGCGCTGTACTGGGGCAGCGGACCAGCCGGGAGCTGATCCGCACCGGAGCCGACAAGGCCTTTGTCAGCGCGGCTTTTTCCGGTATGGCACCGGAGCTGACGGAGGAGTTGGGCATCCAGCCGGAGGCGGATGGGACGCTGCTGCTGCAGCGGGAGATCCAGACCGACGGCAAAAACGTATGCCGGGTCAACGGCCGTCCGGTAACAGTGGGACAGCTGCGGGCACTGGGTGCCCGACTGCTGAATATCCACGGGCAGCACGACGGGCAGCAGCTGCTTGACGAGGAGCAGCACATTGTGTATCTGGACAGCTTTGGCAGGGTGGAAAGTCTTGCAATTACATATGCTGAGAAGTATAAGCACTTTACAGATATACGGCGGCAGATCGGGGCGCTGCAGATGGACGAGGCGGAAAAGGCCCGGCGGGTAGACACCCTGCAATATCAGATCGAGGAGCTTCGTCGGGCAAAATTGACGCCCGGTGAAGAAGAGGAATTGACAGCGCGGCGGGGGATGCTCCGGAACGCGGAGAAGTTTCTGGATGCCGTGGCCGGGGCGGACTATGCCCTGAACGGCGACGACAGCGGCGGCGGGGCGCTGAGCGCCCTGCGGCAGGCCCAGGACGCGCTGAGTGGCGTACGACATCTGGATGACGCTTTCGGCCAGCTGTATGAACGTCTGGGGGAGGCGTACAGTGAAGTTTACGACATCGCGGCCACCGTGGAGGACAAGCGGGGGGAGCTGGATGTGTCGCCCGGTGAGCTGGACCGGGTGGAGAGCCGGATGGACCTGCTGTACCGGCTGAAAAAGAAGTACGGCGCGACCGTGGAGGATATGCTGGACTACCAGGCCCGGTGTGAGGCGGAGCTGGCGCAGATCGAGGATGCCGGCGACACGCTGGCGCGGCTGGAGCAGGCGCTGTCCAAGGCGGAGAAGGAGGCACGGCAGGCGGCGCAAGCGCTGTCCGACGCGCGAAAGGCAGCGGCGGAACAGCTGACGGCGCAGATACTGACAGAACTACAGCAGCTGGACATGGGGAAGATACGCTTTGCGGTGGACTTTGCGGAGAAGCCGCTGGACAGCGACGGCATGGATGCGGTGCGGTTCCTGATGTCCGCCAACGTGGGCGAGGAGCTGCGTCCCATCCACAAGATCGCCTCCGGCGGCGAATTGGCCCGGATCATGCTGGCTATGAAGAACGTGCTCAGTGAGCAGGATCACGTGGGGACGATGGTGTTCGACGAGGTGGACACCGGCGTTTCCGGCCGGGCGGCCCAGAAGGTGGCGGAGAAGATGGCGCGTATCAGCCGCAGAAAACAGGTGCTGTGCGTGACCCATCTGCCGCAGCTGGCGGCTATGGCGGACACGCACTTCTCCGTGGAGAAGGGCGAAAGAGGCGGCCGTACCTATACAGAGGTGCGGCGGCTGGATAGAGAGCAGCGGCGGCGGGAGCTGGCGCGGCTCACCGGCGGCAGCCATGTGTCCCAGACCATGCTGGACGGGGCAGAGGAGCTGCTGGCGCAGGCGGAGAAATTCCGGGCGGAGCTGTAGCTGTTTTTCGCAACATGAAAATAGTGGTTGACAAACGAAAAAAATCTGCTACAATAACCTCAACTTGATACCGCAACAGCGATGAAGGGAATAAGTAGCGTATTTCAGACCTGCAAAGAGAGCCTCCGGCCGGTGTAAGGAGGAGAGGAAGAAATGGGTGAATACATCCCGGAGCAGCCTCCCGAACGTTCGCGTGAGCCAGTAGGGATGTGTCGGGTCCGCCCGTTATAGCGGTAGGGTGTGTCTGCACCCAACGAGGTCGTGTCTGCGAGGGCATGGCGAATATGAGGTGGTACCGCGAGCGTCTGCATCGCCCTCTGTCGAGATGACAGGGGGCGTTTTTTATTCCCTGTCACAAGAAAACAAATGAACATACAGAAAGGAAATTGAAGCTATGGGTATTTATGAGGAACTGGTGGCCCGCGGTTTGATCGCACAGGTCACAAATGAAGAAGAGATCCGCGAGATGGTCAACAACGGCAAGGCCACGTTCTACATCGGCTTTGACTGTACGGCGGACAGCCTGCACGTGGGCCACTTTATGGCGCTGTGCCTGATGAAGCGTTTGCAGATGGCGGGCAACAAGCCCATCGCCCTGATCGGCGACGGCACGACCCTGATCGGCGACCCCTCCGGCCGCACCGACATGCGTCAGATGCTGACCGAGGATGCCATTAAGCACAACGCGGAGTGCTTCAAGCGCCAGATGGAGAAGTTCATCGACTTCTCCGACGGCAAGGCGCTGATGCTGTATAACTCCGAGTGGCTGAAGCCGCTGAACTACATTGAAATGCTGCGCGAGGTGGGCGCCTGCTTCTCCGTGAACAACATGCTGCGCGCCGAGTGCTACAAGCAGCGCATGGAGAAGGGCCTGAGCTTCCTGGAGTTCAACTACATGATCATGCAGAGCTATGACTTCTACTACATGTTCCAGCACTATGGCTGCAATATGCAGTTCGGCGGCAACGACCAGTGGAGCAACATGCTGGGAGGTACCGAGCTGATCCGCAAGAAGCTGGGCAAGGACGCCCATGCCATGACCATCACCCTGCTGCTGAACTCCGAGGGTAAGAAAATGGGCAAGACCGCCAGCGGCGCTGTGTGGCTGGACCCCAACAAGACCAGCCCCTTCGAGTTCTTCCAGTACTGGCGCAACGTGGATGACGCCGACGTGCTGAAGTGCATCCGTATGCTGACCTTCCTGCCGCTGGAGGAGATCGACAAGATGTCCACCTGGGAGGGCTCTCAACTGAACGAGGCCAAGGAGATCCTGGCCTACGAGCTGACCAAGCTGGTGCACGGCGAGGAGGAGGCCGAGAAGGCCAAGGCCGCGTCCAAGGCGCTGTTTGCTGGCAGCGGCGATACCGAGCACATGCCTACTACCGAGCTGACCAACGATGATTTCGGCGGCGGCAGCATCGACGTGCTGACCCTGCTGGTGAAGTGCGGTCTGGCGGCCTCCAAGGGCGAGGCGCGCCGGCTGGTACAGCAGGGCGGCGTCTCTGTCAACGATGAGAAGGTGGCGGCCATTGAGACGACCTTCGGCTGCGAGCAGTTCACCGGCGACGGTGTGGTCATCAAAAAGGGCAAAAAGGTGTTCCACAAGGCTATTTTGGTGTAAGCTGTGCGCTGCATCTGTAATTATTGCCATCGTTTTTGGAAAAGCCGCGGTATGACCGCGGCTTTTCCCTATGCAAAGGAACTTTTCCCGGGAAAAACGTTGCATAAAGGCGGGAAATATACTATAATATCCCGCGGTGTGCAAATTTTGAATGAATGAGTGATACACGATGAAAACACACGATTTTTACTTTGACCTGCCGCAGGAGCTGATCGCGCAGACACCGTTGGAACGGCGGGACGGCTCACGGCTGTTGGTGCTGGACAAGAAAACAGGGGCGGTAGAGCACCGGCATTTTTACGATCTGCCGGAGTATCTGCGTCCGGGCGACTGCCTGATCCTGAACAACTCCCGGGTGCTGCCGGCACGTCTGCTGGGCCATCGGGTGCCCGGCGGCGGAGCCTGCGAAATTTTGCTGCTTATCGACCGGGGCGACAATGTGTGGGAGTGCCTTGTCCGTCCGGGGAAGAAGCTGCGGAAGGGCGCGCGGGTGTCCTTCGGCGACGGAGAGCTGACGGCGGAGGTGGTGGACGAGCTGCCCGACGGCAACCGGCTGGTAAAGTTCTCTTATGAAGGGATCTTCCTGGAGGTGCTGGAGCGACTGGGCAAGATGCCCCTGCCGCCGTATATCAAGGAAGAGCTGCAGGATAAGGAACGCTATCAGACGGTGTACTCCAAGGTCAACGGCTCGGCGGCGGCGCCCACAGCGGGGCTACATTTCACGCCGGAGCTTCTGGAGCGAGTACAGGCAATGGGTGTAAAGGTAGGATACGTTACACTCCATGTGGGACTTGGGACCTTCCGCCCGGTGAAAGAGGACGAGATCACCGACCACACCATGCACAGTGAATACTGTGTGATCCCCCAGGAGACGGCCGATCTTATCAACGAGACGAAGAAAAACGGCGGGCGGGTCATCTGCGTGGGTACCACCAGCTGCCGCACGATAGAATCTCAGGCAGCGGAGGATGGAACCATGCGTGCCAGCGCCGGATGGACAGATATTTTTATCTATCCGGGGTACAAGTTCAAGGTGCTGGACGCACTGGTAACAAACTTTCATCTGCCGGAGTCCACACTCATCATGCTGGTATCGGCATTGGCGGGACGAGAGCACGTGCTGGCGGCCTATCAGCAGGCGGTGGAGGAACGGTACCGGTTCTTCTCGTTTGGCGATGCGATGTTTATTCAGTGAAAGCAGGAGAGAGAAATGTTCAAGGTCATCAAAAAAGAGGGAAAAGCCCGGCGGGGTGTGTTTACCTGTGCCCATGGCGGCGAAGTGCAGACACCGGTGTTTATGAACGTGGGCACCCAGGCCGCCATCAAGGGCGGCGTCAGCGCTATCGACCTGGAAGGAACGGCTGGGGACGCAGATCGAACTGTCCAACACCTACCACCTTCATTTGCGGCCCGGCGACGGCATCGTGCGGCAAATGGGAGGGCTTCATAAGTTCATGAACTGGGACGGACCGATCCTGACCGACTCCGGCGGCTTCCAGGTATTCTCGCTGTCGGGGCTGCGGAAGATCAGTGAGGAGGGCGTGACCTTTGCCAGCCACCTTGACGGACACCGCATCTTCATGGGGCCGGAAGAGAGTATGCGTATCCAGAGCAATCTGGGCAGCGACATCGCCATGGCCTTTGACGAGTGCGTGGAAAACCCCGCGCCCTATGACTACGCCAAGGCCTCCTGCGAACGGACGCTGCGGTGGCTGGAACGCTGCAAAAAGGAGCACGACCGGCTGAACGCATTGCCGGACACGGTAAACCCCGGACAGATGCTTTTCGGCATCAACCAGGGCGCCACCTTCGCGGACCTGCGGGTCTGGCACATGCAGCAGATCGCCAAGATCGACTGCGACGGCTATGCTATCGGCGGACTGGCGGTGGGAGAGCCTACGGAGGTGATGTATGAGATCATCGACGCGGTGGAGCCGTATATGCCGGCGGATAAGCCGCGGTATCTCATGGGTGTAGGCACGCCCAGCAACATCATCGAGGGTGTGGCCCGGGGCGTGGACTTCTTCGACTGTGTGATGCCGGCGCGCAACGCGCGGCACGGAAAGCTGTTTACCTGGAAGGGCACGCTGAACATCAAAAATGCCAAGTACAAGCTGGACGAACAGCCCATCGATCCGGAATGTGACTGCCCGGTGTGCCGGCAGTTCAGCAGGGCATATCTCCGGCACCTGTTTACAGCGGAGGAGATGCTGGGAATGCGCCTGGCGGTGATGCACAACCTGTATTTTTACAACAAGCTGACGGAGCGTATCCGTGACAGCCTGGACAACGGATGCTTTGACGCATTCCGGGAGGAATACAGTAAAAAACTGGCGGAGAAGATATAAACCTCTTGCCAAAAGCAAAAAGAACTATGTATAATAGTATCACTTTGTTGTTAAAGGAGTAATGTTCCATGATTCAGATCGCTTACGCTGATGCTGCCGCTGCCACCACCACCGGCGGCATGGGTTCCACCATTCTGATGATCGTCCTGATGATCGCTATCTTCTACTTCCTGATGATCCGCCCCGAGAACAAGCGGAAAAAGCAGGCCGAGGAGATGCGGAGTTCCCTGAAGAAGGGCGATTGGCTGACCACCATCGGCGGCGTGTACGGCCGCGTCGTGGCTATCACCGACCGTACTGTGGTCATCGAGACCAGCGAGGACCGCGTTCGCGTGGAGTTCCTGAAGTCCGCTATCGGCCAGGTAGGTACCCTGGACGAGCAGGCTGCCGCCCAGCAGCGTCCGGCGAAGAAGGCTAAGAAGGAAGAGGCCGCGGAGGAAACTCCCGCTGTGGAGGAGAAGACCTCTGATGAGGTCACCGAGGCTCCCGCTGAGGCTGACAAAACCGACGCCGAGTAATACAGACCGAGAGGAGCGCTGCCCAGAGGGCGGCGCTCTTTTTGCGCTGACAGCGATCGGGATCGGTGTATCATGTGATGCAGACCTTCCGCATAAGCTGAAGCAAAGCTGATGCGGGAGGTATTCTTATGTCTTGGAAACAACTGGCCGGCAAGGGAACGTGGCTGGGCACCGCCACAGCGGCAGTCGTGCTGCTGGCAGCACTGGGCGTATCGTCACTGCTCCTGCTGCGGGGGATCGTGCCGGAGCGCGCGATGGGTCCGCTGGTATGGGGCAGCAGCGTTCTGGCGTGCTTCTGCGGCGGACGTATGGCCATACGGCAGAGCGGCGATGGTCCACTGCCTCGGGCGCTGGCAGTATCCGCCTGTGTATATGGTGCAATGTGGATCGCGGCGCTGACGGGAAACGAGGCGATACATTTTACCGGCAGCGGCATTGCCCAGACCTGCGCCGTGTGGGGCGGCGGCCTTTTGGCGGGACTGATCGGAACGAAGCAGAAACGGCGGAGGCCCCGCAGCGGCCGCCGGAAGGGCGGTGACCGTCGAAAACGGGCGGTAACATAAAGCGGCGCATGGTTAAAATAACGAAAATGTATTTTACGGCATTTTTTATCCGACGGTGCGGCGGGCGGCAGGGGAGTCGTTCGCCGCATCACGCTTTTCAAGATATGGTGCAGGGATTTTCGGCATTTCCCCGGATATTGGGATTTCGGCATTTTTATAAACCGCGTCGGTACCCCGGTATACCTTGTTTACATAATTAAGTTGACATAACATTTTGACATAATTTACAAAAAATATGTTTTTGCGGAAAACCTCTTGCGGTTTTGTGAATTATGCCATATATTTATTATTACGTTTTGGCACGTCTATCGAGAGGGCTTGGCTCATACACTGTGGACGAGGTGAGCCCTATGAAGCTGCATCGTCGCCGTATGCCTGTTCTCCAGCCGCCGAAGGCGCGGCTGTACATACTGTGTCTGTTTCTTGCCGCCGGGATCCTGGCGGGCTTTTTAGCGGGTCGGACTGTGGCGTCGGAGGATCTGCTGTCGTTGAGCCGCTATGTGACAGGCTATGCGAGGCTGAACGCAGAAGAACCGCGCAGCGCGGGGCTGTGGCAGGTCCTATGGACCTATCTGCGCTATCCGGCCGCGGCGTTTCTGCTGGGCTGTACAGCCTGGGGCGTGATGCTGATCCCGCTGACGTGCGCGGCCCAGGGCTTCTTCCTGTCGTTCGCGGTGCAGTGCTTTGCCGCTGCACTGGGAAAGCAGGGCGTGGTATTGGCGCTGGCGGCGCTGGGACTGCGGTGTCTGTTCACCATACCATGTCTGCTGACGATAGCGGCGGACAGCTTTGCGTGTGCGTGGCGCCGGGCAGAACGTCAAAAGCCGGAGGTGAGAGACCGGCGGAGCGTGATCATCTGTGTGTTTGTATTGCTGACCGGGACAGTGGCGGAGTGCGCCCTGGTGCCGCGGCTTTTTGCATGGCTGATGCCAGGCTTGACTTGAAAGAGAGGGAGTGAGGGACACATGACGGACTTTATCGCGGCATACCGCGACTATCTGACTGAGGAGAAGCACGCCTCCGCCAATACCCTCAGCTCCTATATACGTGACCTGACCCAGTTTCACAGCTGGCTGCTTTCCGTGGGCGTAACGGATATGCGGAAGGTGAAGAAAGAGACGATCAATGAGTATCTGCTGCATATGACCCATAGCGGCAAAAGCCCCGCCACAGTCACGCGGTCCACAGCATCGATCAAGTCATTTTATGCCTATATGATGCAGTGCGGCGCTGTGAAGAGCAACCCGGCCAAGAGCGTGGTGGCCATGAAGGTGGAGAGGAAGTATCCGGAGATCCTCACCAACCGGGAGGTAGAGCTGTTTTTGGAGCAGCCCAAATGCGTGGACGAAAAGGGATTCCGTGACCACGCTATGCTGGAGCTGCTGTATGCCACCGGAATTCGAGTCAGTGAGCTGATCGGTCTGGATGTCAGCGATGTCAATTTGTCCGCCGGCTTTATCCGCTGCCGCAGCAAAGGAAAGGAGCGCATCGTGCCGCTGTACACCGCTGCGGTGAAGGCTCTGGAGGACTATGTGCGGGATATTCGTCCCCGGCTCATCGCCGATGAGGAAGAGCATGCGCTGTTTGTGAATATGAGCGGCGAACGCATGAGTCGCCAGGGCTTTTGGAAGATCATCAAGTACTATCAGGAAAAAGCGGGCATCGAGAAGGATATCACCCCCCACACCCTGCGCCATTCCTTTGCCGTACACCTGCTGGAAAACGGCGCCGATCTGAGGTCCATTCAGGAGATGCTGGGTCACGCGGATATCAGCTCCACGCAGATATATACACACGTTATCAAAAAGCAGCTGAAGGATGTATATAATAAGGCCCATCCCCGTGCATAACAGCCTATCAAACCGCCCGGTTTTCCGGGCGGTTTTTGTTGCTATTTTTATTCCAGTTTGCTATAATAGAACAAATGTTGGGAGGTGGGCGCAGCTATGCGGATACTGGGCATTGACCCCGGCATCGCCATTGTGGGCTTCGGGCTGATCGAATCGAACCGGGGCAGTGTGCGAATGCTGCAATACGGCGCTGTGACTACCGAGGCGGGACTGCCGCTGGCGACACGTCTGGTGCAGATCGAAAACGACATGACCGCGCTGATCGCCCAACTGAAGCCTGATGAGATCGCCGTTGAGGAGCTGTTTTTCAGCAAAAACATCACCACAGGTATCGCCGTGGCCCACGGGCGGGGTGTGATCCTGTGTACGGCGGAGCGACTGGGCGTACCCATATTCGAATATACCCCCATGCAGGTGAAGCAGGCGGTGGCCGGCTACGGCCTGGCGGACAAGAAGCAGGTGATGGACATGACAAAGCGGCTTTTGAAGCTGAAGGCAGTGCCGAAGCCGGACGACGCGGCAGACGCGCTGGCCATCGCCATATGCCATGCCCGCAGCGCTACCAGCCTGCTGCGGCGTAAGGACCCCGACGTGAAGGAGACTGTCTGATATGTATTATTATGTGAACGGCACCGTGGCGGAGATCGATGCGGGGCTGGCGGTCATCGACTGCGGGGGCGTGGGCTATGCCTGCCATACGACAAACTATACGCTCTCCCAGCTGAAAAAGGGCGCACCGGCCAAGTTGTACACCTATCTGAATGTACGCGAGGACGCCATGGAGCTGTTCGGCTTCGCCGATCAGAGTGAGCTGCGGAGCTTCAAGCTGCTGATCGGCGTATCCGGCGTAGGCCCCAGGGCGGCGTTGTCTATCCTGTCCGCCGTAACACCGCAGCAGCTGGCGCTGGCGGTGGTGACAGAGGATGAAAAAGCACTGACTGCCGCCAACGGCATCGGCAAAAAGATCGCTCAGCGGGTGATACTGGAACTGAAGGACAAGCTGGCACGGGAGGAAGCGCTGGGCGGTACATCCGTTAAGGGCGGCGCACCCGCGATGGCTACGGTGCCCCACAGCAAGAAAAGTGAGGCGCAGTCGGCATTGGCGGTGCTGGGCTACGGCAGCGCGGAGATCGCCGCGGCGCTGAAAGATATCGACATGGAAGCGCTGACGCTGGAGGACATCATCCGGCAGGCGCTGAAGCACATGATGAAGTAGAGGAGGGGCGCACATGAGCATTGATTTCGGGGCGGACCTGTACGAGGAGCCTATCGTCGCCAAAACGTTTCTCAGTGAGGATGCCAACGAAGGTTCTCTACGGCCCCACACACTGGCGGAATACATTGGGCAGGAGAAGGCCAAGCAAAACCTGTCGATCTTCATTGAGGCGGCGCGGCGGCGGACAGAGTCTCTGGACCATGTGCTGCTGCACGGCCCTCCGGGACTGGGCAAGACCACACTGGCGGGCATCATCGCCCAGGAGATGGGCGTGAATATCCGCATCACCTCCGGACCGGCTATCGAGAAGCCCGGGGACCTGGCGGCGCTGCTGACGAACCTGAGTGAGAACGATATCCTGTTCGTGGATGAGATACACCGGCTGAACCGGTCGGTGGAGGAGATCCTGTACCCGGCCATGGAGGACTACGCCATCGATATCATCATCGGCAAGGGACCTTCTGCCAACTCTATCCGGCTGGATCTGCCGAAATTCACACTGATCGGCGCCACAACACGGGCAGGGTCGCTGTCTGCACCGCTACGGGACCGCTTTGGCGTGACGCTGCGGCTGGAGCTCTACACACCTGAGGAGCTGGCAAAGATCGTGACGCGCAGCGCCGGCATCCTGAACGTATCTATTGAACCGGAGGGCGCTATGGAGATCGCGCGGCGGTCCCGGGGCACGCCCCGTATCGCCAACCGGATGCTGCGGCGGGTACGGGACTTCGCCCAGGTGATGGCCGACGGCGTTATCACCAAGTCCGTAGCGGACAAGGCGCTGCTGGCGCTGGAGGTAGACTATCTGGGTCTGGACAACGTAGATCGACGGATGCTGCAGGCCATTATTGAAAACTATGGCGGCGGCCCGGTAGGTCTGGACACGCTGGCGGCCACCATCGGCGAGGAGTCGGTGACGCTGGAGGATGTGTATGAGCCATACCTGATGCAGATCGGCTTTTTGACCCGAACGCCCCGAGGGCGCTGCGTCACGCAGAAGGCCTATGCACATCTGCACATTGCGTTTACGGGCCAGCAGCAGCTGGAATTGTAGTGCGCAGAGACGGTTCGGTGGAATTTTTCGGTTGTTCTCCGTAAGAAAGCCGTCAAATTTGAGTTATTTTTGACAAAGTTACACGATTGACTTGACAAATTATTTTGTAAAAAGGTATAATAGTGTATGGTGAATGATACAAGGGCTGAATATGACCATCTGCAGACGCTGAGCGACGAGGCGCTGTGCGCTCTGGTAAAGCAGGGCAGCCGCGACGCCGAGGAGATCCTAGTAGGGCGTTACCACCGTTTGGTGCGCTCCTGCGCCCGTCCGTACTTTCTGGCGGGAGGGGATAACGAGGACCTTTTGCAGGAGGGAATGTTCGGGCTTATCAAGGCGATACGGGAGTACGAGCCAGGACATGAGGCCTCTCTGTGCACTTTTGCCGAGACCTGCATTCGTCGGCGGCTGTATTCTGTGCTGCGTGCTGCCGCCTCCGGAAAGCATTCACCTCTGAACCAAGCCGTTCCTTTGGATACCTCTTTCTTTGACGCGAATCTCTCCTTTGCCCACGTCGATCCCGAGGGTTGGGTCATCGACTGCGAAAAAACTGCCGCTCTGCTGGAAAACGCGCGCAAGCTGCTGTCCGAATTCGAGGTAAAGATTTTAGGGTATTATCTGGACGGTCTCACCTGCCGTGAGATCGCAGAAACTGTGGGCCGGTCCCCGAAATCGGTGGACAACGCCGTGCAGCGTTTGCGCCGCAAAATAGCGCGGCAGCTTCTATCCGGCGATATCAGCAAAGGCTGAGCGCAATATATTTTTTCTCAAAGAGAGGGTAAAATCATGTACGAAGACAAGACCTTAGTGTGCAAAGAGTGCGGCAAAGAGTTCGTTTTCACCGCCGGTGAGCAGGAGTTCTACGCTGAGCGCGGCTTCCAGAACGAGCCCCAGCGCTGCAAGGCCTGCCGTGACGCTCGCAAGAACGCTGCCCGCGGTCCCCGCGAGTATTTCACCGCTGTTTGTGCTGCCTGCGGCGGCGAGGCCAAGGTTCCCTTTGAGCCCAAGAGCGATCGTCCTGTGTACTGCAGCGACTGCTTCGCCAAGATGCGTGAGAACGGCTGATCTGCTGACTGCACACTGTTAAGTAGATAGAATAGACCGCCCTCCGGCGTACCGGAGGGCGGTTTTTTATAGCGCAGGATGAGAAAAATCCTGTTGAAAATTCCGGCATTTTGGGGTATACTATCAGCACAATATTGTATTTGGAGGTTTTCCAACATGATCGAGATCACGAAAGACACCATTATCGGTGATATTCTGGACGTTGCGCCCCAGACCGCGCCCATCTTCCTGTCCATTGGTATGCACTGCCTGGGCTGCCCGTCCTCCCGCGGCGAGACGGTGGAGGAGGCCTGCGCCGTTCACGGCATCGATGTGGATAAGCTGCTGGAGCTGGTGAACGAGGAAGCCAACAAACCCATCGCCGAGTAAACAAAAAAACAAAGCCACGCATACGCAAGCGTATGCGTGGCCATTTGTGTGGGAAGATATGGAGAGACGACTGCAATTACAACCGCGGCTCCAGCTGCTGGCGGACATGACACCGGCGGGCTGCCGTCTGGCAGATATCGGCACGGACCACGGGTATCTGCCGGTGTGGCTGCTGCAAAGAGAGCGTATCCAAAGCGCTATTGCCGCGGACATCGGCGCAGAGCCTCTGGCGCACGCGCGGCGGACTGCGGAGGAATATGGCGTGGAGGGTATCAGCTTCCGCCTGTGTGACGGGCTGGCCAATATCTCTCCGGAGGAAACGGATACAGTGATCATCGCCGGCATGGGCGGAGAGACCATCATCGCCATCTTGGAAAGTGCACCGTGGACGAAGGACGGCGCGCATACGCTGCTGCTTCAACCCATGACAAAGGCCGCAGAGCTGCGCCGATGGCTATCCGTAAATGGGTACACCTTTACAGATGAGCGACTGGTGTGGGACAAGAATTATCTGTATCCGGTGCTGCGCGTGAACGGCGGCGTTTGTCCGGCGCTGACTGAATTACAGACGCTGACCGGTGTTCTGCTGGACGGCGACCCGCTGTATGCGGACTATCTCACCCAGCACGCCGAAAAGCTGCTTCATATCGCGGAAGGTCTGCGCCGCAGCGGCAGAGAGGACGCTCTGCACCGAGCAGAGGCCGCGGAAGCATTGGCACAGCAGATAGAAGAAAAGAGGAAAACCCTATGACAACGGTACGGGATATCGAACAGTATCTGTACGCCTGGGCACCGCGGGAATTGGCGGAGAGCTGGGACAATGTGGGTCTGCTGGTGGGTGACCCGGAAGCGGAGGTGCACCGCGTTCTGGTCGCGCTGGACGTAACGCCGCAGGTGGTGGCCGAGGCCATCGAAAAAGACTGCCAGCTGATCGCTGCACACCATCCGGTGATGAACTGTGCGTGGAACCAGGTGCAGACAGTCCGCACCGATGACCGGCAGGGAAGGGTACTGACAGAGCTGATACGCCACGGCATCGCCGCCATCTGTATGCACACCAATCTGGACGCGGCGGCCGGTGGCGTCAATGAGGTTTTGGCGCAGAAGCTGGGCCTTTCCGACCTGAAAATGCTGACGGAGGAAAAAATAGGGCGGATCGGCACGTTAAAATGTGAAATACCCCTTGTGGAGTTCACCCATTCTGTGATAGAATTATTAAAATGCAATGGTTTGCGCTATGTGGACGCGGGACGGCCGGTCCACCGGGTGGCGGTGGGCGGCGGCGCCTGCGGCTGCTATATTCCGCAGGCTATCGCCGCAGGCTGCGACACCTTTGTGACCTCCGACCTGAAATATAACGATTTTTTAGACACGGAGGGGCTAAATTTGATCGATGCGGGTCATTTTCCCACGGAGAATGTGGTGTGTCCCGCACTGCGAGACCGGTTGGCAGAGGCATTCCCCGCAGTCGACGTCTTATGTTCGACCTCGCACAGCCGCGAGATCATCCAATACTGCATAAAGGAGAAGTAAACCATGTCAGGACATTCCAAGTGGCACAATATTCAGAAGACCAAGGGGGCGGCCGACGCCAAGCGCAGCGCCGCATTCACCAAAATCGCCAAGGAGATCATCGTGGCCGTCAAGCAGGGCGGCAGCGGCGACCCCAACAATAACTCCCGTCTGGCCACCGTTATCGCCAAGGCAAAGGCGGCCAATATGCCCAACGACAACATCAAGCGCACCATCGACAAGGCACTGGGCTCCGGCAATACCGATAACTATGAATCTGTCACCTACGAGGGCTACGGCCCCTGCGGCGTTGCTGTCATTGTGGAGGCGCTGACCGACAACCGTCAGCGCACTGCACCCGAGATCCGCCATTATTTTGACAAATTCGGCAAGGGCATGGGCGCTCAGGGCTGCGTCAGCTGGTCCTTTGACAAGAAGGGTGTCATCGTCATTGACAACGAAGAGGGCGAGCTGGACGAGGATACCGTGATGATGGATGCACTGGATGCCGGCGCCGAGGATATGCAGGCCGACGGCCCCGTGTTTGAGATCACCACCGATCCCGACAGCTTCAACGATGTGGTCAAGGCGCTGGAGGAGAAGGGCTATTCCTTCGAGAGTGCGGAGATCGAGATGGTCCCCCAGAACTACATTGTCATGACCAGTGAGGACGATGTCCGCAGCATGACGAAGCTTCTGGATATGCTGGATGACAATGAGGACGTGCAGAACGTCTGGCATAACTGGCAGCAGGATTGATTGGAGAACATACGAAAGGCGGCCTCGCGGCCGCCTTTATCTATGGGGAGAGTGATTATTTGACAATAGAACGGATCGAGCGTGATGGAAAAGCGTGTGCCGCGATACGCGGCACAGAATAGGTCATCATCGATGCACAGTCTGCGATGGAACTGCATAAAAGAGACAGGGCAGATGCCCTGTCTCTTTGCATATATCACAGTGTCCGGACGCCGTCCATGATGATGGCACCGGCCAGGGCGGCCATCTCTTCCGGCGTCTCCTTTGCACCGCCGGAGAGCCACTCCAGCGTCAGCGTCAGATTGCCGGAGACAATGAAGGAACAGAAATAGTCCAGACGGTCGCTGCTCCCGGAATAGAACCGGGCCAGGAAGTCACGCAGGAAATAACTGCGTAGGATTCCGCAGATACGCTCGGTATACGCCCGATCGCCGTTGGGCCCCAGCAGCACCAAACACAAATCGGCGTTGTCCTGGGCGAAGCGATACAGCTCCGTCAGGTAGGGAAACGCATCAACTTCGCCGGTGGAGTAGGCGTATTTCTTACAGACCAGGATCAAACGCTCGGCCATCTCGTCCTCCAGCCGCTGCAGAAGATCGCTGACGTCCTTATAGTGGATATAGAAGGTCCCGCGGTTGATGTCGGCACGCTCAGCCAACTCGCGGACGGAGATGGATTTGGAGGGCTTCTCAGACATGAGATCCATCAGTGCCTGCCGCAGCTGCCGCTTTGTCTTTCTGACGCGCCGGTCAATACCTCTCTCTTCCATACCAATACCCTCCGCACTCTTTTTGATCTGCCGAATAGTTGACCTTGTGTTGATTTTAGCACAAAAAGGCAGAAAGAACAAGGCTTTTTTACAAAACCGCCTTACTTTGCGGAAGATCAGGCACTTCTAAACCACGGAGACAGCGCATAGAAATAAGGCAACAGACAGCATTCGGAGGATGGCATTATGATGGAGACAACGTCTATTTATCAGGATATGGCTCAGCGTACCGGCGGCAGCGTGTATATCGGCGTTGTGGGACCGGTCCGCACGGGAAAATCCACCTTTGTCAAACGATTTATGGAGACGCTGGTGCTGCCGCACATCGAAAACAGCTACCGGCGTGACAGGGCACAGGACGAACTGCCGCAAAGCGGCTCCGGGCGCACCATTATGACGGCGGAGCCGAAATTCGTACCGGAGGAGGCTGTGGAGCTCCGGCTGGCGGAGGGCGCGGCCTTCTCGGTACGGCTGGTAGACTGCGTGGGGTATATGGTGGACTCCGCCGTAGGGCAGTTTGAGGACCTGTCGCCGCGGATGGTGATGACACCCTGGTTCGATCACGAGATCCCCATGACCGAAGCGGCGGAGATCGGTACCCGCAAGGTCATTACCGACCATGCCACAGTGGGTGTTGTGGTGACCACCGACGGCACGATCACGGATATTCCTCGAGAGGACTACCGCGAGGCGGAGGAACGTGTCATACGAGAATTGCAGGACATCGGCAAGCCCTTCGTGGTGCTGGTAAATTCTGCCCAGCCGGAGGACCCCAGGGCAGCTGCTGCCGCAGCAGAAATACAGACACGGTACGGCGTGACCTGCCGCTGTGTCAACTGCCTGACACTGACGGAGGAAGACATCGGCGATATCCTGCGGGATCTGCTGTATCAGTTCCCTTTACGGGAACTGGATGTTTTTCTTCCCGAATGGGTAGATGCGCTGCCGGGTGAACACCCCATCCGCAGCGGACTGTACCAGGAGATCGGCGAGGCTGCGTCCCAGCTGACACGTATCTGTGCACTGCCGCCATGCTTGGCAGCGCTGTCCCAAGGCGAAAATATTGAGAGCGCGGCAGCCAGCACCATTGATCTGGGCAGCGGCGTGGCACAGGTGGAAATACGGCTGCCGCGGCGTCTGTTCTTTGAAACGCTGAGCCAGCGCAGCGGCTTGCAGGTGACCGATGACGGCGACCTGATGCAGATCATCGGCGAGCTGGCGGAGGCAAAACGGGAATACGACAAGGTGGCGCCGGCCCTTCGCTCCGCCCGGGAGACCGGTTATGGCATCGTGATGCCCGGCGTGGAGGAGCTGAACCTGGAGGATCCGGAGATCGTGCGGCAGGGAGGACGCTACGGCGTGCGGATGCGAGCCAGTGCGCCATCCATACACCTGATCCGGGCGGACATCGAAACGACGGTTTCCCCCATTGTAGGCAACGAGAAGCAATCGGAGGACATGGTAAACTATCTGCTGCAGGAATTCGAGGGCGATACGGGAAAGCTGTGGCAGTCCAACATCTTCGGCCGCAGCTTCCATGAGATCGTAGGAGAGGACCTGCAGGCAAAGCTGAAGCGTATGCCGGCAGACGCTCAGGCAAAGCTGCGCCAGGCGCTGGAACGCATAATCAACGAGGGCGGCGGCGGACTTATCTGCATTATTCTGTAACACCGGATATATTCTCCATAACAGAGCAGCCGGGCAAACGCCCGGCTGCTCTGTTTAAGGCGGTATATCATAAGAAACTGCACGTTTACAAAGTTTGAAACGTATGGAACATTTGGTTTAGATTTCATTGTTTTTTGAATTTTTCGGTAGAAAAACAGGTGTAAAACCTCAATTATTGTGAAATATTTTTTACTTTTATAGTGACAAATTTATGTAAGCTGGTATAATGTACTTGAACAAATACGGCCGCCCCGGGCGGTGGAACAAAGGAAGGACAATCACATGGGAATCAAGATCGGTATCAATGGCTTCGGCCGTATCGGACGGGTGGTGCTGCGTATACTTGCGGACGACCCGGAGCGCTTTGACGTATGCGGTATCAACCTGCGGAAGGCGGACGTGGACTACATGGTCTATCTGCTGAAATATGACTCCGTGTTCCGGAATTTCCCCGGAATCGTGGAGCACGCCGGCGGCGACCTGATCGTCAACGGCCGCAACATCAAGGTATACAGCGAGTCCGATGCCGCCATGATCAACTGGGCAGACTGCGGCGCGGAGTACATCATCGAGTCCACCGGTGCCAACAACACCACCGATAAGGCCTCCCGCCATTTCAAGGGCGGCGCCAAGAAGGTCATCCTGACGGCCCCCGCCAAGGACGATGCCACGCCTACCTTTGTCTTCGGCGTCAACAGCGATGAATACCGCAGCGATATGCGCGTCATCTCCAACGCCAGCTGTACCACTAACTGCCTTGCGCCGCTGGCCTATGTCATCCACAAGGAGTTCGGTATCGAGCAGTCCCTGATGTCCACCATCCACGCATCCACCGCCAAGCAGAAGGCCGTGGACTCTCGCGGCGGCAGTGACTGGCGCACAGGCCGTTCCATCCTCAACAACATCATCCCGACTACCACCGGTGCGGCTAAGGCTGTTGGACGCGTGATCCCCTCCCTGAAGGGCAAAATGACCGGCATGGCCTTCCGCGTACCCACCGCAGACGTATCCGTGGTGGACCTGACGGCGCGGCTCAGCAAGACGGCATCGTATGCGGACATCTGCTACGAGGTCAAGCACGCCTCCGAGACGTATATGAAGGATATTATCGGCTATACCCGCGACCAGGTGGTATCCACCGACCTGATCGGCAATCCCTGCCCCTGCATTTTTGACGAGACAGCGGGTATTTCTCTGGATCAGGACTTCGTGAAGCTCATCGCCTGGTATGACAACGAGTGGGGTTACAGCAACATGGTGGTGCGTATGCTGGAGCATATGCACACCGTGGACGAAGCGGACGCCTTTGTGGCGCAGGAATAAGCGGCATATATACGATCTCCTCCGGCCCTGCCGGGGGAGATTTCTTGCGTCCGTACCCTTGTCAAGCGGTTCGCCGCGTGGTATGATAACACCAGTAGGAAAGGTGGATAGGGAGGAGGACATATATGCTTTTGGCCATCGATATCGGCAATTCAAATATTTCCGTAGGGCTGTTTGACCGGGAGAAAACGCTGAAATTTCTGGCATCCATAGACACGGACAGCCGCAAGACAGCAGACCAGATCAGCATCGATCTGATGAATTTGTTTACACTGTACGGCTGTGATATCCACGATGTCAGCGGGGCGATCTTATCCAGCGTGGTACCGCCTATGAACTTCATGATGGAAAAGGCGCTGACGCGACTTCTGGGCAAGCCGCCCATGGTGGTGGGCGCCGGCATCAAAACCGGGCTGAACATCCGTATGGAATTCAACAGCCAGCAGCTGGGCGCGGACATTGTGGCTAACGCGGTATCGGCATTGGAAAAATACCCGGTGCCCATCATCATGATCGACATGGGCACAGCCACCATCATCTCCTACATCTCAGAGAAGCGCACCTACGAGGGCGGACTGATGTTCCCCGGCGTGCGGCTGTCGCTGGATGCGCTGTCCCATCATACGGCGCAGCTGCCCAATATCTCGCTGGAGCACCCCCGGCAGCTCATCGGCAAAAACACCGAGGACTGTATGCGAAGCGGCATCGTCTACGGCACTGCCGCCATGCTGGATGGGGTCATCGACCGTATCCGTGAGACGCTGGGCGGGGCGGAGCCCTCTATCGTGGCCACCGGCCCAAACGCACCGGTGATCGCCCGATACTGCCGCAACCACGTGGTGTACGACAAATATCTGCTGATGGAGGGACTGTACGCCATCTATCAGAAAAATGCAAAATGACATACGCGCCCTCCGGCGATACCGGAGGGCGTACCTTTATGTAAAAACAGCTGGAAAGCAAAAATACTTTCCAGCTGTTTATGTATAACGTTTTTACTTAGCAAGCACCTTTTTCAGCTTGACAAAGCGGGGCAGGGAGTCCTGCTTGGGCAGCTCCGGCTCACCCTGGATCAGCGGCAGCGCATATTCGATAAACTGGTGGTTCACGCCATTGCCCTCCTCATTGATCCACTCGCGGGGAATCTTCTTCTCCACGTTGGCGACCTCCACCAGCGGAACGAGCTTGGTGCGGCAGGCATACTTCCCGTTCTGGATACCGCGCTCAAAGCCGATCATGCGGCCGTTGATGCCGTTGACCGCGTTCTCCACGGCCACCTTGCCGGCCATGTAGGACTCTTCGATATCCGTCTCGCTGGCCAGATGGGCAGCGCAGCGCTGAAGCAAGTTCAGCTCGATGCCTCGGACCTTGGCGCCGGTCTCCTCCTTCAGCACTTCGGCCAGAATAGTGGCCAGACCGCCCAGCTGGGCGTGGCCGAAGCCGTCGTTGGCGGCCACCTTGGCCTCGGAGACGAAGCCGCCGTCCTCATAGTGGATACCCTCAGACACGGCCACAATGCAATTCCCAGTAGCATTGTAGACCTTCTTGACGTCCTCAATGAATTTTGGCATACTGAAATCCGTCTCAGGCAGATAGATCAGATCCGGACCCGCGCCGTATTCGCTGGCCAGGGCGGAAGCTGCGGCCAGCCAGCCGGCATGACGGCCCATGATCTCCACCACCACGATCATGCCCTTGTCGTACACGTGTGCGTCCTGATAGACCTCCATAATGGAGGTAGCGATGTACTTGGCGGCAGAGGCATAGCCGGGGCAATGATCCGTGCCGAACAGATCGTTGTCAATGGTCTTGGGCACGCCCATAACGCGGCACTCGTAGCCCACAGACTGCATATACTGGTTGATCTTATTGCAGGTGTCCATGGAGTCGTTGCCGCCGTTATAGAAGAAATAGCGTACATCGTGCTTCTTGAAAACCTCAAGGATACGCTTGTAGTCCGTATCATCCAGCTCCGGATCGGCGATCTTATAGCGGCAGGAGCCCAGTGCGGAGGAGGGGGTATACTTCAGCAGGCGCAGCTCCTCGGGATCCTCCTGCCCCATGTCGAACAGCCGATCGTTAAGTACACCCATGATGCCGTGCTCGGCACCCAGCACCTGGGTAATGGCGCCGGACTTCAGCGCCGTGTCGATCACGCCGTAAGCGCTGGCATTGATGACGGAAGTGGGGCCGCCGGATTGCCCGATAATACATGCGCCGCGCAGTTCTTTCATATTCGCATACCTCCAAAAGCGGAATTTTTGTGTTTACAACGGGTATTTTACCATGTAGAATGACGATTGTAAACAGTTTGTGCTTGCAAATCCGTAAAAATATGATACAATAGGAACGTTCCATACAACAGGTGCATACTTGCAAAATTTATCATAAAGGAGACTTTGACATGGCACTGGTAACTTCCAAGGAAATGTTCGCCAAGGCTTATGATGGCGGCTACGCCATCGGCGCGTTCAATGTCAACAACATGGAGATCGTACAGGGCATCACCGAGGCCTGCCAGGAGGAGCGCGCTCCCGTGATCCTGCAGGTCAGCAAGGGCGCCCGCGCCTACGCCAACCACACCTATCTGGTGAAGCTGGTGGAGGCGGCGGTAGCGACCTGCCCCGATATCCCCATCGTGCTGCATCTGGACCACGGCCCCGACTTTGAGACCTGCAAGAGCTGCATCGACGGCGGCTTCACCTCCGTGATGATCGACGCCTCCTCCAAGCCCTTTGCCGAGAACATCGAGATCACCCGCAAGGTGGTGGAGTATGCCCATGACCACGGCGTCGTCGTGGAGCGGAGCTGGGTACGCTGGCCGGTATCGAGGACGACGTGAAGGTGGCTGACCACGCCGCGTCCTACACCCGTCCCGAGGAGGTGGAGGAATTCGTTGCCAAGACCGGCTGCGATTCTCTGGCCATCGCCATCGGCACCAGCCACGGTGCGTATAAGTTCAAGCCCGAGCAATGCACCGTCAACGAGAAGGGTATTTTGGTGCCGCCTCCCCTGCGCTTCGACGTGCTGGAGGAGGTCAGCAAGCGCCTGCCCGGATTCCCCATCGTGCTGCACGGCTCCTCCTCCGTACCGCAGGAGTATGTGAAGATGATCAATGAGCACGGCGGCAAGATGCCCAATGCCATCGGCGTGCCGGAGGAGCAGCTGCGTCAGGCCGCCCGTCTGTCCGTCTGCAAGATCAACATCGACTCCGATCTACAAGTGGTGGACGTGCTGGTGGACTGCCAGCTGCGCCAAAGGCGTTTAAAATACATGCCGCGTCACACGTTTTCCCTGATAGCGCCGATAGCCCGACACTCGGCGCCTGAAACACGGAATATGTGGCCTTGCCGATCTCAAAGGGATAGTCCTCCTCGGTATACGTCACCTTTTTTTACAGGGTTTCCCTTGATCTTGGCCATCTGATCGGAGGTCGGCCGTATTCCCGCAGCACGTCGGCAGCCTTGCCGGACTGACCGAACCGGTCGTTGACGCCGATCTTGCGGAATTTGCAGCAGAACCTCCCATCCATCGGCCAGCGTCACCCAGACCTCCGATGACGCTGTGCTCCTCCACGGTAATGACATTGCCGCACTTTTCGGCGTACTTCGTCACGCACTCCGCGTCAATGGGCTTGATGGGACGTTGATGACGGTCATGGCGGAGAGCGGGCGGCCTCAGCCCTCGCCATCAGACCGCAGGCGAACACCGCCGCGTCCTTACCCTCGCGCAGCACATTGGCCTCTCAAAGGATGGCTGCCGCCGCCAGACGCGCCCACCCTGAAACTCCGCCAGGGCAAAGGTGGCGCTTCTTTGCCTCATTGGCGTCAGCGGGACGATGACGGTCATGCCGGGGATCAATCCGATTCCTCGATGGCCTGAATTCCTGGGGTAGGCGGGAGCATGTTGAATTTGGGTAGGCGATGGTGTTGCGGATCTGCTCATAGGCGCGCCCAGCACCGAACATGGCGAAGGTGGAGCAGAAGGGACAAGCCCCATAGTGGACAAACCGGCGCCGATATTCATCATATTGGCCTCGGCGATGCCGCAGTCGAAGAAGCGCTCGGGATGCGCCGCCTTGAAATACTTGGTCATAGTGGCACCAGCCAGGTCGGCATCCAGCACCACGACGTTCTTATTCTGTTCACCCAGCTCTACCAGCGCCTTGCCGTAGGCTTCACGGGTGGCGATCTTTTCACTCATGGCTCAGTCCTCCAATTCCTTCAATGCCTGCTGCCGCTGTTCCTCGTTGGGCGCCTTGCCGTGCCAGCCCACCTGGCCTTCCATGAAGGATACGCCCTTGCCCTTGACCGTGTGGGCCAAGATAGCCTTGGGCCTGCCGGGCGTCACAGGCGCGCCCAGCGCTGCTTCAATGGCGTCCAGGTCATGACCGTCGATCTCGTGCAGATCAAAGCCAAAGGCCCGCAGCTTGGCGGGCATATCGCCCAGAGACATGACCTCATCGTTGCTGCCGTCGATCTGCAGGCCATTGTTGTCCACGATCACGGTCAGGTTGTCCAGCTTATAGTGGGCAGCGGACATGAGGGCCTCCCAGATCTGGCCCTCCTGACACTCGCCGTCGCCCAGCAGCGTAAACACCTTGGTGTCCTTGCCCTGCACCTTGGCGCCCAGCGCCATACCCACGGCAATAGAGCAGCCCTGACCCAGGGAGCCGGTGGAGGCGTCCACACCAGGGACCTTCTTGCAGTCCGGGTGGCCCTGCAGGATGCTGTGCAGCTGCCGGAAGTTCTTGAACTCATCGCGGCTGATAAAGCCCAACTCTGCCAGAACCGCGTAGTAACAGGGGGCAGCGTGGCCCTTGCTGAGCACAAAAACGGTCACGGTCCGCCCAGTGCGGATTTTTGGGGTCGATACGCATATGGTTATAGAATACGCTGGCCACCAGCTCCACCGCGGACAGGGAGCCGCCGGGATGACCGCTGCCGGCGTTGGCGGTCATGTTGATGATGTCACGGCGCATCTGACGGCACACGCCGGACAATTCTGCTTTATTCATGGGAAACCTCCATTCCATGTTCTTCTGACCTAATAGGATATAGTATTTCCCATATAAAGTCAATGCAGGGCGACAGAAAAGTCACAGAAAAGTAAAGGAAAATATCACATCAGCAGGGGCGGGCACATACAATAAGGCGGAGGGATGCCAGATGCTTTTTCGCCCGTATGACAGACTGGAGGCCGTGATCTACGCCCATCGCTGGGCCTATGGCCGCAATCCGGCCTTTTACGATTATGAGGAGATCGGCGGTGACTGCACCAACTATGCCTCGCAGTGCATCTACGCCGGTACCGGCGTGATGAACTACACGCCTACCTTCGGCTGGTACTACATCAACAGCAATGACAAATCGCCCTCCTGGACGGGTGTTGAATTTCTGCGTGACTTTCTGGTGCGCGTGGAACGCTCTGCCGGGCCGGTAGCCCAGGAGACGCAGGACCTCTCCCGGGCACGGCTGGGAGATGTGATACAGCTAAGGTTCAGTGGGGATGTATTCCAGCATTCTCCGGTGGTGGTACAGCCCAACTCTGACGGTGATCCGGCCAAAATACTGGTAGCTGCCCACAGCGCGGATGTGGATTGGCGCCCGTTGAACACCTACGACTATCAGGCGTACCGGGTCCTGCACATACTTGGTGCATTCGTGCCGTAAATGAACATCCCCGGGGAAACCTGGGGGATGTCGTACAATAAGCTGTCCCCGGCTCTGCCGGGGACAGCTTATTATTGCGGCACTATTTGTCAAAGGATGGGTTCATAAAATATACGTTCTTTTCGTTCAGCCGGTCTTTGGCCAAGCGCAGACCTTCGCCGAAGCGCTGGAAGTGGACGATCTCCCGGGCCCGCAGGAACTTGATGACATCGTTGACGTCCGGATCATCGGACAGGCGCAGAATGTTGTCGTAGGTCAGGCGCGCCTTCTGTTCGGCGGCCAGATCCTCCGTCAGGTCGGCGATCATGTCGCCGGTAACGCCGATGGAGCCTGCCGACCAGGGAAAACCGGACGCCGCGGTGGGATAGACTCCTGTGGTATGATCCACAAAGTAGGCGTCAAATCCGGCAGTCCGGATGTCCTCGTCGGACAGGTTTCGCGTCAACTGGTGAACAATAGTCCCCACCATCTCCAGGTGTCCCAGTTCCTCTGTGCCGATGTCGGTAAGCAGGCCCTTCAACTCAGCGTAGGGCATAGAGTACCGCTGGCTGAGATAGCGCAGAGAAGCGCCCAATTCACCGTCCGGGCCACCATACTGACTGATAATGACCGCTGCCAGCTTGGGGTTGGGATTCTTGATCTTCACCGGGTATTGCAGCTTTTTCTCATAGACAAACATGGCTCAGTTCCCCTTTCCATCCCACGGCCACGGGTCGTTCAGCCATTGGTAGCTGCCCGGCGTGATATCCGTCTGCATCAACGGTCCGCACTTTTCCTGATAGCGTTTACGCCCCTCCTGGCCCAGCCGGATGTATGACCAGTACAGCTCCAAAGCCTGCTGGTCATCTGCGTGTGTGGTCAGGTAAAGACCCAGCTCATCGATAGCAAAATCCAGCGCCATCAGCTCCAGCAGGGGACCGTCTACCTGTGGAAAGCGGGACCGCAGCTCCTTGTGGAAGGGAAGATCAAGGCCGGGAAAGAGTGTGCCCTGCCGCAGGGCCTCCTGGTCGTCGTAGCGCACGGGGTCTGTACCCTGCATGGCCACATAGGGGAAAGCCAGCGCACCGCAGGCCGGAAGCTGGCCGGTACCTTCGCCGCAGGCGGGCTGTGTTTCCGCCCGCGCTGCCGCCGTTTTCTCTGTATACAAGAGAATTTCCTCCTTTTGTCGGTAGTGGAGCCGTTCACAGCGGCTCGCTATATCTTATGCCTTGGCGGTTTGGGCGGTGAAGAAAATCGTTTTCAATTTTGCTATGCTGTGTTACAATGAAGAAAACACACATACACTCTCCCGGAGGGGAGGGAGGTCCATGGTGTTGCTGCTTCGCAAACGACATCTGCTGACAGTTGTGGCCGCGGCAGCGTTGTGCGGTGCACTGCTGCTGACCGCGCGTCCCGGGGCGGCGGCCGTTTCGGGCAGCGCTTCGCCACAGCGGGCGGTCATCTTGGATGCTGGCCACGGCGGCGCGGACGGCGGGGCGGTGTCGGACAGCGGCGTGGCCGAAAGCGGCCTGAATTTGGCCATTACCCTGCGCCTGGCGGATGTGCTGACCTTCTGCGGCTATGAAGTGCTGCTGACCCGGACAGGGGAGGCGGCCCTATGTGACGATCCTGCCGCTACGCTGCGGCAGCAGAAGGTATCCGACACGAAAAAGCGTGTGGAGATCATCAACAGATGCGCTGACGCTCGGCTCATCAGCATCCATCAGAACAGCCTGCCGGGCCATCCCGGCGTCAGCGGTGCACAGGTCTTCCATAACGGACAGGACGGTGCAGAAGCACTGGCGCTGTGCATTCAGAACGATCTGAATATGGCTGTTAATACCCGGGAAAAAGTAGCAAAGCGTATCGACGACAGCATTTACATCATGAAGCATGCGGACTGCCCCGCCGTGCTGGTGGAATGCGGATTTCTGTCAAACCCGGAGGAGACGGTGCTGCTTCAGCAGCCAGACTATCAACTGCACATGGCCGCTGCCATCGCAGCGGGTTTTTGCCAATACTGTACAAATGAGGGATGAAATATGAAGGCTAAGACCGTGTTTTTCTGCACCGAGTGCGGCAGCGAGAGTCCTCGCTGGTCCGGACGCTGCACGGTGTGCGGCGCATGGAATTCCATGGTGGAGCAGGCGGCGGAGCGTCCGTCCAAAAACAGCAAAATGTCCCGTGTAAAGGCGCCTGTAAAGGTATCTCGCATTACGGATATGCAGGCGGACGAGGAAATACGTTTCTCCACCGGAATGGGTGAACTGGACCGCGTGCTGGGCGGCGGTGCGGTGAAGGGGTCGCTGGTGCTGGTGGGCGGCGCACCCGGTATCGGCAAATCTACCCTGATGCTGCAGATATGCCAGCAGTTGGGGAAGTTTGCTAAGGTGCTGTATGTATCCGGCGAGGAGTCTACCCGTCAGCTGAAGCTGCGGGCGGAGCGCCTGCGTGTGGACAGCGAAAACCTGTTTGTCCTGTCCGAAACGCGGCTGGGTGATGTGTTGGAGTGTGTACAGCAGGAGCAGCCCGACATCCTGATTGTGGATTCGATCCAGACCCTGTATAACGAGGAACTGGACGCACCCGCCGGCGGCGTGGGACAGGTGAAGGACTGTACCATGGCGCTGATGCAGCTGGCGAAGGGGCAGGGGGTCACGGTATTTGTCATTGGCCATGTGAACAAAGAAGGCTCTATCGCCGGTCCTAAGGTGCTGGAGCACATGGTGGACTGTGTGCTGTACTTCGAAGGCGACAGGCACATGACATACCGCATCCTGCGGGCAGCAAAAAACCGCTTCGGCGCCACCAACGAGATCGGCGTGTTCGAAATGCTGGACGCCGGGCTCCGTGAGGTGGAGAACCCCTCAGAAATGCTGCTTTCCGGCCGCCCCGCCGACGCCTCCGGCACCTGTGTTACCTGCGTGATGGAGGGCGCGCGGCCCGTGCTCGCGGAGGTGCAGGCTCTGCTGGCGCCCTGTGCCGGGGCACGTCCCATGCGCAGCAGCAACGGCTTTGACTACAACCGTGCCTCCATGCTGCTGGCGGTACTGGAAAAGCGCGGCAACCTGAAAGTCAGCCAGTGTGATGCCTATCTGAATATCATCGGCGGCTTGACTTTGGATGAGCCTGCCGCCGACCTGGCGGCGGTGGTAGCCATCGCCTCCAGTTATTTGGATAAACCTGTCCCCAGCACGATGGCGGCGATAGGGGAGGTGGGTCTTTCCGGCGAGATACGCAGCATCACCCACATGGAACAACGCCTGTCGGAAGTAAAGCGTTTAGGCTTTACGCAATGCATGGTGCCAGCTCATAAGGTCAAAGATCTGAAGGCACCCGTTGGTTTGGAGCTTCTTCCGGTGGCGAATATCTCCCGTGCGCTGCAGCTGCTGGCTCGGGGACAATAGGCACATAATGGAGGCAAGGGTGGGAAGCGCTTGGTTGGCCAATCGCGTTGTCGCAGGTATCCAGCGTGCACACGCCGTCCTGCTGCCAGCGACAGCTGTCGATGCAGGGTATCATACCATCACTCCTTTGCCGTAGTTTGGCCGTTGACGGTCCATTCTATGAAAACAACTGTTACTGCCGCGTAACCCTTTTGTAATTGACATTATTTTTGCTGTTTGGTATACTTTTGCTATAATGAGAGGCAGAAGCATCGGTATGTCATGTACGAGGAGGGCTTGCTATGAAGCGTAAAATGTGTTCCCTAATTTTAGCCATCGTTACCTTTATCGCGGCATACATGATCATGAGCTTTGCTATTCCCGGATTCCGCATCAAATTGGAGGCGGAGCCGGCCGTGGTCTTTGTGGAAACGCTGAAAATCCTCTGGCCCTTTAAGGCAGCAGTCTCCCTGATCGCGGCGGTACTTATCGGCGGTCTGCCGCTGGTACTCGGAAAACGGAAATAAGAAAAAGCATCCCCGGCGCATGCGCCGGGGATGCTCGCTTATTTTTTTCTTCTTGTCAATGGGCTTGCCGTCCATGCCCACGGGCCCCTTGCCGTTGATGGCGCGGTAGTGGTTCAGCTTGTCCACGCGCTTCTGGCGCTTGAGCTGCTTTTCCTTCTCCTTGGCCTTTTGAGCGGCAGCTTTTTTGTCTGCCTCTTTTTTCTTGCGATACTCGGCCTTCTGCGGATCTTCGTCTTCCACCAGGTCCTTGTACTTTTCCGGATGGCGTGCCCAGTCGATGCGGTAGATCGTCAGAGATACAAATAAAATCGCGCCCACGGCGATCATCCCGTAAAAAATAAAATTCCAGAACATGGTCAGCAGCGCCCTCCCAAACCTATTTTGTTCAGTATACCGTAAAATTGGCGGCAATGCAAGTAGTTTTACAAACAGGGAGAAGGCCGTGTGGAATTTTCGGTTGTTTTTTGCGCCGGCAGGGGGTATAATGGGCCCGTCAAAAGATGGTTTCCGGGGAAATGGGAGCCAAAACGGAGGTAAAAGAAAATGTTTACATCTTTTAAAGAATTGGAAGCCTATGTGCTGGGCTGCGGCATGAAGAAGCGCATCGCGCTGGCCAATGCCCACGATGAACCGGCGCTGAGCGCGGTGGTCAACGCCCGCCGCAAGGGCGTTGTCGAGGGTACGCTGGTAGGTAAAAAGAATGAGATCATCGCCATGCTGCATGAGATGGGCGAGAGCGAGAAGGACTATGAGATCGTGGATTTCGATGGCGAGGAGCTGGACGCCGCAAAGCTGACGGTGCAGCTGGTGCGCGAGGGCAAGGCGGATATCCCCATGAAGGGTATTCTCCAAACCTCCAACTTTGCCCGCGCCATTCTGAACAGAGAGACGGGACTGATCCCTGCCAGCGGCAAGCGCCTGGTGAGCCAGTGCGGCATCTTCGAGTACGAGGGCCGCTTCGTGATGATCACCGATGCCGCCATCAACATCGCCCCCGATGTGGATACTCAGATCGGCATTGTGGAGAACGCGCTGCCTGTGGCTAACGCGCTGGGGATCGAGTGCCCCAAGGTAGCGGTTCTGTCCGCCGTGGAGAACGTCACCGAGAAGATGCCCTCTACCGTTTCCGCTAAAGAGATCACGGAGCGCGGTGTGCCCGGCTGCATCATTTCCGGCCCTCTGGCACTGGACGGTGCTATTTCCATGGAGTCCGTGAAGCACAAGGCCATCCATGATCCCGTGGCTGGCCAGGCGGACATCCTGCTGGTGCCCTATATCGAGATCGGCAACGTGCTGTATAAGGCCTGCACCTACATCGCCGGCAAGACCATGGCCAGCACCATCTGCGGCGCGTCCTGCCCAGTGGTCATCACAAGCCGCGCTGATACGCCTGACAGCAAGTATTACTCCATTCTGATGGCCGTTCTGCGCTGCCTGAAGGCATAACATGGCCACAAAAGGGGAGAGGGACAACGTAATGTGACACAAAAGGACGGCTTGCGCCGTCCTTTTGCCGCATACAGGCCCTATGTAAAGAAGAATTGCTTTACATTTTGCGGTGCTGTCCGCATACTTGAGGGCAGGAGGTGATGTTATGAGTATCGGAAATCAAATCATGTCTATCCGCAGAGAGCGGCAATTAACGCAAGAGCAATTCGGCAGCCTGTTCCATGTGACGCGGCAGACAGTTTCGAATTGGGAGAACGGAAAAGAGTTATCCTGACTTACAGCTTCTCGTAGCCATCAGCGACCAATTTGGTATCTCACTCGATACACTGCTGAAGGAGGACACAAAGATGGTAAAAGCCATCGATAGGGAAAGGGGATTGGGAGTGGCCAAGCGGGAAAAAGCCGTAAATCACTTCTTCACAAGCGCGGGTACAGGGCTGGTCGCATCCTGTGTAATCTCTCCGGCATCTGCAGCTCGGACGGCAATTTTCATCGCAGGATTTTTGATGATACTTATCGGCTGATGGAGACAGTCGCGCTGGGAAGAGAAAATGCTTTCACGCTTAGCGGAGAACCCAGACGAGAAAAACTGATTACGATTTTGTTCAATCTTGACTTGCTTACGCCAGTCTGCTACCATGTTGCCACCGAGTTGCCACCGATACCCGCAGGAAGGAGGGGCTTTGAAAAGATAGATACGATTGAACAAAATAAAAATTTTGTTCAATCGAGTGGAGGGTAACCGCTCTTTTTCATATAGTAAGTCCGTTTTGGACTGATCTCGCCCTGAGTAAGCTATACAAGCCATTACCGGCGATCTGTAGTTGCCGCATGACAGTCTTGTACAGAATACTGACCCAAATACCCGCCACACCGCAGTTTTTTCAAGGCATTGTACATATGGATTACCGTACCGATTCGCCCCAGCTGCTGCTGGATTTTCTCAGCTACCACGAAACCATCAAAGCGCATTCTCAGCGCACCGTGGATGAATATTATCTGGATATGCGAAATTTCTTTCGCTATCTGAAGCAGCAGCGTGACCCGGCGCTTGCCGGTAAAGCGTTGGACGAGATCGACATCCGTGACGTGGATATTGACTTCATTTCCCGCATCACATTGACGGACATTTACAGCTATCTGACCTATCTTAGCCGTGATCGTGTACAGCACCATAATAGTGAAATTTCTAACAAAGGCCTGAATGCCGCTTCCCGCGCCCGGAAATTGGCTACAATTCGTTCGTTTTTAACTATATTTGCAATAAACGGCATCTTTTAGAGGAGAACCCCTGCAAGGATGTGGATACACCCAAGCAGATGAAGTCCCTCCCCGCTATCTGACGCTGAATGAGTCCCTTTCCCTGCTGGAGAGCGTGGACGGCGCCAACCGTGAGCGTGACTACTGCATTCTGACGCTGTTTTTGAACTGCGGTCTGCGGATATCTGAGCTGATCGGCCTGGACATCACGGATATTCACGATGATGCCCTGCGTGTGCTGGGCAAAGGCAATAAGGTCCGTGTGGTCTATCTCAATCAGGCCTGCAAGGATGCGCTTGCGCGGTATATGGCGGTACGCCGGCCCATTACCGGGCGGGATAAAAACGCACTGTTTCTCTCCGGGCAGAACAGGCGCATCAGTCGTTCCATGGTCCATGCGCTGGTGAAAAAACACCTGTCCGCCGCAGGGTTAGACAGTGCAAAATACTCCAGCCACAAGCTGCGTCACACAGCCGCCACGCTGATGCTGCAAAACGGCGTGGATGTGAAGGCGGTGCAGGAGGTCCTGGGGCATGAGCACCTGAATACCACGGAGATCTACACGCATATTGACAACGAGGCGCTGCGTATAGCTGCAAAGGCAAATCCCTTGTCACATGTAAAGATGAAAGGGAAAATTGAAGACAGTAACAGTAAAAAGGCGGAGGATTGACCTCCGCCTTTTTGTATTTTGCATATTGAAAACCACTCGATAGAGGTGTGGCCGGATCATATTCATATGCTTCTTGATATCCCGCCCAAAATCACAGTTTCGAGCGTTTGGGGATATACACCCGGCTTCGCCGAGGATATTTATTTGTTCGTTTCCTTGGCCTTCTCCTGCTGCTTTTTCAGCCGTTCTCCCACCTTTTTCATCAGGCGCAGACACAGCGCCGAGCTGGCAGCCAACAGCACCGTTCCCGCCAAAAACTCTTTCTTTTTCATATACCGGCTCCTTTCTATGCCTACCGTTTTTTGCAGTATAGCACATTACGATCCCGTTTGCAAATGTGTCGCAGGTCAATTTTGCCGAACGGTTCAATATGTCACAGAGTTTGTCGAAAACTTCACATTTTCTCCCGATTTTTGTGACCACTTTTCGTTGTGGTTTTGACGGTACAGCGCCTTAAATTTTTGGCGGGTTCACCAAAAATCAACGCACTGACGATTTCTGCCCTTCCTCTTTATTTACTTTACCGGGGAAATGTGCTTTAATAAGGCTGTACGTTCAGGCGCATTTGCGCCTCAACAAAATTTGAGGAGCAAAAGTACATGGTACAGTTTGCAAGTAGAATGGACCTGCTGAAGGGCTCCGAGATCCGCGAGCTTCTGAAGCTGACGGCACAGCCCGACATACTCTCCTTTGCCGGCGGTATGCCCGCGCCCGAGCTGTTTCCCGTGGAGCAGATGATGGAGGCCTCTATCGCCGTCCTGAAGGAGCATGGCCGCGAGGCGCTGCAGTATTCCACCACCGAGGGCTTCCCCCGCCTGCGCGAGCAGATCGCCGAGCGTATGCTGGCCAAGAACAATATCCACACCGACAAAGATCACATCCTCGTCACCTCCGGTTCTCAGCAGGGTCTGGACTTCTCTGCCCGCGTGTTCCTGAACCCCGGCGACGTGGTTCTGCTGGAAAGCCCCTCCTACCTGGGCGCCGTCAATGCGTTCAAGGCCTGCGAGCCCAAGTTCATCGAAGTTCCCACCGATGACGGCGGCATGATCATGGACGAGCTGGAGAAGATCCTGGCCACCACCGAGCGCGTGAAGATGATCTACGTCATTCCCGATTTCCAGAACCCCACCGGCCGCACCTGGGATCTGGATCGCCGTCATAAGTTCATGGAGATCATCAACCGCTATGAGATCCCCGTCATCGAGGATAACCCCTACGGCGAGTTGCGCTTCGAGGGTGAGTATATGCCCGCACTGAAGAGCCTGGACACCAAGGGTCTGGTGATCTATCTGGGCACCTTCTCCAAGATCCTGGCTCCCGGCTACCGTTTGGGCTGGGTCTGCGCCGAGGATGAGATCCTGGCCAAGTACAACTTCATGGAGCAGGCCGCCTCTCTGCAGGCGTCCACCATCGGCCAGATGGAGACGTCCAAGTGGATCGACATGTTCGATCTGGACGCCCACGTCAACACCATCCGCGAGTGCTATCGCAAGCGCCGCGCCGTCATGCTGGAGACCTTGGCTAAGGAGCTGCCCGAGCCCTGCACCTTCACCCGTCCCGACGGCGGTCTGTTCGCATGGGTCGTTCTGCCCGAGTACATGGACGCCAAGGATCTGCAGATGAAGTGCCTTGCCAAGAAGGTGGCCTTCGTTCCCGGCGGCTCCTTCTTCCCCAACGGCGGCCACGACAACACCCTGCGTCTGAACTACAGCTGCATGCCCGAGGATAAGATCGTCAAGGGTATCACAGCGCTGTGCCAGACCATCCGCGAAAATCTTCGCTAACAGTCAAGATATAAGGAGACGACGCATCCCATGAAGCACGTAAAAGTCCTCATCGGCAACTATGGCAGCGGCAAGAGCGAATTGGCTCTGAATTTTGCTATGCAGGCGGCCGCCCGCGGCGACCGGACGGAACTGCTAGACCTGGATATGGTCAACACCTACTTCCGTCTGACAGAGCGCGGCAAGCTGGTGGAGCAGAAGGAGATCCGTTTGGTCTCCCCCAACTTTGCCTGCTCCGGTATCGAGACGCTCTCTCTCCCTGCCGAGGTGTCGTCCGCCTTTGTGCTGGATTGGGACACCGTCATATTCGATGTAGGCGGCGACGACGTGGGCGCCACAGCACTGGGCCGGTATCACCAGGACTTTGTGGACCTGGCGCCCGGTGCGCTGGAGGTGCTGAACGTGGTGAATATCCGGCGGCCTTTGGCCGGCACGGTGGAGAAGCTTCTCCGTTTACAGGAGGGTATGCAGACCCACGCGCGGTTGCAGATCACCGGTATGATCAACAACACGAACCTCGCCACTGCTACCACCGAGCAAGACCTGTGGGATGGCTACCAGATGCTCCGTGAGGTCAGTGACCTCACGGGCATCCCGGTTTCCTACACCACCGGAAAAAAGGAGTTTCTGGACGCCTTTCTGGCCCGAAACCCCGATCCAAAATATGTGGGACAGCCCATTCCCATCGACGTGTATATGCACCGCGACTGGGACTCTTATATCGAGTACGGGCTGAACACCAAAAACCCTCACAAGGATATGTATTAAACCCGGTTACTTCCCTCTACGCGAAGGGATTGTAATAACACAGCAAAACAGCAAACACAGCATCGGAAAAGGAATTAAGAAAAGAGGTGTAAAGAGAGTGGTAAGAGTTACCATCGACGAAAATCTTTGCAAGGGCTGCGGTCTGTGTGCAAGAGCTTGTCCCAAGCACATCATCGAGTTGTCCAAGACCCGCATCAATGCAAAGGGCTACCATCCGGCAGAAGTGACGAACATGGAGGCGTGCATCGGCTGCACGTCCTGCGCCCGCACCTGTCCTGATGTGGTGATCCGAATCGAAAAAGACTAAGGAGGCAGAAAGAATATGGCTTTGACTCTTATGAAGGGCAGCGAAGCGATTGCAGAAGCCGCTATTCGTGCCGGCGCTCGCTTTTTCTTCGGTTACCCCATCACTCCGCAAACGGAGATCCCCGAATATATGTCCGCCCGTATGCCCGAGATCGGTGGCTGCTTCCTGCAGGCCGAGAGCGAAGTGGCGGCTATCAACATGGTGTATGGCGCTGCCGGTACCGGCGCCCGCGTCATCACCTCCTCCTCCAGCCCCGGCGTGTCCCTGAAGCAGGAAGGTATCTCCTACTGCGCAGGCGCCATGGTTCCCGCTGTCATCATCAACGTGATGCGCGGCGGCCCCGGTCTGGGTAATATCCAGGCATCCCAGGGCGACTATTTCCAGGGTGTCAAGGGCGGCGGCAACGGCGACTATCACCTGCTGACCTTCGCCCCCGCTTCTGTACAGGAGGCCATCGACCTGATGATGATCGCCTATGACAAGGCCGAAAAGTACCGTATCCCCGTGCTGTTCCTGGCGGACGGCATCATCGCTCAGATGATGGAGCCTGTGGAGCTGCCCGAGATGGTGGATTACAAGGTAGACCCGGAGAAGAAGCCCTGGGCCTGCACCGGCTGGAAGCCCGGCGATGATCCCGCTAAGCGCGGCATTATCAATTCTATCTACATCGATACCGAGAGCCTGGCTGTCCACAATGACGAGCTGCAGGCCATGTACAAGGAAGTCGTTGCCAACGAGCAGATGTGGGAAAGCTACAACTGCGAAGGCGCTGAGTACATCATTACTGCCTTCGGCACCGTGGCGCGTATCGCCAAGAGCGCTATCGCCGAGCTGAAGGAAAAAGGCATTAACGTCGGCCTGGTCCGCCCCATCACTGTGTGGCCCTTCCCCTATGACGCTGTGCGTGAGGCCTGCTGCCAGCCCGGCGTGAAGGCCGTTCTGGACGTTGAACTGAACGAAGGCCAGATGCTGGAGGACGTAAAGCTGGCCATCAATGGCGCCAAGCACGTTGACTTCTTCGGTCATTGCGGCAGCCAGATGCCCTCTACCGACGAGATCGTCACCAAGATCCTGAGCATGAAGGAGGGTAAATAAGATGGCTGTACTGTTCGAAAAGACTAAGCTGCTGACTGACAAGCAGTTCCACTATTGCCCCGGCTGCAACCACGGCATCATCCACCGTCTGGTAGCCGAGGTCATCGACGAGATGAAATTAGACGGCAAGGTGATCGGTGTGGCCCCTGTCGGCTGCTCCGTGTTTGCCTACGACTATTTCAACTGCGATATGTACGAGGCTGCCCACGGCCGCGCACCCGCTGTTGCCACCGGTATCAAGCGCTCCGTCGGCAAGGATACTCTGGTATTCACCTATCAGGGCGACGGTGACCTGGCATCTATCGGTACCGCGGAGATCGTTCACGCCGCCCACCGCGGCGAGAAGATCACCACCATCTTTGTCAACAACGCGATCTATGGCATGACCGGCGGTCAGATGGCCCCCACCACCCTGATCGGCCAAAAGGCAACTACCTGCCCTGCTGGCCGCAGCGAGGAGTGGAGTGGTCTGCCTATCAAGATGTGCGAGATGCTGGCCGCTGTTCCCAGTTCTTACTACATTGAGCGCGTGGCGGTCAACAATACCGCCAACATCGCCAAGGCCAAGAAGGCCATTGCCAAGGCCTTCCGTCTGCAGATGGAGGGTAAGGGCTTCACCATGATCGAAGTGCTGTCCACCTGCCCCACCAACTGGGGCCTGTCTCCGGTGGAAGCTATGAACTGGCTGGAGCAGAACATGATCCCCTACTATCCTCTGGGCGTTTACAAAGACAAGGAGGCGAAGTAACATGGAAAAAACCTTTATTTTCGCCGGTTTCGGCGGTCAGGGTATGCTGCTGATCGGTAAGTTCGTCGCCATGGCTTGCATGCTGGACGGTAAGCACGTTTCCTGGCTGCCCTCTTATGGCCCCGAGATGCGCGGCGGTACCGCCAACTGCTCCGTCATCGTCTCCGATGACCCCGTTGCCTCCCCTCTGGTGGACAAGGCCGACGTGATCGTGGCCATGAACCGTCCCTCTCTGGACAAGTTTGAAGCACACGTGAAGCCCGGCGGCGTTCTGGTCATCAACAGTTCTATCATCGACCGCAAAGCGGTTCGCGATGATATCACCGTGGTGTACTGCGATGCCAACGGCATTGCCGAATCCATCGGCAACCCCAAGGGTGCCAACGTGGCCATCCTGGGCGCGACCCTGGCCAAGGCTCCCGTCACCTCCGTGGAAAGCATGATGGAAGCTATCCGCATCGAGCTGGGTGAGAAGAAGGCCCGCTTCCTGGAGGGCAACAAGAAGGCTCTGCTGGCCGGCATGGAAGCCGCTAAGTAAGTCGTTCATACATTCTTACATCATTTTGGCCCCCGGCATCCGTATGGTTGTCGGGGGCTTTCTTTTGTTTACTACTATTTTCACCGAATGGTTTATTAAAAAGAAAAGGCCCGTGAAAAGGTTTCCTTCACAGAAAAAAACTATTGACTTCCTACCAAACGTTTGGTATCATTACTCCATTATAAGGAGGTGTCGCTTTTGAGCTCTTTTTCTTATTTTGTGGGACAGCGCATCAAAAAATACCGCAAGAGCCGCGGCTATACCATCGAGCAATTCTCCGCCATGATCAATAAGAGCAAAGCGACGCTATCCAAGTACGAAAACGGTGCCATTACCATCGACATCGAAACACTGTACGAGATTGCGCAGGCACTGGATATTGATCTAAAATGCTTCATCGATTATCAGCCCCCCATGTTTCATGCGGAGCCGGCGCTACCTAAGAATAGCTACTTCAATCAGACATTGGCCTATATGTACTACTATGATGGCCGTATTCGCCAGATGGTACGCTCACTTCTTCGGTTTTCTCAGTCAGTGGACCATGAGAGTGTCGAGGTCACGTTGTATATGGGCGTGGCGTCCTTCTCCGACCCGGACCGTTGCCAGCATCTGTTCACCGGAGAGATGAAGGCTTACGACACCATCACCCACATGGTGTTGACCAATCAGATCAACGAGGCGGAAAAAGATGTATATCTGTATGCTCAATCCCATGCAGAACCGTATGCCCGCCGTGGGACTGGTATCCGGTATCGGCTCCTCCCCGTTCTTTGCACCCATTGCATTGAAGGCGCTGATCTCTAAAGAGCCGCTGGAGGAAAACGACCGCCTGCTGGGCACCATCAAACTGGATAAGGATGATTATCATTTGCTGCGTTACTACAATATGATGGTGGTCAACCGTCCGGCCGCCCTATCCTTACAATAATATTTGACCGCGCAAAGGCTGTGAAGGTATATTCCTTCACAGCCTTTAGTTCATTTTCTGCAATTCGCCGCAGTCGCAGGATGATACGCTTCTCCAGCCGTGATATGTAGCTCTGCGAAATCCCCAATCGATCCGCCACCTCCTTTTGGGTGAGCTCCTTGATACCGCCCAGGCCAAACCGCATGGTGATGATATCCCTCTCTCTTGGACTGAGGTGCGATACCGCCGTTTGCAGCAGCTGCCGGTCCACATCCGCTTCAATGGGCCGCATGACCACATCGCTGTCAGTCCCCAGTACGTCGCTGAGCAGCAGTTCTTTTCCGTCCCAGTCGGTATTCAGCGGCTCATCGAAACTGACCTCTGTCCGTTGTGCGCCGTTCTTCCGCAAGTACATGAGAATTTCATTCTCAATACACCGCGAGGCGTAGGTAGCCAGCTTGATATTCTTATCTGTCCGAACGTATTGACCGCCTTGATCAATCCGATAGTGCCAATGGAGATCAGGTCCTCTATATGGATACCGGTATTTTCAAAACGTCTGGCTATGTAAACCACCAACCGCAGGTTGTGTTCAATCAGCGTCTGCCGCACCTGAAAATCGCCGGTATTCAGCTTTTCCAGCAGAACAGACTCCTCATCTCTCGGTAAGGGCGGCGGCAGCGTATCGCTCCCGCCGATGTACATGACCTTATCCGGCCTGTATACGCTGTGCCACAGGCGTTTCAGCCAAATCAGAAGCTTTGCCATGCCCTATTCCCCTTCCCCATTGCCCCCACAGGGCGTGATACCCGCCGCCATCACTGACAGCTTGCTCCGACAGCGCGACGGGTGTCCGTGGATAGCGTTTGCCATTCACTTCTATGTAATCGCTACAGGCTGCCAACAGCAGGCCTGCAGCCGTCCCCACCGCGCGAAAAAAGGCAGCAGTGTAAACCGTACCGGACAACCTATTCGGTGCAGCTTTGCCATTTTCTCTTCCGGAGACAGCTGCTCTGCCAAAACATCGGCCACCGCCGGTGTCCATAATGCGTCTGCGGAACGGCGCTCCATTACCAGCGCCGGACACCCGGTAACCGGATCCCCAGTGTATTACCCGTGTCGTCCAGGGCGGTAACGGTTTGTATCCTTCCGCCGACAGATACTTTGATCTGCAACAATTCTCCCCCTCCATGACGTGCTGCCTGACCGGCAAAAAGCCGGAGAAGCACGTAAAACAATATACTGACCAATATAAGCGCTTGCCAGCTAACATCGGCGTAATAAACCGCTGTGCCAGTCCCGCCACCGAGCCAAAGGCCAGGCCGAGGGCCAGCAGGGTGCCGGCGAGGGCGGCCGAAAGCAAAAAAAATGTGAGGACCGGGCGGAAACGGCGAAACGCGGCAAGCGCCAGCAAGCCTCCAAAGGCCAATCGGAGCGCCGGGTGAGCCAAAAATGCAAGCTCGGAAATAAAGACCGCAGCCGCGTAAACGCCGCCCAGCACCGCGCAAAAAATCAGCCGCCTTCTGATGCAGCGGAAAGCCGCAAAAGCCTTGCGGCACATAGAAAAGCAGATAGTCTACCACGCTGTTGAGCAGGAAAACGCGGTCCAGATACACCACAGTCATTGCCTCACCTCGCTGCCACTATTATAGAGCGGCGGGACGAAAAAAAACGTCGCAACCAGGCGGGCACCGCAGCATTTGTAACCGGTTCGTTACCGCTTTATAATCCATCCGTCACCGCTTTTTATTGACATTTCGCGTCATTTTGGTATACATTTTGGTATACATTTTGATATAGCTTTTGTTGCTCTTTTATGGCTATTGTTGACACCTTATTGGCACCTTTTCTATACCTCATGAGGATCAACCTCATGAGGGTGCGTTTTTTACGGGTCAAAAAATACCGTGATTGTATTTGATCTGCCCATATAGGATAAAGGCCAGGCCAATAGTTATCGCCGGAAAGATGATATAATCTATTGCCGCCTCATTCCAGAATGTGGCGAAATACGCCAAGATCAGGGACGCCCCCATAATGACCGTTCCCGTCCCCACCGCCTTACCGTATTTGGGGATGTCCTCTTCTTTCACTTTCCTGCCGGTTATAGGAATGTATGGTGCTGATATTCCCTTGATATTCAAGATGCCGAGCACCGACAAAAATATACCAAAAATCAAAAGCAATACATTATCCATAGCGGCCTCCCAAAAATAGAATAATTCTTCAAAGCTTTTGTCCAAAGCAATACAGAGGAAATAGATGACCCACGGGCTGTAAAGAATGGTATGGGCCAGCGCGGAGGACAGCACAGAAACCATGCAGCATACCAGCTGTCTGTATGGCGGCTCTCCCCCTGCTAATAGAAAATCATAACCACCAGTAAACTGGTGGTTATGATTCATGATCAAAGATGGCCTTCTTCTCCAGCAGGGGCGTGAACTCGTCCTTCCACCGGTGGTGCATAGCGGACACATCGTACAGGGAAAGGGCCTCGCGGTCCATATCCAGACGAATGAGCACGTCGTAACGGTTGTCCCGGTCCACGCAGTTGGGAATGACCTCCGCGCCGTGAACGCCGGAATATCCGCCGCGGCGGAGAATATCTCCCGATACGCGGCAGCAGCGGGCGCGCTGCGCCTTGGCCTCCGAGTGAATTTGCCAGAATACAGTGCTTCGTGGCAGCCTCACAGTCCCAGATATGGCAGGACCAGCGTTACGGCCATGACGATGGCCAGCAGCAGGGCGATGCCCATAGCGAAGTATCTCTGTCCATTTCGGTCTCATTGCGAATTCCTCCTTCTGGCACGATGCGCCGTATCATTTTTTTTCGATCTTACGCCGGGGCTGCATGACCTCGTGGCCGCAGCCGAGGCACCGGAGCTTGATATCCATGTTACGCGAGCACCTGCCAGCGTTTACCGCCGCAGGGGTGCCTCCTTTTCAGCTCTAAACATCATGTAAACCGCAGGTCCATTTCCGTTCTTCCCCTTAATGTCGTCCCAGTACCGCTTGGCGGCCTTTTTCGGTCTTGTTGCCGTACGCATAGTAATGCGTATCCCCAAGGACCCGGCAGATAGCGCTGCTGCACATAGTGGTCCGGGTAATTGTGTGGTACTTATAGGCGGGGATCCTTGTCCGCGCCGGCACCGTCAGCGTGGACGTTTTTCAGGTGCCGGGGATGTCACACCACCGCGCCGCGCTGAATATCCTCCATAGCGGCGATGATAGCGTTGGGGCGCTGTTGGATTTGGGCGCGGTGGCCATGAGCACCGCCGCCCGGCCAGGGGCAGCCGCCTCCGGCAGGCCCAGCTGCAGTGCCGCGTCCACGCAGCTTTTTGTGACGGTGATGCCTGCGGGTACGCAAGGCCGATATCCTCCGCCGCGATGCACAGCAGACGACGGCAGGGAGATCGTCGCCCGCCACCAGCAGACGGCCCAGGTAGTACACGCCGCGTCCGGGTCAGAGCCGCGGATGGACTTTTGCAGGGCGGAGAGCAGGTCATAGTGGTCATCCCTCCCTGTCATACCGCATGGCGCTGCACTGCTTAGCTGTAAAGCATCATCCCTTGTCACATATAATCCGCCATCCTTCTGGTTTGGCGGAACGGTACAGCAGCTCCACGGCGCTGATGGCCTGACATCAGCAAGTGTAAGTTTGCGGCCACTAGGTAAAGCAACATCCTCTTCCTGTAGGTAAGGCAGTTGGCTCCTCCTGCTCGACAATGCAGGCCCTGTTCCACGGTGGATGACCTCCCAGCACCGATGAGGCTTTTAAATCTCAAAAACCAAAGCTATGGGACAGGAGGCAAGCAGATATAGAACACGGGTTCTCTGTGGTAGAGTAAGCGATCCAGTGATTCAAGCTGTTTTCCAGGAATCTAGCAGGTCTGCTGCTGCTTCTTGCTTGAAATTACTTGTATCTCATCCAGGTACAGCAGGATAAATGTTGGGAGCCACTTTTGGTGTCCACATCCATGATACCTACATCCTGGAGGATGCGGTGGTATGTTAAGGTATACAGCCTTTTTCGCCTTGCTTGGCAATAATAATGTTGGCCACAGTGGTCCTTAAGCTGTTCGGAGGCCGTAGGAAAAATGAGGTTGGCATCGAGCCGTTTCCCGATCAGGCGGCGCAGCAGCGACTCGCCCAGCAGGAAGCTTTCCTGTCCGCCACATCGCCAAGCTGCTCCGCCGTATCTCGTCCGCCCAGCGGACGCAGCAGCGGCACCGCCTCCCTTTCTGTCAGTGAAAATCTATGAAACTGTGTATAGCACTGTGATTGCCTCTGGCAACCTCTGTTTTCGCTAAATTGGGCTGAGGTGATGTCGCATGAAGTCGACAGTGAACAGGTCAGCGCCATTATCGCGGCGCGAAGACGCTGTACCCGGACGCGCTGTAAGTTCGCTGGACCTGTGGAGGAAGCGATCTTGGTGGAGCTGCTGTTCTCCCGTGCGTCTTGGCGGCGCAGTGCACCGACGCGCGTGTCAATCTTGCTGACGCCGGCGCTTGCTTGCCCAGCTATCCCACGCTGGAGGCTCTTTGCCGCCGCCGATCGACGGGACGAGGTAGTGTGGCATGGCGGTCCAGTCCTGCGGCTTCTAGCAGGCCTGATGATCTGGGACATCGTTTCGCTCCGCGAAATGCTGGTGGAGCGTCCGCGCAGTCCCGGACAACATGGAGGACCTGCTCTCCTGCCCGGTGTGCGCGCGCGCACCGCCAAATCTGGATCCTTGGTGATATCTCACGGGAAAGCGACGGCCATGTTCGCGACACTCCACCGCATCCTCGCGCATCACCGGGCGGTTGGGACTGACGGACGGTTGGCGACACTGGAAGGTGAGCAGCAGCTGCGAAAGGTCATTCCACCGGAGGAGGCCAACAACTTCTGCCACCGGATGGTAGCCCATGGCCGTGCGCTGTGTATGGCACTGGAAAGCTGACTGTGGTGACTGCTCCTCCGACCGCTCTGCGGATCACGGCAAGAAGCGAGAACCACGCCTCCG
>VOFB01004106.1_pt1 | contig 102589 bp, 158 predicted proteins | sample 5384141 | NCBI WGS metagenome assembly VOFB01 (sample SAMN12384721, study PRJNA508395) | human gut metagenome | isolation source: healthy gut A | host: Homo sapiens | reverse complement strand
CTGGACAACAACCGATCTGGTCAATTATGAATACAAGGGCTTGGTAAGTATAGGGAATGAGGAAATTACCGCGCCGCAGGTAAAAGTTATGATAGTGAGGCAGGTGGTTACAACATTACATGGAAGAATGGTTCAGGGCAGAGGGAGAGCTTTACATCTGACTGGAACCTGTGAATTCCTAGTTACGTCAGACGAAGCAGCGTATTTGGGTAAAAGTTGATTGAGGTGAAGAATACGACCGTTGATTCACTTGAGCAGATTAATGTCAAGGTGGGTGAAACAGTTTCAGTCAATCAACTGCCACAGACATTGCGGGCGCATTATACCGATACCTCTACTGGGGATATCCCTATTGACTGGGACATGGAAAAGCTGAATGCAATAGATTGGGATAAAGAAGGAACCTACACGGTTACAGGACAGGCAGCAGTGAAGGACTATCCCTTCCCAAGCATTCATGATCGTGCTGATCCAGCTGCAATTAAGTTTGACGGAAAGTATTATTTCATTGCAACCAGAGATAATGGCCAGCAAACGGTATTTAACCTGCGTTCAGCCGATACCTTAGAAGACTTGGCCAATGCAGCCGAGGTCACTCTTCTTAGTACCAGTGACGGTACTGACTATAAAGGCTGCTTCTGGGCACCCGAATTGCATGTGATTAATGGAAAACTCAGTATCCTGGCAGCAATCTCAGCAAATGGGAAATGGGATGATGTACAGTGCCATATTATAACCCTGGATGCAGGAAAGGATCCAATGGTTAAGACTAACTGGAATACACCCCAGCGCATTCTCAGAACAGATGGCTCAGATCTGGTAAACAAAGATGGGGCAAAAATGGGCATATCGCTGGATATGACATATCTTGAGGATGATGGTAATCATTATTATCTATGGTCTGCGCGCTATACAAATAACTATGCCGGGACAACTGGTGATGCCCATATTGCCATTGCTAAATTTGATCCGTCAGATCCGACTAGACTGATAACGGATCCTGTTATTATGAGCAGGCCAGATTTTGGCTGGGAAAATGCTTCAACCAATGTCGACGAAGGACCATATGCACTTAAACACAATGGTAGAATCTTCCTGACAATTTCGGGAAGTGGAACGGATTCAACTTATGCCGTTGGTTTGTTAGAAGCAACACCAGGAACAGATTTGACAGATGTCGCAAACTGGGAAAAAACAGGTTACCCTATCTTGGCACAGTATCATGTTCCCGCGCAGCCGGGACCAGGACATAATTCCTTTGTTAAAGACGAATATGGAAGGGATGTACTCGTATTCCATTCAGGTACCAGCGGTACCGGGCGGGACACCGGATTTCGGACCGTACACTATGGTTTTGATGGTGCGCCCATTCTCTATATGACGGCAGACCGCTATTTAAAAGCAGAATACCGGACAGTAAAACAGATAATTAAGGTTTCCGCATCCTATACAGTTGCATTAAATGCTAACGGCGGAGCAGTATCACCGACCTCCCTTGAAAGAAAAGGAGGAGAAGAAATCGGAACCTTGCCGAACCCAACCAGGAGTGCTCATAGTTTCAAGGGGTGGTATACAGAAGCAGTGGGTGGAACAATAGTTACCGCAGCAACGAAAGTTAATGGAAACATGGTGGTTTATGCACATTGGGAACCAACAGGGATATCATCAGATCAGAAAAAAAGCTGACGAGGTAATTGCAAAAATTGCAGCAATCGGTTCGGTACAAAAGAGCAGTGGGGCAGCAATTAAGGCAGCAGAAGACGCTTACAACAGTCTGAATGCAGAACAAAAGAAACTGGTTACGAATTACAAAGTGCTGACCGAAGCCAGAGCAGCCTATGAAATGCTTGCTTCTGTACCGAAAAAAGGGAGTAAACACACGGTGGGTAAATATCGGTATCAGGTTACCAAGTCGGCAGCTAAGGGCGGCACCGTACAGTTGTTAAATCCTGTGCGCAAGACCATGAAAAAGGCTGCTATCCCGGCAAAAATTCAGTTGAATGACTATACTTATGAGGTAACATCCATTGCGGCCAAAGCCTTTCAGAAGAACAAGAAACTAACTGCTGTTACAATTGAAAAGAATGTTCGTGAGATCGGAAAACAGACATTTGCCGGATGTAGCAAGTTAAAGTCCATTACGATCAAGACTACGAAGCTAAAAAGAATTCTATCGGCAAAAACGCCTTAAAAGGTATTAAAAAATGCAACCATCAGAGTTCCCAAAAAGAAATTTGCACAGTATAAGAAACTTTTTAATACACGTATTGGGTATAGGAGAACGATGAAATTAAGAAAGGGATAAACTTTATAATGAAAATCAAGAAAATATTTTCCAAGCTGCTGGTGATTGCGATGTTACTATCTATATTACCGGTTAATGCATTACAGGTAGCAGCAGATAATAGCGCAGATGATAGTCTGGTTGTGCATTACGACATGACTACCGACGGTTCCACGCTCACTGATGTAAGTGGAAATGGGCACAATGGAATTTTTGAAAACTTAAACCAGAAATATTTTATGGAAGATGAAGGTGAAACCGTAGTTAACTTTATTGGGGAAAGACTTATGTAAAACTGCCGTATAGTATCTCTGAACAACTAAGTAACAGCGTGACCATACATACAAGGACGAAGACAAACAATGATAGTTGGGCGCAGTTTTTATGGTTTCTCGGAGCCGGTACGAATACTTCAACTTATCTTTTTATGAACCCAAGATCGTCAATAGATCAACAGGCCATTCGGGCCGGCATTAAAACTGGATCGACTGAGGAGCGTCTGAGTGGCTTACCGGTAATGACTCCGAATGTTTATCATGATGTCACAGTAACGGCAGAAGGTAGTATGATAAAGCTCTATATCGACGGGGTTTTATCTTCCACACTTACACATGGACGCTCTCTGTCAGCGATTTTAGATGGTGATGGGAGCGGATATGCAGGATACATTGCGAAATCTCCCTATGGAGGAGATCCGCCATTTAGAGGAAAGCTGGCAGATTTTAGAATTTATAACAAAGTGTTGAGTGATGGTGAGGTTGCCGCACTGCATGTAGAATCGAAAGTACTTACCGACCAGGAAAAAGCTGACGCGGTGGCTGCCGGGCTGCAGATTCCTAATGCAGATCAGATTAGAGGCAGTATCACACTTGCGTCTGAAGTAAAAGGCGCAGCAATCACATGGACATCCCCCGATAATTCTGCAAATGAGGTGATTGACCTTTTGAGAGACCGGTCACTGGTGCAATGGCAGGTAAAATGGCTATTCAACCATTCCAGCAGGAGTGGTAACTCGTCCAACAGATAACGACAAGATGGTAAAGTTGCGTGCTACGGTGGAGTATGGTATGGCAACATCTGTAAAAGATTTTACTCTGACTGTCAAGAAAGCGGCTAAGGAACTTAGGGATGATGATTTTACTGCATATTTCCTGACCCATTTTATAGGAACCGAAAAAAGGCGACCGACGAGCAAACATATTTTGCTGTCAGTCAGGATGCGAATTACTGGGAGGATCTACATGTGGGAGGCACTCCGAATTTAATCTCTGATATTGGTACGCAGGGGGTGCGTGACCAGTATATTATTCGCTCACCTGAAGGTGACAAGTTTTATATGATTGCCACAGACCTGTCCGTGTATCATTCCGGCGGGTGGAGTGGCGGGTGGTCGGTCATCAGCGGAGGGAGCAGCCACATCGTGGTGTGGGAATCTACAGACCTTGTGGAATGGTCCCAGCCGTGGTTGCTGAACCTCAAATCAGAGGGAGTCGGTTCTGCTTGGGCACCTGAAATTGTCCATGATACGAATACAGATGAATATATTATTTTCTGGGCATCAAAATCGCTGACAAATCAGTATTACACCATTAATTATGTAAAACCAGGGACTTCCGCACTGTAACTGAAGATAAGGTTCTAATGAATTATACAAATGCTACGGTAATTGATACTACTTTTGTAAAACATAATGGATATTATTATCGAGCAGTTTCTGACGGTCAGATATCCATATCAAAGAGTACAAACCTCTTGGAACCATCTGTATGGACCGCAAATGGCACAAGCGGTTCCAGGGTAGTCAGTGGAGACTGGGTAGCTTTAGGAAACATCCATGGTGCTACCGGTTTAACGGGCAATAATGTCGAAGGAGCGGAATTGTTTCAACTCAATAAAAAGGACTGGACAAACCCGAATGTTCCAGAATTTGCCTTGATGGTTGACCAGTACAGTTCCGGTAAAGGATATAGGGCACTGCGCACCACCGATATGGATGATCCGTCAGCCTGGAAGGCTACGACCGCATATAATTCGGGGACTACCTTGAAACGCCATGGCGGATTTGTAAACATTACGCAGGAAGAATACGACCGACTGATAGATGCAAGGGACAATGTTTCAGCGACCAGTATCAGCTTTGATTTTGAAACAATGGCCTTGCGGACAGGAAAGAGCAAGAAAAGCAAATATAACCTTTATGCCTGCAAATACCACGAATAAAAAGTCTGACTTGGGAGACATCGGATATTTCTGTAGCAACGGTAGAAAATGGAGTGGTAACACCCAAATCAGAAGGGAAGGCTACGATTACTGCAACGACTAACAACGGAAAGTCAGCCAGCTGTACAGTTATAGTTGAGGAAAATTATGAGAAGCTGATAGCAGATTTCAACTTTAATGATTCAGCCACAGGACTAAAGGGAGCGGGGGCAAAGGCAACCGAAAATGGAACAGCAGTATATTCGGACAGCTTTGATGAAGAAAATGGAAAAGCAATCAGCATCAGTAGTAGTAACTGGCTTACGGTGACAAAAGAAGATGGTTCTCCGTTATTGAAAGATCTGGAAGAGATAACTATATCTTACTATAGCAAATCAACAAATACAAGTTCCCAGGGATGGGCATTTTATGCTGCACCAAACACAAATACACAAATCTACCAGCAAGAGCATTATCTTGGCATCATGGATCGGACCACTGGGGTAACAGTCGAGCGCTATCATAACTCAGGTGCAAGGCCGGGGGAGCAATCTTACGGGTTCTTCTTCCGCCAACTGGAAACACGTTGAATTAGTTATTACAGAGGCCGATACAACATTGTATATTGACGGGACGCTTCAGGATAGCAGGGTAAGTACTTACAAGTTGAGCGATATCGTTGATAGCACGGGGGCATCATTCAGATTGGCAAGGGCAACTGGGGCAGCGGAGAATACTTCACGGGTCTGATAGATAATTTTAAGATCTACGCACAGGATGAGTCACAGGCTGAAGATCAAAGAGCAATCCAGGAAGTGGAGAAAAAGATTGCTGCAATTGGAACGGTGACACTTGACAGTAAGGTAGCCATAAAAGCAGCCAGAACAGCATATGATGCACTAAAACAGGAGCTAAAGCATCTGGTAACCAATGTCAGCTTGCTGATACAGGCAGAAGCAAAGTATGAGGCCGAGGTGAAAGCCGCCATTCAGGCGGCAGATAAGGCTGCGGCCAGCGAAGTGGAAGATAAGATCAATGCGATTGGAACAGTAACTGCAGGAAGCAAGGAAGCCATTGCGGCGGCAGAAAAGGCATACCAGACATTGCGGCGGAACAGAAGAAGCTTGTTACTAACTATAAAGTATTGGTAGATGCAAAGGCCACATATGAATCATTAAACAAACTGCCTGCTAAGGGGCAGAGGTGAAGGTGGGCAAATACAGGTATCAGGTGACCAGGTCGGCAACAAAAATGGGACAGTAAAACTGATAAAACCAGTTCGCATGACCATGAAGAAAGTAGTGATACCGTCAAAGGTAAAGATAAACAAATATTCGTTTAAAGTAACCGCTATTGCGGCGAAGGCATTCAAAGGAAGTAAGAAACTTCAATCGGTAACAGTTGGAAAAAACATCCGCATGATTGGAAAACAGGCTTTTAGAGGCTGCGGTAAGCTAAAGTATATCCAAATTAAATCCCTTGTATTGAAGGAGGTTGGAAAAAGTGCTTTCAAAGGAATACGGGGAAATGCGGTCATCAAAGTTCCGGCTAAGAAACGAAGCCTGTATCAAAAGAAACTGAAAAATAGAGGACAGAAATCAACAGTCCGTATTAAATAAGGTTATTAAACCTAGACGGAAGGGGGAATTGACTATGTCTTTGAACAATAAAGCATATGATAGTTATGCAGTAGAGGAATTTCTAAAATTGGTTTCTTAAATGATATAAATATATTCGTTGACCGGTATATAAGGGATATAAATCTGGAAATGATGCAAATGCAGATATACAGGCAGTATGTTTTGATGGATATTAGTTTTCAGATTTCTCGCTTTTAGAGGAACGCAGCATTAAGGACACTATTATGGAGCAGTTCGCTGATGAAGCAAATTTTATGTTGTATTCGCAGTCTCTTGAACTGACCAGGATTTATTTGCGTGAGATTCTCAATATACACTTCGAATCAGAGATGAAATGTTAGATTGGTCTTATGGCAAAATTACGGAAAGAGCTAAGAAGTATATTAACAAATATTATATGGATAAAGAGTGTACGCTTAATACTGTCTCCAGATATGTAGGACTCTCATCATCGTACTTTAGCAGTGTCTTTAAGCGTGAAGAGGGCATAAGCTATATTGAGTTTTTAACCGCGGTTAGAATGAAAAGGCAAAGGAATTACTCATAAATACAGAGATTAAAGTTTGCGATCTAGGCAATAAGCTGGGATATACTAATAAGCATTATTTTTTGAGCGTATTTAAAAAGCATGTTGTTTGTACGCCTAAAGATTATCGGAGAAGCGCTAATATCACTATTTTTTCATAAGTAAGAAATCGGGAAGTTTGGCATAGACAATATCTAAGTAAAGCTGGTAGGGCTAAAATTTTAATATCAACGGTATGTGGATGATATTGCGTTTTGCCCGAGAATATTCCTCATGAACAGTATTAATAAAAGGTGGAATTAACTAGCAGTAAGTAGTCTGCGATGGCGATTTGTTATGACGGTAGTGTCCGTTGTCGCTTAAAGACTGGTTATCTGCTCTTAACAATCTTAGAAAAGGTCATGCTGACGATCGACACTGACTAAAACAGAAAGACTGGGAGTATTGTCCAGATGGTTAATCTGGATAATATTTCTCAGGTATACGTGACGAGTTTCGGTACACTGTACCGGTAGATAATATGAAGTTACCCTATGTTTATAGAAACGCGGATCTACAGGAATACTTAATTTTGTAAAAAGATCAATAGGCACCCGGTATGATACATACAAAATAAGGCTGCGTATAAATAGTACAGTATTTATAGGGGTGGGTGCCCATAAGGAAAGTTTTACTGTTTGCTGTTATAGATTTGAAACCAATGATGTTATGTGTCAACAGTAGATGTTATTTTGCCGCAAGGTGATTTTAAAATATTTAGAACAGATCAGAAAAAGATGTCAGATGATTTCGAGTTTGTTTGCGGATATGAAGCAGGCTGCTGGTAGAGGCAGCGCAAGCATATACACGAGGAAATATTGGACACAAATCAGTAGCATCATCTCGCGCTGGATATCAGATATAAAAAACTCAGGATGAAATACAGGAAAAGGATAATAAAACGCTAACTAAAGAAGGGCGGACGATTAAGCGAAAGAGATTTACCATAATCTTTTGCCTGGGACGTTTTAAGTTACCCATAAAACGATTAAAATATATTTTGAGCATGGATTCAACGAAAAATCCAAATTTGATGAAAAGCAACTAAAAGAAATTATAATAGGATATGAACATGGTCTTTCGGTGGGGAAAATTCTCTGTTATGTAAAACATAGATTTAGTAATGAACGTATGGCGTACATGAGGTTAGCTATTGAAGCAAAGAGGAGTGCGGGAAACAATGTATTTAGAAGGGGATTTAGGAGTATGACTCAGAATTAATAGCGGTAGAATAGGTTGGCGTTTTTAGGTAATAAAGTTTTTTCAATAATGAACACTGGTGGTATTTGTCATGAAATAGTTTAAACAAAGGAGGATGCTTCTTTCTTTTATTGAATTATTTCTATAACTAAAGAGAGAAACAAAAATACAAAATTGAAAGAAAAAAAAAGATAATTATTCATTGGGAGCTCAGAAGTCTTTGTCAAACCGACAAGGGCTTTTTTTTTTATGCATTCGACAATTTTCGGCATTTTGTGACGGGGTTTATGTTACTGTTACATATTTTCAAATATGCTTTGACTGTCAGTCACTTCCTAATTTTAATCATATTCAATAAAATATATTTAAAAAAGATGAAAAAGAGGGGAGGATTTAGATGGTCAGCGGCTCTAGAATAAAACACTTTAGATTAGAGAAAAACATGACACAGGAGCAGCTTGCTGAAGCATCAGAATTATCCTCAAATTACATATCCCAGATTGAAAATAATAAAAACAGGTGAGTATGACAGCACTGAGAAGAATGGCAGAAGTGTTAAATGTTCCTGTTTCACGATGCTTAGAGGAATCAAACCAGACCGCGTCTAATCCCAACACCAAAAATTGTAGTGGATGAGTTGTTGGACTGTACGAACTATGAGCTAATTATTATTCGTGATATGGTGCGTCAACTTAAAAAGTCTTTAAGAGCTAATTAGCAAGTTGAATTATCAGTCTATGAAAAGGCATTTTGGCAACAGTGCTTTTCATAGACTGATAAAGAGTCTAATACCGAAAACTAAATAGCCAGTATACATAGGTACTGAATCCAAAGCACATAAAGTGATGTAAACCAATCAGCTTCGCCATGAAATTCCTGTCAGACAACGGATCAACGCCAGGAATCGTAATAGAAGAAGCAAAAGGTATGATAGCGGCAGTTTACATGGGCAACCGGTAGCAGGCTGTTTAAAACGAGGAGGACAATGATACTTCTGCCGGCGAGGAGCCGGCAGCCCGGAGTAGCGTCCGGGACCAGCTTACTGTGATGAAAGGGCTGCAGTAGGATGATATGATGGCAAGCTAAAAGCCAGCCTGGTATACTCCCATTGGTAAGGGGCGGGGATAAATATAAAATTGCGGCTGCAGTAATGCAGCTTGCAATGCCAATACATTAGATTTCGCATAAGACCATGAAACCATCGTAGTTTTATGCGAACTTTAATAAACGTCCATGCATTCCATTACGAATAAAGGACAAACACCAGACAATATGATTAGAGAAAGGGCATAAAGAAGTGTTGGCAGTGGCAGAGAAAAAACTAGTGGATTTATCGGAGGTATCAATCGCACATACGTTAAGCAAAGAAGAACGAATCAAAAAATACATCGATGATATCGGTGATCCTTACAATTTCAAAATAGGCGATATAGAGGTTAGTATTTCCTTTGAACCGGATGGTGAAAGTTTGCAAAAGAAAAATGGAAAGATATTTTTGAGACCATGAATATTTGAATAACGCTTGAAAAATGAAAAAGATTCTGTTATTATCCAAATAGGACAAATTAGGATTTCTTTGTTTTTACAAGCGTTCTTCATTAAAAGGAGGATTACTTGTGAAAACATCAACTGAAAAATGCTATTATGCTGCTTCATACTCAAGGTTATCGAGAGAGGATGGCGACAAATCAGAAAGTGATAGCATTAATAATCAAAAAAGAACTTATCAGAAATTTTCAAAATCTAATTCCGATATTAACATTGTAGAAGAATATTCCGATGACGGTTTCAGGGGAGTTGATTTTGAGCGCCCTGATTTCAAAAGAATGATGGATGATATAAAAGCAAAACGGATCAATTGCATCATCGTAAAAGACTTGTCAAGGTTCGGGCGTAACTACATTGAAACGGGAAAATATATCGAACAGATATTTCCTTTTTAGAGGTGCGTTTTATTGCCATAAATGATAATTATGACAGTGCTGCAGGCCAGTCCCAGAGTGACCAGATCGTTTTGCCGTTTAAAAACCTGATTAATGATATTTATTGCCGGGATATTTCCGTCAAAGTGCGTTCCAATCTCAATGCCAAACGTAAAAAGGCGATTATGTAGGAGCATTTGCTCCTTATGGTTACAAAAAGGACGAAGAAAATCATAATCAATTAGTCATAGACGAAGTAGCCGGTCAGGTTGTAAGAAAATCTTCAACATGAAAATCGAAGGTATGAGTAATGCAGGAATCGTAGATAAATTGAATGCCGAAGGAATATTGGCGCCCTATGAGTATAAGAAGCAGACAGAGCAGGGGAAAAATTATAAACCAAGTTTTGCAGTGGGAAGGAATTCCGAATGGTCGGTAAAGAGTATTTTGCGGATTTTAGAAAATGACATATATCTGGGAAACCTGACCCAGGGAAAAAATGTGCGCCCTAATTATAAGGTTAAACAGCAGGTAGCGGTCAGCAGTGACGAATGGATCAAAGTAGAGAATACATGAACCGCTTATCTCAACGACTGATTTTGAAGTGGTACAAAATTGTTGTTGCGTGATACCAGGAAGGCACCCGGGAAAGGGGAATTATATTTATTCTCCGGTATGTTGTTTTGCCCGCATTGTGGCCAAACATTGAGCAGAAGAACCGTTTCAACAAAGAAGGGTAAATACATATACTATGGCTGTTATACCAGCAGGCATAGAGTGAGATGCAAAGGAATTGCAATTCGCGAATCGGAACTTGAAAAGGTGGTGCTAAAAAGCCATTCAAAAGCAGATTGAGCTTATACTGGATGCAGATGAACTGATATCTAAGTTAGATATGATTCCGCTGCAGCAGAGTGAAATAAAAGCAGTAGATGAGCAGATAGAAAAAAGCTGGAAGTGGAAGCAGCAAAATACAAGAAGCTAAAGGCAGGCCTTTATGAGCATTATCATGAGGGGCATCATAAGTAAAGATGAGTATATCGATTTTAAGAACATATATGACAACGAGGAAAAGGAAATAACGCCGATCATCAGTCGATTACTTACGAAGAGAAAGAGTATTCTGGAAGGGGAAAGTGATTTTCAAAAATGTGTAGACTTATTTAAGAAATTCCCCAATATAACCAGTTTAGACAGACGAACCTTAATTTTACTTACATCAAAAATATATGTTCTGTCAGGTAAGAAAAATTAATATATGTTTCTCTTATCAGAGCGAGTTTGAAAAGATGCGGCTCTTAATCAAAGACGTTAAAGAGGGGGCATAGGGATGGCAAGAATCAGCAGAAAAAGTGCGGCGGAACAGAGTGATAATAAAAGTGCGGCAGGTACAGTCTCTGCCCCTGAAGTATATTTGACAGGGATTTATTTACGGATATCCAGTGAGCATAATGAAGATTTGAGTGATCAGGTGCTGGATAATCAAGAACAGGTTATTCGGAATTATTTAAGTGATAAGGCAGAATTTCAGATTGTTCAGATATATTGTGATAATGGATGTACCGGGACTAATTTCAAAAGGGATGCATTTGAGCAAATGATAAATGATATCAAAGCGGGAAAGATAAATTGTATTATTGTGAAAGACCTCTCTAGGTTAGGCAGAAATCACATTGAAGTGGAACAATATCTGCAGGTCATCTTCCCATTTTTAAAAGTGCGCTTTATTGCTGTCAATGATAATTACGATACGTTAAGCAAAAGATAGTGATATTACGGTATCGTTGAAAAATATCGTGAACGCAGCTTATGCTAAAGATATATCCAGAAAGATATATAGTGCAAAGCAGGCTTTAATGGAAAAGGGAATGTTCGTAGGCAATATTCCGCCATATGGATATGATAAAGCAAAAGATGATGCACATAAGCTGGTTGTGAATAAGCACACCCAGTCAGGTAGTTAAGCAAATATATGAGTTAAAACAGCAAGGAAAGAAATATGCTCATATAGCCGATATATTGAATGAGACGGGCGAAGCGGCACCGATGAAATACTGGTACCGGAAAGGTCTAGTCCGTAATGAAAAGTATGCAAATGTGATGTGGAGTACACCGACCATCCGAAATATTCTTCGAAACAGAATGTACTTAGGAGACATGGTTCAGGGAAAGCATCGCCAGTGTCTCGCAGATGGGCGACCGGGTGCGAAAGCTCAGAGTGAAGACGAATATATTATTGTAAAAAAATACTCATGAACCAATTATTGAGCCGGGATTATTTGAAAGAGTTCAGGAAATATGCGATGAAGAACTTCAGATAAATCGGGAAAAGAGATGGCGGAATGATAATCTGGTTAATTCAGAGTATGTGTTGGAGAACATGATCTACAGTATCGATGGGCAAAAAATGTACCGAACCAGAAATGTATACGCGAATAACCGAATTTCTTATGGTTACATAACCACCAAGAATCGAAGACCGGATGGTACCTTTTTCCCGAAGTTCTACATCAGCGAGAACAAAGTGTATAATAGTCTGAAAAAAGTAATGAGCTGCCATATTGAGCTATTGTTCTCTCAGCAGCGAACGCTTAAAAAAGAAGAACGTGCAGACTAATATTCAGAAAGAGCGGGTAAGCAGAGCGGATAAAATGGTTCAGTTTCAGAAAGAAATAGAAGAATATCGTGAGCAGGGAGCCTTGCTGTATAAAGATATGGTTGAGGGAAATGTTACTTTCTCTGAATATGAAAAACTTAAAGAAAAAATACCGTAGGAAACAAGAGGATGCAAAAAGCAGTTGGAAAAACTGAAAAAAGAAGACATGTTGGCAGAAACGCATATTTCTGTAACTGATATATACACAGAGCAGCTTCGTGAATTCTTGAAAACTCATGAACTTACGAGAGCTTACAGAATTGCTTGTTAAGAGAGTGACCATTATAGACAAAAACAAGATACAGATTTCATTCCGGTTTGAGGATGAAATTCAAAAAGGTGTACGAAAGTGTCCGAACGGAGGGAGGTGCTAATGGATATTACCGCATTATATATCCGCCTTTCCCGGAGGATATGGACCTCGACAACACGAAAAAAAAAAGCGCCAGTATTCAGAATCAGCGGCTGCATCTGCAAAGTTTTTAATGTCGCATGTGGATGTTAAACGGGGAGAAATAGAAGAATATGTTGATGACGGATACTAAGGAACTAATTTTGAACGGCCGGCATTTCAGGCAATGCTGGATGATATTCGCAATGGACAAGTCAAATGTATCATTGTAAAGATTTTTCGAGACTGGGGCGTAATTATATTGAGGTTGGCAATTACTTAGAACAGATATTTCCAGTATTAGGAGTAAGGTTCATTTCCGTCGATGATGGTTATGACAGCCAAAATAGTAACGGTGATGTACCGGGGCTGGATGTGGTATTTAAAAATATTATTCATGATCATTATAGTAAGGAGTTATCACATAAGGTGGTACAGGTAAAAAGAAACCTGGCAAAAAGGGGTTATTCTGGCCGGGATTCCGCCATATGGATATTTGAAAGACCCGCAGGATAAATATCATCTGGTGGTTGATCCGGAGTCGGCAAAGGCAGTTCGGCACATCTTCGCACTGGCACTTGAGGGGAAAGGGTATAGTGAGATTGCCAGAATATTAAACAGGCAGGAAATAGAAAGTCCGGCGAGGCGTTTATGGCGTTTGGGGGATACGTGGCCACACGAAAGATACCAAACAGGCAGAAGCCCTGCGGTGGCGATCAGAAGCGGTAGCCCAAATCCTTCAAAATGAAGTAGTGCTGGGCAACGTAATTAATCATCGTGTGGAGCGAAAGACGATTGGAAAAAGCAGCTTAAAGAAAGTGTGCAAAGAGGATAATATTATTGTAGAGAATATGCATGAACCAATTATTGACAAAAACACCTTTGAACAAGTGCAGTCTTTGATTGGAAAAAAAGAAAGTAAATAATCTGAATAAGAAAAAAGCAGCAGATGGTCCACCCTCTCAGCGGGATTATGAAATGTTCATATTGCGGTAAAAATCTGATTTTAGAAAAGGGCTGGTACCGCTGCCGTCATTCACGTTATGCAGACGATAAAGGGCATAGGAAAGTAAAAATAGAGGAAAGAGAAATACTAAGTGCAATTGAAATATTATTTATTTTGTATTGAAACTGCATAGTGAGGACATGGCAGAAAGACAAAAACCGATTAAGGAAGTAAATTTAGTTGAAACAGATATGAGTTCTGTTGGGGAACAAAACTAAAGATGCTTGCACTTTATGAAGAATTCAGCAGTGGGCAGATAAATAAGGATATCTTTTTAGAAAAGAAAGCATTATTTCAGCTGCAGGTATTGAAGAGCAAAGAAAATGCCGTGCAGCCGGGGAAGAGGAATGCGTGCCATCTTAATGATATGCTGGACGTTAAGATGCAGTTAGATGATATGTCATGGATAACCAGAGAACTTTTAAATGAAATGCTGAGAACAGTTCAGGTGACAAATGAAACGGAGGTGAAAAATTGTATGGAAATGTGAAGATTGGTGTAATTCATGGCTGAAATAAGAGTTGGCAAAGTATAAAGAAACAAGTATAATAAAAATATGAGAGTACAAAGGAGTGTTTGACATGGCTATAGCAGCAAAGAACGAATTTGATGGCAAAATCAATGAAAATCAAAAAGAAATTAGAGAAATGGTGCTTGCTGGTTTAGAACAAGCTAAACAGGGTAAAGTCGAAGACTTTGATGTGGTCTTTGATCGATTGGAGAAAAAGTATAAGGATGCAATACTATAAAATCGAAATTACCGATTTAGCAGAAGCAGATCTGAATGATATTGGCGACTACATTGCTTTTAATTTGAAGACGCCTATAACAGCATTGCAAATAATGCAAGGGTTGAGAAAAGAAATAAGAAAACTAAATCAAAACCCGAAAAGACATAAACTGGATGAAGACTTACAACTGGCAAGTGTTGGCATCCGAAAGCATTATTACAAGAATTATACTATTTTTTATTTAGTGGATGACAGAGAAAATAGTGTGCTGGTTTTTACGAATATTACATATATTAGTTGACAGTAAAAGGGCATTATATTACACATTGGAATTGGAATGAAAGAAGATTAAAGGGATGATCAAGCATATAAGCGAGGTTATTCCTTTTCGGTTTGTACCGGGTTAAAAAGAACTAAATGCCATAAAACTAAGAATAGTTAAGAAGTGGACAGGGGTTTCTTAAGAAAATCTTAAATCGTTAGTCCTTACCTTGACATTAGCGGAAAACGGATTTCTATCATTATAGGAGGAAAAGATGTGAAACGAAGAGTGTTGGCAGGGATTCTGCTTGGGACAGCCGTTTTGGGAATATTGACCGCCTGCGGCAGGCAGGAGGATGGGGCAAAGACAACCATCGAATTTTTTCTGGGAAAAAGAGAGTGTACCAGTACGTTTGAGTCTCTGATTCAAAAGTTTGAGTCTGAAAATCCGGATATACGGGTCAATCTGTCAGCTCCCTCAGATCCCATATCGATCCTGAAGACCAGACTGATCAAGAACGATGAGCCGGATTTGGCGGCAGTGCTGGGGGATTCCAGTTATACCAGCTTTGTGGACTCTGATATGTTTTTGGATCTTTCAGGGAGGAGGTACTTGATAGGGTGACCCGGTTTACCAGAACATGGCAAAGCAGCTGGAGTCCATTCCAAAGGAGGGAACCTTTGCAGTTCCCTATGCGGGCAATGCCAATGTTGTCCTGTACAACAAGGACATTTTTGAGGAAAAGGGACTGGAAGTGCCGAAGACCTGGAGCGCTTATATCAGTTTATGCAGCGAACTTCAGAAAATGGGCGTGCAGCCCTGCGTATTTGGGTTTAAGGATGCCTGAATGTATCGGCTCCCTCGGGGAGCTATCGCAGCAAATACAGTGAAACCGGAATTCTATGCCAAAGTCAATAGAGAGGAAGCAGCGCTAAAGGATGCTTACAGCGTATGTGCAGATCAGATCAGAGAGCTTGCCTCCTATGGACAGAAGGATCTGTTTGGATATGGATACAATGATGCCTGCGTCAGCTTTGCGAATGGGGAGGCAGCCATGTTCCATCAGGGAAACTGGGCCCTGCCGGTCATCCTTCAGACAAATCCGATGCCAATATCGGCATGTTTGTGCTTCCGACGGAAAATGAGGCGGACAATCATATGACCACACAGGTGGATTTGATGTTTTCCATATTTCGACAACAGATCACAGAGGGGAGTGCATGAGGTTTCTCCAGTTCCTTTTGGAGGAGGAAAACATGCAGCAGTACATGGATGAGCAGACGGCGGTTCCGGCTGTGAGCGGCAGCTTTACCTACGCCAAGGAGCTGGAGGAGGTAAAGCATTACTTTGAGGAGGGGGATTTGGTGATGCGTGCACAGTCTGTATACAATGCGGCCATTCCCTATGCGGAGATGATCCAGACGTATCTGATTGACGGCGATCAGGACGCCTTTTGAGCATAATGGATAAAGAGTGGCAGAAAGCCAACAAAGATATTATACGGAAGATCAAGGAGGGGAATTAGGATGTCAAAACAGAAAAGAGTACATATACTTTTTACACTTCCCATGCTGGCGTTGTTCCTGGTACTTCATACCTATCCTCTGATACGGGGGGCTGATGTACAGCGTCACCAATTTTAAGGGTTTCGGCAGCTATGATTTTGTTGGGTTATCCAATTATATAGAATTGTTTAAAGATGAACGTGTTTTGAATTCCTATCTCTTTACCTTTAAATTCGCCATTGTGTGTACCATAGCAGTCAATGTGATCAGTATGTGTATGGCGCTGCTTCTGAACGCCAAAATCAGAGGAAAAGGATTTTTCAGAGGCATGTATTTTCTGCCCAATATCTTGGGCGGCCTGATCGTTGGGTATATCTTTAACTACATTTTTACCTTTCTGGTACCAGAGTTCGGAAAGATGATCGGAAGTGAGACACTCAGTGTCAGCATTTTGGGCAATACCAGCCTGGCCTGGATCGGTGTGGTGATTGTGGTGGCGTGGCAGTCCATAGCGTTTAATACCATCATTTATATCTCCGGGCTGCAGACCGTACCGGAGGAGGTGTATGAGGCAGGAGCCATTGATGGAACCACGGGGTGGAAGAAGTTTTGAAACTGACTTTTCCGCTGATCGCTCCGTTTTTTACCATAAATGTAGTGCTCTGTATGAGGAATTTCCTTATGGTTTTTGATCAGATCATGTCCCTGACCAATGGGGGCCTGCTCAGTCCACAGAGTCCATTTCCATGCTGATCTATAAGGCAGGGATGACAGCAGACCAGTTCGGCTACCAGTCTGCCAACTCAGTGGTCTACTTTGCAGTGATTGTACTCATATCTCTGTTTCAGATGAAGGTGTTAAATAAAAGGGAGGTGCAGTTATAGTGAAGACAGCAGCAAGTAAAAAGAGTACAGGGATTCCTATTCTGCTGGCTCTGGGGCTGATCACCGTGGTATTTCCTCTCTATATGACCATCGTGATTGCACTCAAAGATCCTTCAGAGATGACAAATCAGATCGGAAGTCTTTTATCCCTGCCCGGGAAGCTGGATTTCCATAACTTTGCAGAGGCTATCCGGACCACGGACTTCTTTCACACCCTGGCCAACAGTTCTCTGATCACCGCAGGGGCTGTGACGGGCGTGATTCTGCTCAATTCCATCGCAGCCTACGCGATCGGAAGAAATATGGGAAAAAAAGCAGATATTTTAGATGGATTTACACATACTTTATCTGCGGCATGTTTGTCCCTTTTTCCATGCTGATGCTTCCTCTGGTAAAGGAGGTAAGCGTTTTCGGACTGGATAACAGGCTGGGGCTGATCCTTCTCTATATTGTATTTAATATGCCTATGAATACTCTTTTGTACACAGGGTACTTAAAAAATATTCCCGAGGCTTTGGAGGAGGCCGCATGTATAGACGGCGCGGGGCACTGGAGGGTTTACTGGAAGGTGGTGTTTCCCATGCTGAAGCCCATGCACGCCACAGTGGCGATCATGACGGCCCTCTCCACCTGGAATGATGTAATGATGCCTCTGGTCATTTTGAGCGGTGGGGACAGCAGATCCACCACATTGCCCCTGGCACAGCTTCTCTTCCAGTCATCCTTCGGAACAAATTATAATGTGGCCTTTGCTTCATACCTGCTGGCGCTTCTGCCAATTTTGATCTTTTATCTGTTTGCTCAGAGGTGGATCATAAACGGAGTCACCAACGGGGCGGTAAAATAGAATATACACAGGAGATTCGCACATGAAAAAAGAAATGGTGGAATGAAAAGGTTGCTTATCAGATATATCCCAGAAGCTTTTATGACAGCAATGGGGACGGAATAGGGGGATGTGAGGGAATTGTGGAAAAGCTGGACTATCTGCAGAGTCTGGGGGTTGATCTGGTATGGATCAGCCCGATATATCAGTCTCCCATGAAGGACAATGGGTACGACATCTCGGACTACTACAGCATTGACCCTGTTTTCGGTACTTCCGGCGATATGGAGGAACTGCTGGTGAAAGCCGGGGAGAGAGATATCCGCATATTAATGGATTTGGTGGTAAACCATTGTTCCAGTGAGCATGAGTGGTTTCAAAAAGCACTGCAAAATCCAAAGGGTGAGTACGGGGACTACTTTATTATCAGGGAGGGCAGGGACGGCCAGGCGCCCAACAACTGGAGATCTATCTTTGGGGGAAGTGTGTGGGAACTTATTGAGGGGACCAACCTATACTATTATCATACCTTTGCTAAGGAGCAGCCTGACCTGAACTGGGAAAATCCAAGGCTTCGCCGGGAAATTTACAGCATGATGAACTGGTGGCTGCAAAGGGGCTGGGGGATTTAGGGTGGATGCCATCACCTATATCAAAAAGACCCTTCTTACAGAAGCCTTCCCCCGGACGGGGCGGATGGCCTGGCTGACCTGGAGACAGTCTCCTCGAATTATCCCGGAATCGAAGTTTTTTGAGGGAGATGCGCAGCAAAACATTTGATGTGTACGACGCATTTTCCGTTGCAGAGATGTCGGGGTGGATGCAGAGAAGCTGGAGGAATATATTGGTCCGGATGGATTATTTTGCAGTATCTTTGACTTCAGCTATATGGAGCTGGATGTGGATGCATTTCAGTGGTTTCGTCCCCGAAAGGTGACAGCAAAACGGATCAAAGAGAGGCTGTTTGAGAGCCAGCAGATGGCCCAGGAAGCCGACAGCTTTCTGTCCGTGGTGCTGGAGAATCACGATCAGCCCAGGTCTCTGAGCAAGTGGTTTGGGGAGGAGGAGATCGGATATCTGAGCGCCACCATGCTGGCGGTTTTCAATCTGACTCTGAGGGGGATTCCCTTTATTTACCAGGGTGAGGAAATCGGAATGAGCAATGCCCACTTTGATGATATTCACTGTTATGAGGATATTATGACCTGGGGCAGTATGAGCGGGCCAAAAAGGAGGGGATTTCCCAGGAGGAGTGTCTGGATATGGCCAACCGCAGGAGCAGGATCATGCGCGCACTCCCATGCAGTGGGAAGATAGCAAAACGCAGGATTCTCCCCGAGTCTCCCCTGTTTTCCTGTTAATGAAAATTATCGGACAGTGAACGTAAGGGCGCAGGAGCAGGGCAGAAGTATACTAAATTTTTACCGTGAGATGATCCGTCTGAGAAAGTCCAAGGCTCTAAGAGATGTTCTGGTCTATGGAACTTTTGAACCGGAACTGGAGGAGGAAGAAAATGTGATTGCTTATAGGCGGAGCTTTGGAAGCCGGACCGTATGCGTCATGCTGAACTTTGTAAACAGGGAGCAGAAGGTAGCGGTTCCCGGAATACCCGGGAAGTGTTTATCTCCAATTATGGAGGTACGAAAATTTACGCACCAGACTATATCCTGCGCCCTTTCGAAGCTGTTTTGTTTGGGATAGATTAAACTGGAATAAAAGAATGGGCAGGAACAACTAAATAAGAAATGTAACCAGGAAGCATGATATGGATTGACATATGGTGCTTCCTGTTTTTTATATCATAGAATTAGAGATAAGGCAGTCATGCTTATCTTTGGAAATATCGATACCAATGCAGATCATAGTAATGCTCCTTTGCAATGTATTGACACTGTATGGAGAACCCACAGAACTGCCTGCTATGTAGCCTCGTGCGAAATAAAACGTCATGCGTTATCTAACTGATTAACATTAAAGCAGACAACCGTGGTTAGAGCCTATGTTCAAACGTCAAAGCGTTAGGAAAGTTCAACTAATCCACAGTGTCTATAAACAGTATACTCATTCAAGAACAGAATGGGGAACTAATAATAATTTAACATACGAGGAAAGTCCTTCGAATTCCCTATGATATAAAAAAGCCCTCCGGGCGGGATTCTTTTTCAAGAAATCGGAGGAAATTTCGTTTGGGTTTTAACAATACAAAAGCAATTTTTTGACATAAGACAGCAAGTTAATCAAATGATAAATAGTATAGAAAATTTTATAATGAAAAAAAAGACGGAGGTAAAGAAAGTGCGCAATTATGAGATCAGTTTTCATGACCGGAAGATTCTCAGAGAACTTGCCCGTAAGCAGTATGAGTATTCTCAGACAGAAAAGAATCAAAGGAGGATTAACGAGTGGTATGAGCACAATGATTTAAAAGGAAGACGCCCTATGATTCATTTGGAAATGGGGACATTTGCCAGTGAAATTATCCCTCAAAAACTTCGCTGCGAGGGAGAGCTTGCCAGGAGGACGGAAGAACAGTTATATTTGAACTTTCTAAATCAGGAGCTCTTTTGACGATGATATGGTGACTCCGGATCGCTTTATCCTTTATTATGACACCTGGTTTACCCTGTTTGGCATCGAGATTCACAAAAAGAGGCTAAGGAAGGAAGCGTTGGCCATGAGTTCAGTTCCGTAGTGGAGGATCTGGAGGAGGATTACGACAAGCTGGGGATAACCGACTTTGGCGTAGACTTGGAGACTACCCGGAAAAAGAAGCAAATGCTGGAGGAGACATTTGGGGACATCCTGCCCGTAGAAGTCAAGATGGACAGCCTGCACTCAGTTCCCACGCAGATGATTATCCATTTTATGAAAATGGAAAATATGATGTACAACATTTATGACTATCCCGAACTTTTTAAGAAAATGATGGATCGGATCGCAGAGGATACCATAGCTTACTTTGATTTCCTGGAAGGGCAGAATCTGATATTTCCCACTGCCGACCATGTAAGGCTGAGACAGGGGAGCCTTTGCTATACCCATGACCTTCCGGGAGAGGAAGTCCGCGCTGGGCGTTCCTTTAAGACAAACGACGTGTGGGGCTTTATGGATTCACAGGAAACGGTGGGACTTTCGCCTGCAATGTTTGAGGAGTTTATTTTTCCATGCTACCAGCGGATAGCCAGCCGCTTCGGACTCCTCTCTTATGGGTGCTGCGAACCGGTAGATCCTGTGTGGGAGAGCTGTATTTCAAAGCTTACAAACTTAAGAAAAGTGTCTATTTCTCCATGGTGCAAGGAGGAGACCATGGGAGAACGGCTGAGAGGCAGTAATATTATTTTTCACAGGAAGCCGTCCCCAATTTTCTGGGAGTAGGTACCGTGCTGGATGAGGAGGAGTTTAGAAAGACCCTCAGAGCAACCCTTCACGCGGCTAGAGGATGCAAATTGGAAATCACCCAGAGGGATGTGTACACTATAAACCACGATATCCCAAAAGCAAAGAGGTATGTGGACATTATAAAAGAAGAAATAGAAACGCATTGGCAGTAGATAAGGAGCTGGAGGGGGTGCTTCTATGAAAAATGTGAAAAAAGAGAATTTTGGCTGCAGTGGTATTGATTGGGATATCTGTGATGATTGGATACGGAAGCCAGGGAAAAAATGGATTTGAAGAAAATGAAATTGTAAAGATTAATGGTTTGCCGGTCTGCCGGGAGGAGTTTTCTCTGGTCATGGAAGAAAACCGACTCCAGTATGAACGGGAACTGGCTGAGGAGTTTCAGATACCCCAGGACATAGAAGCAGAGCAGTATTTTTCCGGAGAAGATGATTACTGGAGAAAAATAGTGGACAAAAACGTAGAGAAACTCTGCCGTATTAAAGTACAGCAAAAAGCTGGCCCAGGACAGGGGGATTGGCGGAGGTTTTTAAATGGGAGGTATTTTTAAAACAGTTGGAAGAAGAGAACATCCTGAGGGAAGAAAAAGTAAAAAACGGGGAGGTTATCTACGGATTAACGAACTTTGGCAAAGAAGAGTTTTATACATATCAAGTCGATGCCATGGTCAATAAATTAAGAAATGACATTTTACAGGAAAAAAGGGGTGAGATCACCAAAGAAGAAATTTTGAAATACTATCAGCAGCAGGAACTTCCGCTTTCCCTTGAGGGAGAAAGGTATGTCTATACAATGTGCGAGGTGACAGAGCTGATGGATGAAAAGAATGGGGATACCGTTAATGTTTTGGGTGTGTTGGCAGAAAAGCTGAGGAAAGGGACCAGACAGGATCAGAAGTATTTAGATACAGACGGAACGAAATACAGGCTTGAAACCAGAGAGATGAATCAGGGCGAACTGAGGGAACTGGTTCGGTCAGACTTAAACGGAGAAGCTATATTGATACTTTCGGAAGGCCAGGTAAGTGAGCCTGTGATGCTGGAAGGAAAGTATTGGCTTGTGCGCTACGAGGGCTTGAGAAAAGCGGATATCCTCTCTGAGTCAGACCAAATGGCTGTAAAAAACATAATGCTGGATGATAGGTTTAATAACTTTATTGAGCAGCAGGCAGAAGAAGCAGTAGTAGAGATTAACGAAGAGGGTTTATACGATTTTATTAGTGAGGAGGAAAGAAAATGAAGTGGAAAAAAACAATGTCACTTATTCTGGCCGTGTCCATGACGGTTCCTGGCATTATCGGAGGGCTTGGCAAAATGCCCGTACAGGCGGCAGAAGAGAAGGTTAATGAGGCAGAACGGGAGAGCTACAATCTGGCGCTTGACTTTGCAGGGGGAATCCAGGGACCGGCCTGGTATCATGAATATCAGTTTACCAGTGGAAACGACAAAGGAAAACGAATGCAATATGAAGAGTGGATAGAGGATTGGAACTGTTTTATCGCGCTGGAAGGCGTCCTGACATCCGGCATGGAAAATGGCATGGGATTGATTGCACCGGCCCCAACGGCAGATTCCCTCGCTGTGTGGGAAGCGCCAAGAGACGGAGTGGTGGAAGTCTCCATGGCCCACCAGGCTTATCTGAGAAGACAATATCAGACTTCCGGAAATGTAGGGGTGTATATCGAGAAAACCGGAAAAAAATATATCCCGCGTCAGGTGAAATACTGCTGCAGGCTCAAAGTAAAATGTATTTATACCCCATTCCTGTGCAGGTCCGGACTGGCGACCGGATAGCTGTGGGACTGACCTCGAAAAGAATTTAACCGACGCCTCTGTATACATTACGCCCGTCATCTCCTATGTAGAAAAAAGAGGCGGTGGAAAAAGAGAATGCAGCTGTGGGAGCAAATGTAACCGCTAGCTCTACAGCAGACGGATATTCGGTAAATGGTCTGACGGACTATATTCTGAGTGAACAGCATCAACAGTATGAATGGAAGGCGAAGACGGCAGAACAGGAGTGGTTAGACTTTGGGTTTGAAAGCTCTAAAGTAAGCGATATTGTACTTGTGGATGGCAGCGGGGGAGCATACACAGGAAATATCAGGTGCACGTTCAGCGATGGAACAGCGGTCGAATTTGCGTCTGAGCAGGCGGCAGCGAAGGAGGGAATCCGTACATTCTCACTGGAGGCTCCGGTATCTGCATCCTCTGTCAAGATTGAGTTTATCAACACAGATGGCGGCATTCCTGTCCTGGGAGATATCCAAATTCTTACCGTGAGGAGGGAACAGGGCGAAGAACCAGGGGAGAGGCAGCAGAGCCAGGCATATATTATGTAGACAGCGCAGCAGGATCTGACAGCAATGACGGAAAAAGCGAGGATGGGGCCTGGGCAACTCTTGATAAGGTCAATTCCATGCAGTTTGCACCGGGAACAAAAATTCTCTTTAAAGCAGGAACTACTTATAAAGGCGCCTTAGTGCTGCAGGAAGTGGTACAGAGGAAGCGCCCATCATCGTGGATATGTATGGGGAAGGCCCAAAGCCCCATATTGAAGGCGAAGGAAAAGTACGCCACACCGTACACTTAAAGAATGTAAATCATGTGACTGTGAGAAACCTGAAGTATCCAACAATGCTGCCCAGCGTCAGCTTCTCAGCGGAGTGTTTGTGGAGGCCAGCGGGTGCGGTGTAATGGAAGATGTTCATTTAGACAGCCTGGATGTGCATGATGTCTATGGAACGCTGGATGAAAAGACTCTGCCAAACGGCGGGATTTACTACGAAGTAACGGATGAGAGCGACGACACGAGATTTAACAATATCTCTGTGCAGAACTGTACTGTAAAGAGAGTCAGCCGTACAGGTATCTCTGTTGGAATGACTGAGTCATACGAGCTCTGGGACGGACACGGCGGAATCATTCCGGACGAAGTGAAGGAAAAATACGGACATACCAACGTGGTAATCCGAAACAATTATGTGGAAGAAGCGGGTGGGGATGCCATTGTACCCATGTTCAGCATTTCACCGCTGATCGAGTACAACATTAGCAACAAAGCCAGTGTGAACACCAAAGACCAGTGGACCATGTACAATGCGGCCATCTGGCCGTGGAGATGCGAGGACGCTGTCTTCCAGTTTAATGAAGCTTACGACACTTACGAAAACGGAGATGGTCAGGCCTACGACTGTGACTGGAGCCGTCACACCACTTACCAGTATAACTACAGCCACAACCATAAAGGTGGATTTATACTGGTGTGCCAGAACGAGGCCCTGGACAGCGTGATCCGTTACAATGTCAGCCAGAATGATGAGGACAGTCTGTTCCTGATGTCCAACCCGGCCAATGCAGATGTGTACAATAATACCTTCTATATTGGGCCAAATCTGAAAGAAGTAGTAGATTCAAACGGAAAGGCTACGCTGAAAACAACATTTTCTACTGTCCGGAAGGCATCGAGCTTCCGAACAACAATTGGGGAAGTGGATTTACCTATGACACCAACCTGTTTTACGGATTTGACACTACACCGAATGACCCGAATAAAATTTTGGCAGATCCTATGTTCGCAGACCCGGGCAAAGGAGGAACCGGTACAGAACCCGGCAAGCCTGCCCTTGATTCACTGGGCGGATACGCCCTGCAGGAGGATTCGCCTGCTATCAATGCAGGCATCCGTATCCCGGACAACGGAGGACGCGATTTCGCGGGAAATCCTGTGGGAGAGACAAAGCCGGACCTGGGAGCCTTTGAATCAGACGTGGAAGAACTCATGACTCTGAAAGAAGAAGAGATCCTGGTGACGGATGCGGGAGCGGTAACAAAAGTAGAAACCATAGTGAAAGAAGGCGCGGAATTGAGGCGGCATCACTTATACGTCTTCGGACGAGAACGTAGCCGCAGCAGACGAGACAGGACGTATAACGTTCTATGGATACGGAACCGCTGTAATTAACGTCTCTGCACGCATTAATGGGAAGGAAGTATCCCTGAAATGCAGAGTGATACTCAAGGAAAGCGATTATGAGAGCTTCAGCGGACAGTTTGAAAACGCTTATGCAAATACACAGGATGTGCAGAATCCAGTCAGCTGTCTTATTGATGGAGATTTATCTTCCTTCTGGCATACACAGTGGAATGGCAGCGGATTTGAGTTAACGCAGGAGAATCCAGCTATTTTAACACTGAAGTTAAGAGATGATGCTAAGGCACACAATGGATTTCGGTTCCTGCAAAGGCCATCCAATGTAAATGGACTTGTACAAAAATTTAAATATGTGGTAGGAAATACATTTGACGAAGCGCTCAACCAGATTACCGATGGGGTAGAGAGTCCGGAGATCATGGTAGCGAACCCTGCAAACGGCAGCTGGGTCAATGTGGATCTTCCGGAAGGAATGGACGGGAAATACATTCAGATCCAAATACTGCAGGGGAAGGAGAGTTTGGAGCTGTTGCGGAGGTGGAAACCTATAACCAGATTCGGTATGCGACAGCAGAAAACAACTTGATTCTTGCCCAGAATAAGCTGGAAAAGACAGAAAAAAGAGTTGAAAGAGGCGCTTCAGACAGTAGAAAAATTGAAAGAAGAGGCATCTGGAAACGCAGAGCAAATAGAAGCCCTTCAAAAGGCTGTGAAGCAGGCAGAGGAAGCAGCCCAGAAAGCAGAGAAAGCCAGGGACGAGCTGCAGAAAGCCTTTAGACAAGGTGCAAGCAGAAAAGATGAAGCGGAGGCTGAGCTAGAAAAAGCTAAGGCAGAAGCAGAAAAAGCCAAAGTAGAGGCAGAAAAAGCAAAAGCAGAAGCAGATAAAGCGAAAGCGGAGGCGGAGAAAGCAGAAGCGGAGGCAAAAAGGCAGAAGCTGAGGCTAAGAAAGCCAGGGAAGAACTGGAAAAAGCCAAGACAGAAGCGGATATAGCCCGGACAGAAGTGGAAAAGGCACAAGCAGAGGCTGAAAAAACCGAAGCAGAGGCAGAGAAAGCCAGAGCGGAGGCAGACAAAGCCAAGGCAGAGGCAGACAGGGCCAACACGGAGGAAAAGAAAGCCTGGGCAGAAGCAGAACGGCTGAAAAAGGAGCTGGAAGAGGTCAAAAAAGAACTGGAGCTGCAGAAGGAACTGAAGAAAGGTGACAGCGTCACATATAAGAATGTGGTGTATAAGGTTACAGATCCCTCTAAAAAGACGGTGGCTGCAGTGAAGGGAATGATGTCTCTGCAATTACCATTGCAAAATCGGTTAAGATAAAAGGCATAACGTGTACAGTCACTAAGATTGCAGACAAGGCGTTTATGAACGCAAAGAAGCTTTCCAGGGTTACGATCGGTGAAAATGTCACAACCATTGGAAAACAGGCATTCTATGGCGCAAGAAAGCTCAAGAGCATAAATATCAGAACCAGGAAGTTAACAACAGTAGGAAAGAGTGCGTTTGCTAAGATTGGGAAAAAAGCAAAGATCTCTGTTCCGAAATCCAAAAAGGCAAAGTACAGTAAACAGCTTAAGGGAAAGACTTCTTTGGATGCCAGGATAAAATAATGGTAAAATTATGGGAACGTATCAAAATGGTACGTTCCCGTTGCATTTATTTCAAGGTAACTGTTCAGACAGGTCATTACCACCCGGACGTCACGGGCGTTGGCAGCTCACGCAAACACGTGCAACGCTCTGGGGAACTAACCGTTAACTGCAACTAGGACGCTCAGGAAAGCCTTTGCGTCCAAGTTTCCGTAAACGGTGGATTTCCCCGCCGCTAAAAACGCACGTAAATTGTTTGCTTTGAGAGCTGCCAACGCCCGGTTGACTGTATTCTGGAACCTAGAGATTTCCCAAAGATTGTTAGAAAATCGCCTGAGCGGCACCATCTCCCGTCTACGGGAAACAGCTTCCTCTTCAGCCTATAACGGACCGGACCCGTCTGAACTGTTACATTTCAAGAATCCAGAAAGCCAATAATTAAAAAATGTCTTGCAATTATACCTATCATGTGATAATATAATAAGCGTCGCTGTAAAAGGCGAACGCGGCTCCTTGGTCAAGCGGTTAAGACATCGCCCTTTCACGGCGGTAACACGGGTTCGATTCCCGTAGGAGTCATTTCTAATATTTTAGTATTGACAAATCCTAGGATGTTTGATAAAATATAAAAAGCTGTATGGCGACATAGCCAAGTGGTAAGGCGTGGGACTGCAACTCCCTGATCACCAGTTCAAATCTGGTTGTCGCCTCTTAAAAACCTTTGAATTTTCAAAGGTTTTTTATTTTGTGTTGTATTTCGTGTTGCATAGTTTTTCAAAATAGCTGTTTGCAACATTATTCATTTCTTTTTTTGTCTATCCTGAAGAACATGCCGGTAGACATCCTTTAAGACACCATCATTACCCCATCCACCCCGCTGCATAATATAAGCGTCTGGTATTCCGAGTGTGTGCTGCACACTGGCTGAATAGTGACGGAGGTCGTGGAATCTAAAGTGGGGCAGTCCTGCACGCTTTAAAAGCCTTGTAAATCTACAGGTGATCTCGTTGGGGCTAAGGTTGACAACTCTGCCATTCTTGACTTTGCTCCATTTTTGGGCCACATAATCTGGGTATTCGATATACCGGTCCCCAGAGTATGACTTTGGAGATTTGACTACCCACTTTTTGTCTTTATTGATAACCATGTTTTCACACACATGGACAACATTGCCCTGTATATTTTCTGCCCGGAGCGCCGAGATTTCACCGCGCCTCATTGGACCGAATACAGAAAGTAAAACTGGGAGCTCCATATCCGTATCATGGACATAATTAATCAATGTTTGAATTTCCTCATCAGTTGGCACATAGATTTTAGGCCTGACTTTTTTGGGTAACACAGTTCGTAAAGGCAGATCGGGACGATATTGTTTTAAAACAGCCGCTATTAAACCGTGGTTGTCCCTAACGGTCTTTGGAGAGTGGTGCACAGAATCTTCATTTATGACATCCTGTACAATTTCCTGGGTTATCTTGCGTAAAGGGATATCCATAATATCCTGAATGCTATTTCTTCTAATCTGTTCATACCCTGCTATAGTGCGCGGTGATAAAAGGTTTTCTCGAGACTTGATGTACTTGTCCAGCGCTTCACCAAAGGTTATGTTTCCAGGCTTATTTAAGACCTCTTTGTGCGCTGCGAAGTCAGCGGCCATCTGCTCCGCCAGGCGTTTTCCCTTTGGACCGGGTTCATCACAAGTAAAAAGACTCGTAAATTCGTTTCTTCTTTACAGATCCATCCTCCTGCTTTTACAGTTTCGTAGTGGCTAAACACCTGACACCGCCAACTCCCTGACGGTAATTTTTTTGCTGTTGCCATAGTATCATCCTCCTTTTTGGGTATAAAAATAACAGATGGTCTCTTGCCACCTGTCACCGAAGATGGTACAATATATTTGTTGAATATAGTGCATATCTTCGGATATGAGGCCGGTTCCTGATTGCCGTCAGGGGCCGGTTTTTGCTACTCTTTATTTATTCTTCATCATCGATATCCTCATCTGTAAACTCTGCAGTGTAATTTTGGTCAGAGGACAATGATTGTCTAAACTCTTCAGCAAGCATCGTTCTATTAAATTCAGCTGTAGGTTCAATATCGGTGACAAGATTTTCTAGCTCGTCCAACGAAACTTTAAAAAACTCTTTTCTAAGATTAACCTTATTCAGCCTTTTGCTATTAAGTAAATCGTGCAATTTACTCTCCAAGCCAACAGCATCCTCAGAGAATATGAAACTGTGTACATCGAATTTAAATGGAACGCTGGCACTTCCTAGTTCGTTTACTCTATCTTGGGGATCAAGTCGGCGTGTCATTCCGATCTTGAATACATCTTCTCCAAAAGATCCCAAATTACTGATTATATAAACATTTCCAGCCTTCCCGTTTTGGAGATTTGTTATCTCTTCCTTTTTTAAAATTACATCGGAAAGTTGTCCCTGAAGTTCTAGTATACGTGCCTGAAGCTTTTCTATCTCTGTTTCGGAAGTCTTGACTTTGATAGATTCCTGCAATTTTTCTATTTCAGATTTATATTTTTCCTCTTCCTTGGCAACCTTTTTCTTTTCGGATTCTAGGGCTTTACGTTCCTCGGCCTCTTGTCTCATCTGTTCTTTAATGGCAAGCTGTTCCTGACGCGCCTGTTCCTTCTTGACGTAATAATTGTATTCAATCTTTACTGCATTAATAAACAGGTATTCGATTTCTCCGATGAATTTCGTTAAAGTTCCAGCTATGCTCTGGTTTCCTTCCCCGGCAATTTTAAATATTTGGCTGAAACTATTTTGACATCCTCAACAGATTTCTCTAATTTTTTCATATTTAAGATTATAGAGTATATTCTGCAGCTCAGCGCGTAAAGCGATTACCATTAAATTATATATAGATTTATTTGCTTTCGTAGTATATCTGGATGAGTATTGTTCCAATAATTTATTTATTTGCTTCTCGTTTTCTCTATATGATTTTCTCAGGGCCTTTACATCCATGCAATGCAATTTCAATATTACAGAAGGAGAAATAAGTTCAAGTTCGTCATAATCTGCCTTAGGTAGTTTACAATTCGCATATCCAACATCTGATAAGAAGAAATTGTCCATAGCATGTTCTATGCTTTGATATAATTCTTTACAACGAGAGAGTTTTTCTTATTTGAGTAGAAATTTGTTTTGCAAGTTTTAAATTTTGATCTGTCAGATCAGATAATTCCTCGCGCTGTTTTGAGATTAAGTTATTGTTATTGGTTATTTCATTATTACTTTTTCCAATTGGGAGTTTATTTTCGTCTCGGTCTCTTTTATCTTTTCCTCTAACTCAGAATTGATAGTATCTGCTTTTTCTTTAACCTGAAAATAATTATCAGCCCCCAACTCGCTCAATTTGCATTCTAAGTCAGAAATTTTAGTTTTTAGTTCTTCATTTTCATGTTTGATAGATGATACGCGAAAGATATCCATTAAACCCATAACTCGTCCTCCTAAGTATTTTAAAAATTACCCAATAAATACCAGTATAATTTTACCAGTAGCAGCGTTAAAATTTTTTTATGAGATTACTACTGGCTGACTACATGTATAAAAACAATCTAACTACCCGGCAAGTATCTATAATGACAGGTATACCCAAATCCACAATTAATAAGATAGCAAATGGGAAGATCAGTCCCAGGTTGGATACACTCGAGTTACTTGGTAAAAAGGGTTAAAATACATATTTCTGACCTATATGAGTCAGATTATAAATAAGTGTCCCTGTTTGTGGACAAATTTTCAAATTGCGTCACGATTTTTCGCCTCAAACGTTTTATTATATGCAAAGGCAAAACATGTCATAAGAGCGAAAACAAACATATGTTCTAAAACCACTTGAACAAAACGTATGTTTGTGCTATTATGTTTTTGAATTTCAAAACGTGTTTTTGCTGCCAAAGCGTGGGAGGCGCATTACATAATGACCAAAAACGATTATATTGAATGTATTACTAAAATGCTTCAAAAATTGGACATCAATGTAGTAAAAAAATTTTTGATTATGTCCACAAAAAGTTTATCAGGAGAACGGGCTTTTAGCCCGTTTCTTTTTATGTAAAGATATCTTTCAAGTATTTTTTAATAACAGCCCTCTCTTCGACCGTAAGGCTTAAATACTTTTCTAATATTTTTTTGTCGATATCATCCAGCTTATAATCTTCTGCAATTTCGTCAATTACGCTTTCTGGTGTCCCTGTGAACATATCCCCCTTTCCTTCTGTTATCCAGAAATAATTTACCCGGAACTCTCTACATATAGAAAGTAGCATTTGTTCTGTCAGGTTGCGTTCGCCTTTTCGTATCGCGAAATAGCTGCGCTTGTAACACCTAATCGCGATCCAAAATCTGTCTGATTCAGCCCTAATGTTTTTCTTAGCTGAAATAACCTTTCGTTCATTTTTCACCGCCTTTCATGTACTTATATTATCATAAAAAATTACCATAGTCAATAAAGTTTTAAAAATACTTGACAAAATTACCGATGGTAATTATAATTATACCATAGACAAAAACAAAAGGAGGTGTAACGGTGGAGGCTATAAAAAACAAGACACGATCCAAGAAAAAAAAAACAAGATGCAGACACATTTATCATGGATGTATTAAAAAAGATACCAGCTGAGAAAAAAATAGAAGCGCTTAGGCTTCTTGAAGGATTTGCTTTAAATGCATCGGATCAGAAAGCAGGATAGGAGGTGCAACACATGCCAAAATCAAATTTAGTCAGAGATCCAACGAAAGAGCGCACAGAACGTTTTGCAGCTAACATTGACAAGTACATGCGCATACGCACAAAGAGCAATGGCGATGTTGCAAGGGCCGCAGGAGTGAGCGAACAGGTTTTTATAAGCGCCGTCAAAACCCCAAGATGTTTTCACTTCCGGAAATGCTCTTGGTGATGGACTACCTAAAGTTTAGCCCAGCAGATCGGGCGGAAGTAGTAGGCGTGGAGATCAAGCTCTGCGAACTAAGTTAGGAGGAGCTGAGACATGATACATAACCGGATAACCGCCGCGGCCGCGACCATTATCATCTTTTACTGCTGCCGGCAGTGGACATGAGCCGGATCGAGGCTGTGGCATGTATCTATTTTATTTACTGCATGTGCCTGTGTCTGACAGTATGGGTAGACGAGCTTATGGAGGAGGAGACGGGAGGATGGGAGATGAAATGCAGGAGATACGGGTGATTGATCCAGACAGGGTACACAGAGTAAACATCCAGGCGCAGGAGATGTTAAAGCACATGTCAACGTTTTTACTAGGGGTTGCATATAGGCAGTGTCTCAGAGCACTGGAACTATGGGAGGAGGATTGGGAGTGACATTAAATGAGCAGGTTGATATTGTGAGAGCCGCCGCCGATGTATCAGGGACAGGGGTATGGGGCGCCGAAAAAAAAGGATGTGCCATTAGCATTTTGCTACCTGATGCCGCACATCTCAAAGATTACTGTATCTATATTTGAGGACGGAATAAGCGACCGCATGGAGCCAGACAAGCATTATGAGTTTCGGACAGATAGGCCGCTTGATCCGGGATACTACGCAGAGTATCAGCAGTACATGTCCTATTTAAAGCAAAAAATAGTCCTGCCACCGACCAAAGTACGCAGGACCAAGCAACTATTGACTAATTACTTTGCTTTTGTGGTAGCACAAAAGGGGTGATATTGCAATGCCATATTTTGATATACCGGATAATCTGTTTGCCTTTGAGGCATACGAAGAGGAACAGGAGCGCCTACAACGGATGAGAAAGCGGATTGCCCACGAGTGGGGTGATGACTATGAGGAGGATTGCGAAGATGAATATATATGAAAAGATGGCGGAAGTCATGAAAGCTGTTAAATACCTTTCGAAAGATGGAAACATCTCATATAAAACGACCCAGTATAAAGCCATAACAGAAGAAAAGGTAACATCAATCGTTAGGGAAAAAGTTGATCGAGAACGGCCTGGTGATTTTCCCTATCAAGCAGGATCATACAAAAGATGGATTGCTAACTACGGTAGATGTTACATACAGGATGGTAAATATAGAAAAGCCAGATGAATTTATAGACATTGTGAGTTCTGGAACCGGTGCGGATACGCAAGATAAAGGAGTTGGAAAGGCAATGACATACGCCTATAAGTACATGCTCCTCAGAACCTTTGCAATACCAACAGGAGAAGATCCAGACAAGGTATCAAGCGATGAGTTAAGCGACATACAACGCGCCTCTGAAGTAAGGCTTGCAACGGAGTCCCAAAAGGAAATGATCCGAAGCATATGCAAGAAACATAACATCAACATGGAAGCGATGTATATGTCAAATGGCACAGTGGAAGAGAAAATGACAGCCGATGAGGCAGGAAAGTATCTTGCAACGTTTAAGCAAAAGTATGGTGATGACTAATGGAGTATACAGGACGTTTTCTCACGATAGGCAAGGATTTACCCACAAACAAATTTGTAGCCTCCCTGCTGGTCAATGAGGACATATCAGCAGCCTATGAAAAAAATGAAGGGGTGCGACACGCTTGACATTGTAATTAAAAAACACCGGAACCGTAGGAGTCTGGATGCAAATGCCTACTTATGGGTATTGCTACAAAAGCTTTGCGGATGTAGTCAGCACATCAGGGAGCCGCGTAGATAAATGGGACATGTACCTGATGGAGCTTGCAAAATACAGGGTGTTTACCCACATCGTAGTCAAGCCGGAGGCAGTGGACCGGGTAAAACAGGAGTGGAGAGCGGTTACTGAACTTGGCGAGATTACCGTTGGGGAGTATGACGGGTATACAGCTCCAATGCTACTACGGATCATCCACCTACAACACTGCAGAGATGGCGCGGCTGATAGACAGAGTGGTGACAGACTGCCGGGAGATGGGAATCGAAACCCTTCCACCGGATGAAATAGATAGAATAAAAAGAGAGTGGGGCGTAGAAATTGAAAAAGCTACATAGTGTCTTAACCACGGACATGGACCACTGTATTTTTACAGGCAGTACGCAGGTGCACCGTCATCACATCTTTTACGGGAATAAGTGCCGCAGCCTGTCGGAGCGTTTTGGCTTTGTGGTCCCGGTCAGGTATGACCTGCACGAAGGAGGGACAGACAGCATTCACGGTAGCCCAAACAAAGGATTGGATTTACAACTAAAACAGATGGCACAGACTTATTTCGAGGAGCACAACGGCAACCGTGCAATGTTCCGGGAGCTTTTCAGGGAAGTCTTGGCTATAGTAACTATTAACCGTTCATGCGAATTGCACATGGCTAATCAATATATCACAAATCCCTTATTTTCGTAGCCATGTGTAGCCCCGGCAACCCACCGGGGCGGAAAGGAGGCTTATGAATGGGCAGATAGGTTTGTTTGATTATTTTACGTCTTTTCTCCCGAGAGAATTGACATTACAGATCATATCCCGGTAGGACACCACAACGCAATACGCAGGGAATACCTGTCAGCGGTCACCGGTTTATCAGATAGAAAAATGAGAATTGCTATACATAAGGCAAGGCGGGATCATGTGATCTTAAATTTATCGAATGGAAATGGGTATTTTAAGCCCGACATAAATGATCCTGTAGACAGAAAACTACTCATCCGCTATGTAAGGCAGGAGGAAAGCCGGCTGAAAAGTATAGGATGGGCGTTAAAAGCGGCGAGAAAGCTGCTTAGGGACCATCAAATAGACTGGAGGAAAAAGGATGCAGCATAAATTTACCGTCAAGGGTACGCTCCCAGGGCTTAACAGCTACTTAAAGGCAGAGCGGTCCTTCTCAAAGGGCCACAGCTGCGGAAACGACATGAAGCAGCAGTATCAAATGCTGATATCAAACGCGATCCGGTGCCAGCTTAAGAGGCTGCACATTGATAAACCGGTGTATATCAGATATGCATACTATGAGCCAAACAAGCGCCGGGATCTGGATAACGTTGCTGCAGTAGCCCATAAATTTATCCAGGATGCGCTTGTAAAGTGCAGGGTGATTGACAATGACGGGTGGCAGAACATTGTAGGCTTTGAGGATCGTTTTCATGTGGACCGGACACACCCGAGGATTGAGGTAACGTTGATAGAGGCAGGTGGTGTAGGTGAGGGATAGTGTTGTATTTTACCGGAGCTTTTACGATGCGATCAAGGACCTTCCGGATGATCAGCTTGCAAAATCGTTTAAAGCTATCATGGAATACGGTCTGAACGGGAATGAGCCAGATACAAACGGGCTTGAAAAGACAATCTACCTGTTGACCAAACCACAGATAGACGCAAATAACAAACGCTACCTGAACGGAACCAAAGGCGGCAGGAAGAAAAAGCGAAAAAAAACCAGTTAGCGGCCTGGAAGAGACCGAACCAGAACCAAAGAATAACCAAACCGTAACCAAACCGGAACCTAAGGAAAAGGATAAGGAAAAAGGATAAGGATAAAGAAAAAAGATAAAAACAATATGTGCGTTGCGAACGCACTGTTTGAACGCCTTTGGAAACTCTACCCCAACAAAAAAGGCAAAGGCCAAGTATCTGATACCCAAAAAGAAGCGGCTACTCGCAATCGGAGAACCCACGCTAGTTAAAGCGATTGAACGCTACAGCCTGGAATTGCAGAAGGACGCCGACTGGAGGAAACCTCAGAATGGGAGCACCTTTTTAACAGCGGTTATGAAGACTACCTGGACGGGAACTATGTACCGGGTGAATCAAAACCAAAGGTCAAGAAAAACGCATTTGCCGCAAGCTGTCCACAACGTGATTACAACATGGACGATCTTGAGCGGCAGTTACTCAGCAGATAGGAGGACGAGATGCAAAAAATTTCAGACGAAAAAGAAAAACAGATTGTGAAATGTCTTAAAATGGGCCTCTCCATGAATAGGACCGCAAAAGCTACGTCTGTTGGGATAAATACAGTACAAAGGGTCAGGAATAACTACATGCCCATACAGGACCAAGTCGAAAAGACCAAGCCAAGTATACCAAAGAGCGTACTGGATGACTGGGACCGACTACACGCCAGATATGGCAGAAAGGAAAGCAATGTTAAAGATTAACGAGTTTGTCAAAGAGGTAGGGAAATCAGCACAGCGCATGGATTTCGGGAAGAGGAATTAAAGTGCACTGATTTTGTAGCCCTCATACATGCGGAGGTTTCGGAAATGCTGGAGGAGTTCCGGGACGGACGCGAACCGACAGAAATATATTTTCGGATTGACGGCAAACCGGAGGGAGTGCCTATAGAGCTGGCAGATGTAATGATCTGGTGTATGGATATGGCTGATTATTACGGGATAGATCTGGAAAGCGCTATTTTAACAAAAATGGAGTTTAACAGGACGCGTCCCTATAAGCACGGAAAGGAATTTTGATGAACAACAAAGGGCAGCAGGTCAGGGAAAAGATACTTGAATACATTGTAAGCTACATCCAGGATCACGGATACCCGCCCACCCGCAGGGAGATAGGCGAGGCCGTAGGGTTAAAATCCTCCTCCTCTGTACAGTCCCATATATGGCGGATGATAAGAGAGGGACGCTTGAGACAGATGACGAGGACAGCCCCAGGGCGATCCGGGTGCCGGGATGGAGATTTGTAAAGGAGGAGACATGATAACGAGAGGGACAATATCAGGAGGATGCTGCAGACGGATGAGGGGCTTGCGGATTTTATGTGGGAGCATCACATTTCTGACGGGATTGATTTTTGCGGCAACGATCAGAAATGTGATGACCGGACAGACAATGAGAAGTCGATACCGGATGAGTGGTGCAGGCAGTGCCTAATCAAATGGCTGAAGGAGGAGTAGGTATGAGTAAAGCAGTATTGATTATAGACATGCCAGAGTGTTGCGGCGGATGTCCACTTATGGAAGACGATCCTTCAGGTGGCTACTGCATTGCACATGATGATTATATTGATATTCCGGACACGATGGGTGGTAAACCAGATTGGTGCCCGCTCCGGGAACTGCCGGAGAAAAAAAGACTATGAAAAATTATCAGACTGGAATCGAATGAAAGAATGGGGAATGGTTGGAATGCCTGCCTGGATGTAATCGAGGGCAATGAATAGGCAGTTAGGATTTAGGCAATAAGCCGGAAAGGGGAAATATATGGAATTTATTGCAATTAACTTAGATGATTTTCATAAAAACCAAAAGGACGCAGGCACCATAGCCGGCATGATATTCATCGAAGCCGAAAATATTACCAAGGCAAAAACCTTTGTGGAGCACAATCGCCCTGAATCGCCTTGGGCGCTGGTATGTAAACAGGTGTTTGATGTAAACATCGTAACAAGGTCAGTGTATTTAGATAACTAATTTACAGGAGGAAACAATGGTTGAAAATATAGGAAATGGACTTGAAAAAGTGGGGGTATCACAAGAGGACCTAGAGGAAAGCATTGCCGGACTAAGGGAACTCAAACCTATCCTACAGCAGCAGGTCATGATTGGAAATGGGCGCGACACAAAGCAGGGCCTTAAAGACGCTGCGGAACTCGGGAAGCATTTTGACACGGCAATAGATGCCATGACCATATTGTTATCAGGATTTCCAGACTATCAGAAACAGGACATGAAAGAAGAATGTAGAACCTGCCAGCACTATGACCGCCAGGAAAACGAGTGCAACAACCCGGACAGCCCCGGTATCTGGATGACATGCCGCCGTCCGGGGGCTGTGGGGAACACCGAGAAGAACAGGATGGACAAAGATGAGAGCTGTATTGAAATATCCGGGAAGTAAGTGGAGGATCGCCCCCGCTCTTGCATCAATGATACCGGAACATCATACTTATGTTGAGCCGTACTTTGGTAGCGGAGCGGTCTTATTTAACAAACCTCAGTCAGATATTGAGACGATAAACGACATTGATTCGGAGGTCACAAATCTGTTTAAATGTATTCAAAGAGATTCCGAGCGTCTGGCCAGACTCGTAATGACAACGCCATACGCCAGAGAAGAATATGATAACCAGTTTAATATACCAGATGCCATGTACGTCACCAGTTTCCAGCGGGCAGCAGGATTTTTGATAAGATGCTGGCAGGGGCATGGATTTAGGACAAATGGTTGTAAGGCAGGATGGAAAAACGATGTACAAGGACGCGAGCGCATGTATGCCCTGTGGAACTGGTATCGGCTGCCAGAATGGATTGTGGAAATAGCGGAGCGGTTAAGATCCGTGCAGATAGAAAACCGCCCAGCACTGGAAGTAATCAATAGACATAACTACAATAATGTGTTTATGTACATAGACCCCCCATACCTTTTAGGGGCCAGGACGGGAAAACAATATGCCTACGAAATGACGGATCAAGACCATGAAATACTTCTTCAGACAATACAAAAGAGTCGGGCAAAGATCATGATAAGCGGATATGAGTCAGATATGTATAATGATTACCTACATAACTGGACAAAAGAAAGCTTCAACAGCCAGGCCGAACATGCAGGACCACGAACGGAAGTTGTCTGGATGAATTATAGTAGACAGTTAAATTTAATGGACATACCGGGGGTAATGCCATAAACAAGAGAAAGGATCAGAGAAATGGACCTGGAACAAAAAGCAATACAACGGATACAAACAGCCTCAGAGATGAGTCTGCATTACTATGGACAGCCCCTTGTCTGCACTTACAGCGGAGGAAAGGACTCTGACGTGATGCTGGAGCTATTTAAGCGGTCAGGAGTACCGTTTGAAGTGCATCATAGTCATACAACGGCGGATGCGCCGCAGACAGTACACCATATCCGGAAGACGTTCCGGGAACTGGAGCTGCAAGGGATCAAATGTGATATTGATTACCACATACAGCCAGGCGGAAGAATAACCATGTGGAATTTGATTGTCAAAAAAAAGATACCGCCAACGAGGATGGCAAGGTATTGCTGCGCTGTACTAAAAGAGACTGGATGCGCCAACCGCATGATTGCCACGGGAGTCAGGTGGGACGAGAGCACAAAAAAGAAAGAAACGCGCAGAATTCGAAGCCATAGGAAAAACGCAGAAGGATTCAATCCGCGCCACAACAGAAAAATGCTCTTATCTGATAACGACGATTCGAGAAGGATTTTTGAGAGGTGCGAAATGAAAGCGAAGACCGTTGTAAACCCGATTATCGAATGGCCTGACAGAGATATATGGTTATATTACCAAAACGAATGTAAAACGCACAATCCCCTATATGACATGGGCTATTACCGTGTTGGCTGTATTGGCTGTCCGATGGCCGGGAAAGGAAGATGGAAAGAATTTGCAGATTTTCCGAAGTATCGGCTTGCATATATCAGGGCATTTTACAGGATGTTAGATGCTATACATATCTGCGGGCATACGACAAAATGGAAAACCGGAGAAGATGTATTTAACTGGTGGATGGATGACCAGAACATAGAGGGGCAAATGAGGCTTGAGGATATACCGGGGGTAATGCCATGATAACACATCTATCACTATTCTCAGGCATCGGCGGTCTGGATCTAGCAGCAGAATGGGCAGGTATTACAACCGTAGGTCAGTGTGAGTGGGCGGACTACCCCAAAAAGTGCTGGAAAAGCACTGGCCTGATGTACCGAGATGGAGAGATATAAGGACACTGACAGGAGATGATTTTTATGAGCGCGCAGGGTTACATACAGTTGACATTATTTCCGGAGGATTCCCCTGCCAGCCTTTCTCTGTTGCCGGGAAGCGAAGAGGCAAGGAAGATGACCGTTTCCTCTGGCCGGAAATGGTTAGGGTTATCGCACAACTCAGGCCCACTTGGGTTGTTGGAGAAAATGTTACTGGAATCGTCAATATGGCACTCGACGATGTTTTATTTGATCTGGAAGCCCAGGGGTACAAAACGAGGACATTTCTTATTCCAGCTCATGCTGTCGGCGCCCCGCACCGGAGATACCGGACAGCAATTGTGGCCCACACCAAAGGCGAGTATGAGAGGGACTGTCCAGCAGAGAGAAACCGGAGATCGCCAGATCTTGCATCCGCAGTCAAAATGTTTGCAACGCCACAGGCAAGAGATTTCAGGACGGGACAGGCAAGCCGCTTGGAGGATCGGGAACACAGAAGCCGGAACCTGAACGATCAGGTGGCTATGTATCCGACGCCGAGAAGCGGGAGCATGTGCGGCGGACAACATGCACAGAAGAGTTTGAAAGTGTTGGAAAAAGAAAAGAAAATCACACAAGAGGAATACCAAAGTATGTCGGCGGGGGAATGGTGGGCAACTGAACCCGCAGTGGGTAGAGTGGCTAATGGGGTTCCCAATCGGGTGGACAGACTTAAATGTTTAGGCAATGCAGTTGTGCCACAGCAGTTTTACCCGGTATTCCAGGCCATAGCGGATATAGAGCGGGGCGAGGAGATTATCATGGCTACAGCGTGCGTGGAAAGGCTTGCTGCGTACGAGGATACAGGTTTTACCTCTGAGCAGATCCACAACCAAAAACACAACCTTGGCATAGCCTACAATATCATATCTGGATATGAGCAATGCATTCGGGAGATCTTTAAACGGCAGCAGGAGCACAACGGCAGACAGTACATAGACGCAGAGGAGGCCGCAGGGATCATTGATAAAATAATGAGCGGCAGATTAAAGGAGGTTAAGAGATGACATTGACAGATTTAAGCCATGAGATAGCGGATGACCTGGAGTACAAAGCGGAACAGGAGCGCAACAAAAGATCAGAGACGCAGAGACACATTATAATGCTTATGTACAAGCGTGCGAGGACTTCGGGCGGAGATTGAGAGAGCACGCCCAGCAGCAGGAGAACGATTAGTGGTCATACATATACGGATTTGATCGTCTTTTTTTCGGGTGGTTTTGGCCTGCGGGATGCCGCGACTGTCTCAGCCTCATCCACTGTCTTGTACAGCCTGGATGATCGCAGACGTATCCCCTGCCATCACCATACTTGATCACACAAAAATCACCGCTGATCCGGGTTATTACACCAGGGACAACGGTATAAGTCTCTAAAAATAACACTGATCACCAACACGCCACATAAAGATTACCTCCTGGCTTAGTATAGGCAATTTATTTACTGCTTATTCTGCCAGGGGAGAGGAGGAATGATAGTGGATGACCAAGGCACAAGAACAAATACGTCTGCACAGAGTAGACGCGGCAGCTACAAGAGTAATACCAAAGTCAGCATACTGGCACTTGAGACATAGGCCATACAGGGAGGGATGCCAATGAGACACATAGATATAAGAGCGATTGAGCCACCACCAGTTATAGGGAGGCTTGAGGAGTACAATCCGGGAGATACCATCACATTATATTTCCGCTGCCGTGATGACGATGACAGGGGAGAATCCGGGGTAATATCAAAGAGGATGCGCCTATTATCAAAACACAAACATCATGCAGTGTTTAAAACCCAGGAGGCACCACGGAAAGCCTCAGATATTGGGAGATATATAAAAGGATGGACCGGAGGAATTTTGAGCAACAGGAGGGAGCATGAGCCTATACAAAAATAAAGAGGGATACACAGACACAACAGCCGGCGAGGCAATACAGGGAGGCTGATAAATTGCCGAAGCGGGTGTGGGAGGTAATTAAGGCCCTGCGGTGTATTGCAAGCTTGACTGGGTTTCGGATCACAAAAATAGAGGTCAGAGACAGAGAGACTGGGAAGGAGTATAGGGGATGACAAGTGAGCACAGTGAGAAGATACCAGAAAATAAGCCAATGACAAAAGAGCGGCTAGAGAAGTATATAAGCTGCAAAGAAGAGATAACAGAGCTTGAGTATTTACTTGCGCACCTGGGGAAGGGATACAATGATAGACAATGATGTTATATAGGATTATCAGACAGGATTTCCGCGCCCTCAGACAGTAGTTGGATTTGATCAAAAAAATACGAACAACGAAAGCGACGCTATGAAAAACGCAAGCTTATGCTAGAGAAAGAGTGCGAGGAAATAGAGGAGTTTGTGGAAGCGATACCTGACAGCCTGACCAGGAGAATATTCAGGATGTATTTTATCAACGGTATAGATCAGCAGAGCGTAGCAGATCGGGTACATCTTGACCGCAGCAGAATAAGCAGAAGAATAGATGAGTATTTGAAAAACGCACAAAAGCACACAACGCACATGTATAATAATAATAGAGCCAGTGGCTGAAGGGCAAAGGCTCACATTCGGCCGCATGAAGGCTATTTCAGGAAGGCGGAGCCTTGTGGATGAACTACAAAATACCGCAAAACACATAAAAAGAATGCAAAGGCGATCCCGTCCACTGGGCGAGCCGAATAACTAAACCTCTCCGCTGGTGGAGGCCAAAAGGCACGAGGAATCAGCGATAAGTAAAAAGCAGTGACAACCTGTAAAGAACATGGGAGACGTCCCTGGGAAGAGTTGCGAGGGGGTTCTGAACCCAAAGTGGAATAAGTCAGCAGTGCATATACTTTAAGCTGCACAGTCCCAGGTCTGGGACAACAGCACCGTTGCGGCGGTGCCATCGGAAGGTAGCCAAGCGGCGAAGGCAGCTGACTGTAAATCAGCCACAAAGACACACCGAAGGTTCGAGTCCTTCTCTTCCGATTCTCCCATGAGGAGATACCCCTTCTTTCTAAAATATTTTTTTCCCTAAGCGCCCTGTAGAAATGCAGGGCGCATTGTGGTATCATAAAATAAAAAAAGTTTTGGGAGGAAAAAAGATGCACTTTGAATTCGAAGTTGAAAATTTAGACTATGGCTATATTGAAAGTGGAATTAGTAGGAGACTAGATTTGGGAGGTATAGACACATCTAATTTTCCGATGTGTTTTCGGACGGGGATAGCGGGAATTATTTCCTTTGCGGAACCAAAGGGAGTGCAAATGTTAGCATAGCAGTATACAAGAACAATTCAGGAAATTATACAATATCATGTAATGGAGAAAAAACAAAAAAGAGGAGGTAGGCAAGACCTACCTCCTGTTATATACTCAAAAACGACGAATGAGCGAGGTGGTGATAATTGGCAAGACCGCGAAGCCCAGAACCGAGACAAGGCAATGCAGCTCTGGTTAGACAGTAAAAAGAAGCGGCAGCTGAAAGATATTGCTGCAGAGCTCCAGGTATCAGAAGAGCAGGTTCGGAAATGGAAGAATCAAGATAAATGGGATAAAGTAACGTTACCAAAATTGAAAAGTAACGTTACCAATCATAGAGGTGGACAGCCAGGCAATAAAAACGCAACCGGGCCGCCCGGAAATAAGAACGCAGTAAAGACAGGAGAGTTTGAGACTCTCTTTTTGATACCCTGGAGCCAGAAGAGCTAAAGCTTATAGGAATGATCCAGCCGGATAAGGAACAGCTCTTGCTCCAGGAGATACAGCTATTGACTGTGCGGGAGCGCCGGATGCTGAAACGTATTGAAGACATCCGGTCCTCAGTGGAGTATACGGCGCAGGGAGATCCCATAGACGGAATGACGGTAGTATCCGTAAAAAAGGACTGGAAAAGGGGCAGTCCACAGACCTGAAAGAATACCAGGGAAAGCTTGGACAGATCCAGTCCATTGAAGATGCCCTTACCAGGGTACAGGCCAGAAGGCAGAAGGCCATTGAGATGCTGCACAAGTTTGGCTATGATGATGTGCACTTAGAGCTGATTAAGGCACAGGCGGAGCGGATCAGGTCGGAGACGGGCAGCGGCGAGGAAGAAGAGAAAGTGGTGATTGTGAACGATGTCTAAACGGATCAAGATTAGTGATATCATCATACCTAAGTACCACAGTGTATTTAATGACCAGAAGCATATGCACCACATACTGACTTCCGGGAGAGCTGGAACCAAATCCAGTTACGCAGCTATAAAAGCAAATTATAGGACCATATCAGATGACAACTGCTCTGTTATTGTCCTGCGAAAGCATCATAATAAGCTGCGCAAAACGGTATACAAAGAGATCATCCGGGGATCACAAGACTCGGTCTCAGCAAAAACTGTTTAAAATTAAAAATCTCCTATGGAGATCATTTATAAAAAACGGTAACACCATTTATTTTACTGGGTCGGATTCGGTAGACGACACGAAAGGCATCATTGACGAGGACAAGCCGATTAAATACGTTATCATTGATGAGGTGACAGAGTTCTTTGACTCAGGAGAGGGGGAGGATGAGCTGTCAAACATTGAGGCTACATTTGTAAGAGGTAATAACGAGGACTTCCAGATGCTATACCTGTTCAACCCGCCGAAAAACCCAAACGCACCAGTTATGGAGTGGTGCCGGAAGATGGAGCAGAGGGAGGACACCATACATATCCATACAGATTACCGGGATGTTCCAGTGTCCTGGCTGGGGAAAAAGCTGATTGAGGCAGCGGAGGCCATGAAGGCCCTGGACGAAAAAGCTTTACAACTGGGTATGGCTTGGGCTGTGTACTGGGGTCGATGAGCTGATTTATTACATGTTTAAACCAGAGATCCATGTTTACGATCCGAATACACTTACGGATGACGATAAACGCGAAATGGGAGAGATTGGGATTGGAGTGGACTACGGGCAAAAGAACGCAACAACTTTCGAGGCGTTTGGTATAGATTACCGTCATAACCTTCTGCGGGGGTTGAAAGAGTATTATCATTCCGGCAGGGATACGGGAAAGCAGAAATCCCCGTCTGAGTATGCCAGGGAGCTGAAAGCATTTTGTGATGAGCTGGAGAAGGAGTACAGCAGGGTAGTCAGCTATGTGTTTATAGATCCATCTGCGGCAGGGCTAAAGGAAGAAGTGCGCCGGATCATGCCGCATATAGCGGTTATGGATGCCAAGAATGATGTCAAGCTTGGAATCAGCCGTGTACAGAAATTTTTGTCATTTAAGAAGCTGCTGATCAGCTCCGGGCAGCCTATGTTAATCAAGGAGATGGGGCTGTACCAATACGATGAGAAGAGTGTTGAGAAAGGCAAAGAAGAACCGCTCAAGATAAATGACCATTGTGAAGATGGGCTGAGATATGTGATTATGGGGATGTGGAGACAGATCTGTTTTCTGCTCCCGGCAGCAGAAAGAGGTGAGAAGAAATGATACAGTATGAAAATATACAAAGGCGCTGGGGGCTGAGATCGCGATATCCCAAAGAATGGGGAATGCGATCTACAAATGGAATAAGATGTACATCAACGAAGCGCCGTGGCTTTGCAAAGAGGTAAAGAGCCTGAACCTGCCGGCTGCGATCTGTCAGGAAATGGCCCGGCTGGTCACGATGGAATCTCAAATCGGAATCAACGGAAGTGCGAGGGCCGATTTTATATCACAGAACCCTGGAGAAGTTTTTCGCAAAGCTCCCAATCTATGTAGAGCACGCCTGTTCTGCGGGAGGGATTGTATTTAAGCCATACGCCACACCAGACGGCAAGATCGCCGTGGACATAGCGCGCTGCGGGAATTTCTTTCCAACGGCCTTTAACAGCGCAGGCGAGGCAACAGGTATGATCTTTCCAGAGTTTAAGAGGGCAGGCAGGAAATTGTATACAAGACTGGAATGGCATCAATTGGACGGCGATACCTATACCGTTGATAACCGGGCCTTTGTCAGTACAAAAGCGCTGGTCCGCACAGATGATATTATAAGGCTTGGACAGGAGATCCCATTGACGGAGGTACCGGAGTGGGAGGCGCTTGAACCGCATGTAGAGTTACACAACGCAGACAGGCCGCTATTTTCCTACTTTATGATACCGCTTGCAAATAACATAGACGTAGATTCGCCATTGGGGGTATCCATATACTCGAGGGCGGTCAATCAGATCCGGGATGCGGATGAGCAGTATGGAGCAACTTTGTGGGAGTTCCGGTCTAAAGAAACCGCGATACAGGCATCAAGTGAGTTTTTAAAAGGACCAGGAACGGAGAGGTTATACTGCCAAAGGGAAAAGAACGGCTTTATCATAACCTGGGTGATAACATCACAGGAAAGAATGATGAGCCGTTTTTAATGCTTTTTCACCTGACATCCGTGATCAGAGCTTTTTCAACGGTTATAACAAAATCGTTCAGAAGGTGGAGTTTAACAGCGGGCTTGCCTATGGGACACTATCAGATCCCCAGGTGGTTGAAAAGACGGCTGAGGAAATCAAGGCCAGTAAACAACGATCCTACGCCACGGTGAAAAGCATCCAGAACAGCCTGCAGAATGCAATTGACCTTTTGATCGGTGCTGTTGATGCATGGTGTGATATGGAGAGTCTGGCTCCTGCAGGGAACTATTGAGACATCCTATGACTGGGATGACTCTCTGGTGGTGGATAAGAAGAGCGATATTGAGCAGCTGCGGGCGGATGTCAGCCTGGGAGCGGTCGGACTCGTAGAATACCGGATGCACCGTTTTGGTGAGACAGAGGAACAGGCAAAGAAAATGATTCCTGACCTGATAGACGAAACAAACGTACAGGAATAGGCGGTGATGCATCATGAAGCCGGAGGAGTTAGAAAAGATACCGCTCAGAATAGAAAAAATGTTTTACGAGATGCAGAACCGCGTGCTGGATGATATTGTGCGGCGGATCAATAAGACCGGTGAGATTACCTCTACGGCTGATTATCAGATTGAAAAACTAAAGATCTTCGGGAACTCATCAGAATATATTGAAAGCGAAATAAAGCGTGTCCTGAAAGCGTCAGACGCCGAAATCTGGGAGTTATATGATCAGGTGATAGATAAGCAGTACACAAGGGATAAGAGCCTGTATGAGCAAATAAACGCCGAGTTTATCCCGTATGATGAAAATGAGATGATGCAGGCCTGGGTCAAGGCGGCTATGATGCAGACCAAAGGAGATCTGGAGAACCTGACCCGGTCACTGGGATTTTCCGTGATCATGGGGAATAAAAGGGTGTTTACCCCCTTGTCAGAGTATTACCAAAAGTATCTTGACAGAGCGTGTCTGGATATTGTAACGGGTGTGTTTGATTATAATACCGTGCTGCGCAGAGTGGTTAAGGAAATGACAGACTCCGGTATCCGGACAGTAGATTATGCCAGCGGACACAGCAACCGGGTAACGGTGGCAGCAAGAAGGGCGGTAATGACGGGAGTCCGACAGTTGACCGGACAGATCAACGAAATGACGGCGCAAAAAGCTGGGAACCGACAGCTATGAGGTGGAGTGGCATTCCGGTGCAAGGCCAACCCATTGGTGGGGCGGCATGGTATTTACAATGGATGAGCTTAAAAGCGTCTGCGGCCTGGGTACGGGCCCGGGGCTGTGTGGATGGAACTGCTATCATAGTTACCATGCGTTTATTCCGGGGTGTCTGTTAGAACATATACAGACAAACAGCTGGCAGAAATGAACGCTAAAGAACTGGAAACCCATACATGGAAGGGAAAGGAATACAACGCGTATCAGGCCACCCAGTACCAGCGGAAGATGGAAACCACTATGCGGGCACAAAGAAGCACAGTCCGGGAACTGCAGCGCGGGGATGGGGATAAGGACACTATAGAACAGGCGAAGGCGAGATACCAGGGGATGCTGCACCAGTATAATAAATTCAGCAGGACCATGAAACTGGAACCGCAGATGGAGCGGGTATATTTGGATGGGCTGGGGAGAGTAGTAAATACCGGATATCACAAGAAAACCAACACAGGAGGAGAAAAAACATGTTATAATAAAGGCACAAAAAGACCACGCCTTATGCAACCCCAGATTCCATTACGCAGATCACAGGAAAGCAGGGAGGCACAACCAGAAACTACTATGATTCGGACGGAAAGTGGTACAAACAGATATCGAATAACAATCACGGAAATGCAAAACATCATCCATACAGGAAGAATGGAGAACATGCGCATGATATATTGTGGGACAACGACAAGATTGTGAGCAGGCCGACCAGGGAACTGACCGACAGGGAAAGAAAGGAGAATAAAGACATATTATGAAAGCACAAGAGTTGAGAAAATGGATAGACAGCCTGACGGATGATATAGAGTTCTCCTATGCAGGGAAACACGGTTCTATTTGTCCAATAAGCCGCGCGGAGATTTATCTGTCATATGGGGATGCAACACACGATGCAAAAAACTATGGACGATGCAATGAGCGTCCCATTTTTTAACGGAAATCGCTAAATGAGATCAGTGACAAAATGGAGCTGCTTTAAACCACCAGTCAGATATGGCCGGTGGTATTTTTTATACAAAAATTAGGAGGTGAAAGAGATGCTGTATAATAACGCGACCAGATAGAAAGGCGGTGATCCAGACATCTCCCGCTGGGTAGCCGGGTGACGCTGCCTATAAAACATACAGATCATTTAAACACGCAGGGAATACCTGGGTGTTGTTTTTATGCCCAAAAACGGTCAAGGCGTTTAAACTGTTCCGAATACGCCCGGCATGGCGTTTAAACTGCACAGCTGCCGGAAGAAACCGGATATAAAAACGTAAGCGAGAAAGGAAGATAGAGTATGGATTTAAAGGAACTGTTAGGAGAAGAACTATTTACACAGGTGGATGCAAAGCTTAACGAGGTAAACAGTGCGGATGACCGGAAAAAGCAACCCGGTAAAGCTTGTAGATTTGTCAGAGGGCGCTTATGTGGGTAAAGAGAAATACATTGATGGAATCAAGCAGTCAGCGTCTGAATGGGAGAAGAAATACAAGGAGGATACCGAAAACCTCCAGCGCACGCTGGAAACGGAGCGCAAAACCCACGCGGCAGAGCGTTTTCTGGACACGCAGAAGATTAAGTCCCCGCTCTCAAGAAAGACCATCCTTCAGGAGTTCATGGCCCAGAACCTGGAATTTAAGGACAGGGGCATTTACCGGGGCGGAAGACTACATGAAGAAAGTCAAGGAGCAGTATCCGGATGAATTTGAAAAGGATGAGCCCCAGGAGCCGGAGAAGAAGCCGTTTGTGAGGGGCACTCAGAACACATACCGCCCAAAGACTAAAAGGGAGCAGGAAGCCTACTTGGAATCTAAATATGGCAAAAACAAATATTACAGCAAGAAATAGGAGGAACTAATTTATGGAATATGGTGGATATAACGTAAGTGAAAATACAGCGGCATTGTCGCACCCAATTTTACTTTGATGCAATCTTTCAGCCAGGGCTGACCTATAGCGACCAGTACCAGGGTGACGCAGAAGGGGCGGGAGCGGTTAAGATCTTCCGGCTGGCTGCTAAGTCGGCCAAAGATCCGAAGACACCGGCATCTGATTTTGAACACGGAAAAGCGGATAACGAGCTGATCCCGCTGCTCTTAAACAACCTGCAGCAGGAATCAACAAAGATCTATAATGTACAGGCCGAGGCGGTACCCTATGATATGGCGGACGCGCACCTTTCCCAGTCTACACAGGTGTGCCGTGAGGGATGGCAGATGTCCGGCCTTGCATGTCTGGCCCATGAGGGGACCGTCCTCACAGACACAGAGGCGCTGACCAAGGATAATATCCGGTCAAAGATCATTGCCGGAAGAAAGGCGATCCGTAAACAGAAAGCATCCGCGAATGTAGTGCTGGCATCCGTAGAGACTTACAGCACGATGCTGGAGCAGGCCGGGGAGAAATTCACGCCGGTAACGAATGATGAGATTGTGAGAACCGGACAGATGGGTTACTGGCTTGGAATGCTGTGGGTGGAGTGCAACATGATGGATCTGTCTGCGGCGGCAAAATACTATGACTACACCGGGACGCTCCAGACAGAGGACCTGACGGCAGTAGATTACATTATGTACGACTGGAGAGGCCTACATATCGTAGACCTGCTTGCTATGGCAAGGCTTAAGGACTCCGAGAATTTTAACGGATCACTGGCACAGGTGGAGATCTGTTCCGGGTACCGCCTTGGAGACAAAAACTATGCAGTGGTAAAAAAAACACAGCGCTTGACCAGCTTAACGGTTACCTCCGTAGCAGGTAGCACGAGCGGTTCCACGGCTATCACTGTGGAGCCGGGGCTGTCAAGCGGAAACAGCTACAAATATAAGACAGCGGCAAACCCGACCATGCCAAGTACAGGACAGGAATGTAAGACAGGATACACAGCGTGGAAGGGGACGGATGATATAGCAGCCACGGCGGGGCAGAAGATTGTTGTCGCGGAAGTGGATGCAAACAACAAATGCGTAGGTGCTGGAATGACTGCAGTGACGGTCGAGGAATAAGGAGGGGCTATGGAACGGTATGCAGATTATGAATTTTATGCGGAGGTATATGACGGCCGGTCCATACCCGAAGAAGCGTTTTCCGGAGCCATGCTGAAAGCCTCCGCCTATCTTAATCGGATCACGTTTGGAAGAATCCAGGTGCCATATCCAGAAGAAGTGAGATATGCAGTATGTGAACTGGCAGAGCTCCAACACAAATATGATAAAGAGGCGCGGGACGGAAACAGGGAAGTGAAGAGCGAGAACAATGACGGATACTCAGTCACTTATGTAACCGAAGGTACGGACGGAGAATCACCCAATGTGGTATTGCACCGGAAAATGTACGCTGCGGCTAAAGTATGGCTTTGGGAATACCGGACTCTTATATCTGGGGGTGGATACATGTTGACGAATGCAGACATCACCATTTACAACCGGAAAAGAAATCCGGAAACAAAGAAGATGGAATACTGCCGTACCATACTTAAAGGGGTGCACTGGTATACGGAACAGAAGGTGACAGTGGGCGAGAATGGCCTGAAAAGCGCCGATTTATATAAAATCAGGGTGCCAATGGATAACCGAAGGAACCATTATCTTGCACCCGGGGAGTATACGGCCCTCCCTGGGGCGAACATACGAGGTACTGGACCGCAGAAAACGGTGATCTGTTTGCGAAGGGGGCGGTTGAGCTTGAAATCACAAAGCCCTCCGACCTGCAGTCTCTTCATATCCCCTGGGGAACCGTGGTAAGCCACTCTGACAACCGTTGTGGAGGTCTGCCGCATATCCGGATAGGGAGGCGCATAATGGCAACAAATGTGAGGATCAGCATTGACTCAGCGGACCAGATCCTTTTGAGAAGGAAGCTGAACAAAAACGGAGAGGGCCAGAGGTTTTTTACACATGAAGTGAGGCGGATGTCAGACCCATATGTACCCAGAAGATCCGGTGTATTGAAGGATACCGCTATAGAGCAGGTGAATAAGATCACATATCCACAGCCCTATTCCAGGAGACAGTACTATGAGCACCACGGCAACGGCCTGCGGGGTAAGGGAGGGGGACAGACGAATGTGGGCGGACCGGGGACCGGAGATTGTAAAAGCAACAGCAAATTTTTTGCGGAGGTAGAGCAGAGTGAGAAAAATGAGACAAAGAATACGGCAAAGAAAGGGATCATGGAGAGCATTAAGGCGTTCATCGAGACTTATCCGGGCCTGAAGGATTTTGACGGTCTGTTTCCTAAAGTGGACGTGGATACCCTGGAAGAGAACGCTACGGCTTACATGATTGAGAATGTGCCGGCAGAGCCCTGGGTGAAACAGTATGTGGATAATACCGGGATAAAGCAGGTAGTCTTTGCCCTGACCAGCCGGGAGTATTACGCGGACTGCGAGAACGCAGACACCAACAACTTTTATGAGGCGTTCGCGGATTGGCTGGATGAGTGCACCAGAAACAGGACTATGCCAGATCTGGGACCGGGCAAAGAGGCAATGGAGATCAGAGCAACCACACCGGGGTATCTGTACGATGCCGAGGGAGAAAAGGCAAAGTACCGGATACAGTGTGTCATGAAATATTATCAGAGTAAGTAAAGGAGAATGAAGGATGATTAAACAGAGAAGAAACATCGCAGATTATCTGAATGTGGGAACCGATACAGAAAAGTATGCGTTTATGGGAACTGGTTTTACAGACCTGAATGAAAGCCCCAGCGCACAGACCAGCTCTAAAAAATACATCAACAGCAAGAGTGCAACAAAGGCCATCAATGGGTATGATTGGTCTGCACCATTTACTACGGATCAGATCCGCACGGAGGAGGCAATCGAGTTTATCTGCAATATCGGGGAGAAGGAGCTGCTGGGAGCGGACGCAGAAACGGAATACGTGAAGGTGGATCTTGACAAAAAGGTAGGTGCATCAGGAACAGAGTATGAGGCCAGAAAACGCAGGGTAGCCATTGAGGTTTCAGAGTTTAGTAACAATGACGGTGAGATGCAGGCATCTGGAAATCTGTTAGGAATCTCTGACTGGGAGTTTGGAAAATTTGACACCACAACGAAAGCCTTTACCGCAGAGAGCAGCACACCAACAGAGTAAATAAGAGGAGGAAACGTCTATGAGTAAGTTTGAGATTAATGGAGTGGAACTGGAGTTTGACATCTATGATGCCGACACCTATGATGCATATGAAAAAGAGCGTGGAGGAGGTAAAAAAGATTTCCGAAAAAGCGAATAATACTGAAACACAGAAGCATTTTTTCAACATACATTCGGGAGTTTTCAAGCGCTGTAAAAAACATTATGACGAAATATTCGGAGATGGGACTGGAGAAAAAGTGTGTAGTGAAAAGACAGTCTTGTTATAGCATCAAAGGCTTTACAGCTTTGGCGCGTGAAGTAGCACGTCAAGGAGAAGCGCTAAAAGCTAACAGTCTCTTGACTGATATTTCAGGTGAGATAAAATGATCAACCTGCTCATAGACCGCCTGCCTGACTCTCTTAACGTAAACGGCGTGGAATATCCTATAAACACGGATTTCCGCGCCGGAATATACTATGAACTTCTGATGCAGGAAGAGGATGAGAAAGCGGTTGTGGAGGGCCTTAAAGTCTACTACGGGGAGCGGATACCGGAAGACCTGGGGGCCGCTATAGAGCAGATCAACTGGTTTCGGAACTGCGGCCGCCCAGAAAAGAAGCTGGCCGGGGCTGGGGCAGGGAATGGAAAGCAGGCGTTTTCCTTTTCCTGCGACAGTGATTATGTGTATGCGGCATTTATGGCCCAGTACCGGATAGACCTAACAGAGGTGGAATACATGCACTGGTGGAAGTTCATGGCCCTGTTTGAGTCCCTGGACAAGGAAAGCCGGCTGATGGAGATCATGGGCTACCGGGTGGCAAAGTTGGAAGGGCTGTCAAAAGAACAGAGGAAGTTTTATCGGTCCATGCAGCAGTATTTTGCGATCCCGAAATCGGAGAAGGAGCAGGAGTTTAAGAATGCACTGGATGAAGTGCTGATGCGGGGCGGAGATCCGGATGAGGTGCTGAAGAGGTAGAAGGGGCTACGGATTGACACTCCTTAACGGGGGTTGCAGATTGAGATCACGAAATACTTTTTTGTGGGCGTTGCCAAGAGCGGCGTCCTATTTTAATACAAATATCAGCGGAAAGGATTGATAATATGTTAGTTGAAGTAAAAAGAATCAATAAAGAGGAAATAACAGTAGTAAGTAGTTTGGATGTAGCAGAGACCTTTGATAAACGTCATGCAGACATATTAAGAGATATCGAAGTGCTTAATTGCAGCAAAGAATTTAGAGAACGCAATTTTGCACTCTCTAAATATTCCGTTGAGAATAATAAGAGAAACTATCCGATGTATTACATAACCAGAGATGGCTTTACACTGTTAATTATGGGATATACCGGGGAAAAAGCCATGAGGTTCAAAGAAGCTTACATCCGGCAGTTTAATGAAATGGAAAAAGCTCTCATTGGAAAGATGAAGGAGCGGGAAAAGGGAATTGCAGTCCGCCAGGCCCCTTACAAGTGCCCTGCAGCAGTCCCAGGAAAATGCACGGATGCATGGTCACGCCTACTCCACTTATACAAACTGTATTTATAAATCTATTTTCGGAAAGAATGCGAAACAGTTAAAGGGAGCAGTACGGAATTGAAAGCAAAGACAATTTGAGGGATTGTTTTAGTGAGGAAGAATTAAAAGCCGTGCAGTCTGCGGAGATGTTGGTTAGCGGCCTGGTTGATTATGGATGGGGATACGATCAGATCAAGGACTTTTTAACCGGTAACAAACCAAAGCAATTAACTGCATAAATTGTGGAAAACAGCCTCTCTTCAGTGTATAATGTTAGTAAATATATTTTAGGGAGGTTTAGAGGATGAAAAGGAAATTTATTGCAATTGCTTTAGCGGTATGTCTTATTGGGGTTACTGGATGTAGTAGCAACCAGGCTGCAGATACCCCAGCAAAAACGGAGACGGTAGAGACAGTATCAGTGACAGAGGCAGCGAGTGAAAGGGCAACGGAGAGTGAAGAACTTCTCCCATTCGGATTTGCAGCTTTTTGAGTATATTGAAAACTATCGGAACTTTGCATCATTTACAACATTAAAAGTTGGGGATAGCGATAAAATAAGCAGCGGGGATTCTTCTACGATTACATTTACAGCTAAAAATGACATGGGTTATGGGACTATCGTTCTTTTAGTAGAATGCATACGGCGAGATAGTTAATGTTGATGTGAGTAGCGAGAATAGAGATGTGTTAATAGAATGCTTTAAAGTGGCTGTTGGGGCAACGGATATGCGCCTGGACGAAGATGAGTTAGTGTCAGATCTTGATATAAATAATAGGGAATTGTTTGGAATAGAAGACACTCAAATGGTAACGACTGATGGAATTATCATTATATTCAATCCTGGGGATGGCGGCAGCATAATGATACAAAGGGATAAAGATACTGCTAGAGATTACAATTATACTAAGATCCATTCAAATGCAAAATCTCAAACCGAAGAAGTGGTAAGAGAAAATTCAGAAGAAAATATTGCTGAGCAGGAAGGGACAAAGAACTTAGATTCAGAAGGTTCATCTAGTTCATATTCAAGCGGCATGTACAAAATTGGTACAGATATGCCAGCTGGTGAATACTTGATTACTGCTACATCAGATTTTGCGTATATGCAGGTTGCTTCTGATTCTTCTGGTGAATTAGATTCCATCATAACCAATGATAATTTTAGTAACAGGATATATATAACAGTGGCTGAAGGTCAATACTTACAGTTTGACGGAACGGCAGTGCTGGCAAGTGATGCGCCAGCCTATGAGCCAACAGGCGGCGTATATGGAGATGGTGTATACTTAGTTGGAAAGGATATACCTGCTGGAGAATACAAGGTGTCAGTTTCAGATGACGCTCTAACTGGAATGGGATACATAGAACTTGCTTCTGATTCCAGTGGTGAGATAGGTTCCATTATAACTAATAATAACATACAAACTGACGCATACCAAACAATACAGGATGGACAATACCTAAAACTAGTAGGGGCAAAAATAACAATTGAATAGATAAATCAACCCGCTTACAAACGTAGGCGGGTTTTATAATGCCCAAAAAGGAGTTTAGATGCAGTTAATTGAATACTGGGGAGAACGCATAGCAGGGTATGCTCCTGTACTCCCCGAATTTGTGATGAGACACAGTGAAAAGCTGTGTCTTTTTTTGTAGCCGTTAAAGGTAGGTGAATTTATATGTCTGATGGCAAAATCGTAATAGAGACAGGCCTGGATACCAGTGGTATTGAGGCTGGGATAGGAAAAATGAAAGTGCGGTTGCCACTGGTGCGAAAGTGGCAGCGGCTGGGATCACTGCAATAAGTACAGCAATGGTTGGAATTGGCGCGGTATCTGTTAAGGTGGGGACCGAGTTCGAAACCAGCATGGCAAAAGCATCAACCTTATTCGGGGATACGAAGGTAAATACCGAACAGTTAAACAGAAGTGTCTTAGATCTGTCTAAATCTACGGGAACTGCCGCCGCTGAACTGGGAGAGGGGCTTTACAGTGCGTTGTCTGCGGGCCTTCCGGTTACGGAAGACATGGGCGATACCATGAAGTTTATGGAACAGAACGCAAAGCTTGCGGCGGCTGGCTTTACAGACGTTGACACTGCGGTTGGAGCTACTGCAAAAGTCCTGAATGCCTACAAGATGGACGTATCTAACACGGATAAGGTACACAAGATCCTGATGCAGACGCAGAACAAAGGCATTACCACGGTAGGAGAATTAAGTTCCGTACTGGCTCAGGTAACACCAACAGCAGCGGCGATGAATGTAAGCTTTGAACAGGTAGGCGCGGCTCTTGCCACTATGACTGCTCAAGGTACACCAACCGCCCAGGCTACAACTCAGCTAAACAGCTTATTTGCAGAATTAGGGAAGAAAGGCACAATTGCCAGTAAATCTCTGGAAAAAGCTACACAAGGAACCGAATATGCAGGGAAAAGCTTTAGTGATCTAATGGCGGAAGGAATACCGCTTAACGAGGTTCTGGATCTGATGGGCGTAAAAGCAGATATGTCAGATCAGTCTCTGATTGATATGTTTGGTAGCATTGAGGCTGGAAAAGCAGCACTTGCTATGTCCGGAAAGAATACTCAGCAATATACAGAAAACCTGGCTGCAATGGGGACAGAGACAGATGTTGTAGAGCAAGCTTATGAAAAGATGTCTGATACACTTGAGTTTAAGACAAACCAAATGAAGGAAAGTGTAAAGGCTCTTGAATTGAGTTTTATGAGGGCATGGAAAGCCCGTTAAAAGAGGCGGTAGAAGTTGGCATTGGCTACATAGATCAGCTTTCTGAGGCATTCGAAAGCGGCGGGCTGGAAGGAGCAGTAGAGGCCGCTGGTGATATCTTTGCGGATCTTGCCGTGAGAGCGGCTGAGGCTGCGCCGGATATGATTGATGCGGCTGTTTCTGTAATTGAGGCATTTATCAAAGGTCTGGTTAAAAATAAAACAAGACTCGGTAAGGCTGCGCTGGATATTGCCGTTACACTGGCAAACGGTTGATTAAATTCTTGCCGAAGCAGATGCAGAAACCTGCGCAGGATGCCATTAAATCTCTATCTAAATCTTTGACATCAGGTGGGCTGAAAAACGCAATTGATACGGTTTGCCGCTTTTTTGACAATATCATAAAGGTCATAAGTAACATAAGCAAAACAGTTTTCCCAGTATTCACATCCGCACTGGACGTTGTTGGTAATCATTTGATTTATTTGCTGGTGCAGCTACGGGGGTTGCAGTGGCATTTGCAGCGTGGAAAGTGATTAGTGCTATTTCCAAAACCATAGGATCTATTAATGCGGTTGCAAAAGCTGGACAGTTAGCCCTGGCGGCTTATGCTACTCAGAATGGCATAGCGGCGATTTCGTCAGCCACGGCATCCGGGGCTATGACGGTACAGCAAACGGTTTGTGCTGGTTTAACTGGAAAGATAGGACTGGCTACAGCAGCACAGAATCTATGGAATTTAGCGTTAAATGCAAACCCGATAGGAATTGTTATAACTGCAATTGCAGCATTGGCGGCTGGCATTGGGATTTTCACAATGGCTACTGAGGACAGCGCAGAATCTACAGCTATCTTAACCGAAGAGCAGCAGGCTCTTGCTGATAGTGCGAGTGAAGCTGCAGAAAAATATGCAGAGCTTGAAGAAGCAAGAAAAGAAAGATTGTCGGGCATTGATGCGGAGTATAGCAATACACAAGCCCTGGCAGATGAATTGAGTACCATAGTTGATGAAAATGGGCGAATTAAAGAAGGATACGAAGAACGGGCGAACATAATTACCGGATTGCTTTCGCAAGCTTTAGGAACAGAAATAGAAATTACGAATGGGGTTATCCAGAATTATAGAAATCTAAAAGAATCAATAGATGAAGTCATACGTTCAAAGAAAGCTGAAGCTGTGCAAAGTTCCATGCAGGAAGATTACGCTACAGCACTTAAAGAACGGACAGAGCGTTACCAAGAATATGCAGCGTCACAAAAGAGGCCGCTAAAAATAGTGAAGCTCTTGCTAAAAGCGGAGCAGGAACGACAAGCGATTCAGGACAAGATAGATGAATCACCTTATGCCGATGCCTTTGTAAGATATGGAGATGAATTACAGAATGCCGAGGCAAATGTGCAATACTTTACTGCTGAACAAGAGAGGCTTAACAAGGTTTTGGCAGATAATGAATCAGCATATGTCAAATGCGCTACTACCATCCAAAACTACGAAGGCATCACCGGAGCCATAGTATCAGGGGACGCTGAACAGATTGATAAGGCTTTAGCAATGGCAACAAATAGCTTCCAGACTGCTGAAACGGGAACAAAAACATCTCTTGCCAATCAAGTAACGACACTGCGTGATTCGTACAATACCATGAAAGAAGCCGTTGCCAGTGGTGCGCCAGGCGTTACACAGGCAACAGTAGATGAGCTTTACGGGCTGTATACGGCAGCGCAGGCGGAGTATGGAAAACTGGCCGGAATGTCTGTGGAAGAGATCAACGGATGGACGGAACTATCCAATAACGCATTTACATCATCCAACACTCCGGAAGTTGCCAAACAAAAGATGGAAGAAACCATTGAGTCCATTATAAATCCTTTTGGAGTCGGTACGCCCCAAGTAAGTAAAGCGGCATCTGAGTTAGTGGATTCCGCGAATACAGGCATTGAAACATCAGATACCACCTCAGCTGCCCAAAATTCGATGTCCCAAACTGGTGACACGATGGCAGATACACTCGTAGAGGCAAAACCGAAAGTAGAAAATGCTGCTAAAGAAACAATGAGCGGTTATACGTCAGGTGTAGAATCAAGTGCCGGAGATGCCGAAGAGGCCGGAACCACAGTATCAGAATCATCAGTAAAAGGACTTGATAGTATATCGGGCACAGAGCCAGGAGAGAAAAAGGGACAGCAATACATTTCCGGATGGATTCAAAAGGTACAGATGCCTACAATTCTGAAAGTCCCTTGGTACCAATGCACACCGTGGTCTGGGATCTGTAAAAGGAAATGGAGTTGGGGAAGACTTCGCGCAAGGCTATATAGACGGAATGAGCAGTAAAGGTAGTGAAGTGCAGAAAGCCGCAGCCAACCTTGCACAGAAGGCCCTTGATGCGGTTAAAACACTCAGGCCTCCGCCTCCCCTTCGAAAAAGACTAAAAAACTGGCGAAAGACTTTGCGGACGGTTACACCGGAGAAATGAAAGCCCGGGTCAAGGACGTGAAAAAGAGTGCCTCTGCCCTGGCGTCCGCCGCTTTAAAAGAACTGCTGAAAGCCAACGGCAATTATGAGGAGGCTGGAAAACAGGCGGTTGAGCACTATGAATCCGGCATGGAAAAAGGTGGTCAAAAGCTCTGAAAACAAAGTGGAAAAGCTGCTCGACAAGGAAGTAAACAAAGCGATCCAGGCCAGAAAGAAGGAGGTCAAGAAGAAAAACGAGGCCCTCCGGAAGACCATCACGGAAGAGAATAAGAAGAACGTAGAAGCCCAAATAAAGGAAAACAGCAGGAACCTTAAGACTTATAAGGACAACTACAAAAAAAGCTTGGAAAAGCGGCGCTGAAGGCCTACCAGGACGCTCTGGAGGACGAGGCAAAGCGGGTACAGGAAAGTCTTTCTGATACCATTGATGAGATCACAAAAGAGTACCAGGATAAGTATGACGATGTGATCCGGCTGCGGGATTCTATGTCCGGGAAACTGGCAAATACGGATCTGTTTGAGAAAAACGAGGATGGCATTATCCTGGCAAACTTAAACGATGAGATCGCGGCCATTGCCAAGTATGATGCGAACCTGACTAAACTAAAAGGGCGGATCTCAAACGATTTGCTGGCAGAGATCGCGGACATGAGCCGGGAGGATGCTCTGGCGTACACGGGGGCGCTGCTGGCTATGTCGGAAAATGAATTGGCCCAGTATTCCGCCTTGTATGACAAGAAGAATGCGGATGCCAAGGCCGTGGCGCAGAAGTTTTATCAGGAGCAGTTAAACACCATACAGACAGAGTTTACCGGAAGATCAACGCTGCCTTTGCCTCCGCCCAAAAGGAAATGGAGAGCATTGGCAAGAACGTGGCCCAGGGCTTTATAAAGGGTCTTAAATCTCAGAGCAAAAGTATGGCCGCCGCAGTAAAGAGCATATCCAAAACGATCATCAAGCAGGTAAAGAAGGATTTTGGCATCAAAAGCCCGTCTAAGGAGTTTGAAGCGATTGCCGGTTATTGTACGGAGGGCTATGAGAACCAGTATGAAAAAAGGAATGGATCAGGCAAAGAAGACGGTCTCCAGGACGGGTAAGGGGATACTGGAGACAGCCAGGAAGAGCCTGGACTACTCTGCCCTGGCCACAAAGATGCGGGCCGGCATCCAGTCCGTGAACGCAAGAGTCGGGGAGTCCCTGGGGGCTACGGTAAACTACAAGGTCAGCGGTACCGCCCAGATAGAGGCAGCCAACGCAGACCGGGAGCGGGCGAAGCTGGCAGACGAGATCGTGGATGCGTTTGCGCGGGCCGGCATCGGCGTGAAGGTAGGCAGCCGTGAGTTTGGCCGTCTGATAAGAGAGGTGATGTGATTGGAAGTCTACTACAAAAACCATTTAGAGAAAAACTGGGTCTGGTAGGAGCGCCCTACTTTGCACAGACCGGGGATTTCCTGGACTATGCGTGGTCCTACTCCACAAACCAATACGGAAGGATCAGCTCCTTTGAGCGTCCGGTGCAGGAAAAGGAGCTTACCCTGACTGTAAAAGGAGGCAGCCACAAGGGTTACCGGGATGCCCTGGAGCAGTTTTACCGGACTGTGGAGGTGGATATTGCGGCCCTGCAGCCGGGGGAGGCTGTACGTGGACGGGACTTACCTGCTGTGCTATATCTTTGGGTCCACAAAGGTAGAGTGGGAAGAAGACGGCAGTATGGCAGACCTGACCGTGAAGGTGGTGGTGACAGATTACCCATTCTGGATCAAGGAATCGACCTACCAGTTCCGGGAACCCAAGGATGATCCCGCCATGAGTGGCCTGGATTTCCCCGGCGGACTACCCCAATGATTACGCCTCAGAAGTTTTAATGAAGTATATCAAGTGCAGCCATTTCCTGCCCAGCAACTTTGTGATGGTTGTCTATGGTCCCTGTGTGAATCCGTCCGTGGAGATTGCCAGCCAGAAATATCAAGTGTTTACAGAAGTGGCAAAGGATGAATACCTGGAGATCAACTCCTATACTGGCACGGTGGTCCGTGCTATGACGGATGGTACCCTGGTGAATGAGTTTAACAGCAGGAATAAGGAGTATGAAATTTTTAAGAAGATCCCGCCCGGTACCAGCTCCTTATACCGGAATGGAACCTTTGGCCTGGACCTGACTCTTTTCCAGGAACGCTCAGAACCAGAGTGGGCAGAGGACTATGACGCATCCGAAGAGAACGGCCATAACCCGCCAGAACGGGAGGAGGCCTGGAAGATGGAACTGCGCAAGATCTCATACAGGGTGGAAAAGATAGAAGAGAATTACCTGGAGGTGACCGGCTATGATGAATGATAAATTTATACTGGCAGATCCGAATGGGAAGGAGATCCGGTATTTGGAGGATATCCGGGAAATGGATATCCAGCTGAAGGATACGGGAAAGGAGAACAATGATAATACCTTTGAGTTTTCCTACGATAAGAAGTTCCACGGCGAATGCGGAGATTATGGATACCGCATTTACATACCCGGCACAGAGTACGGGGGCCTGATGGGGCAGATGAAGGTGGACACAAAAGAGAATCAGATTATATGGACCGGGAATACCTGGAGGGGAATGTTGGCAAAAAAGATCATCGTCCCTGCTGCAGGGCAAGATTACCGGACGGTAAGCGGAGACCTGCATACCATAATGCGGCAGCTGATTAACCCTGAATATGGCAGCCTGATACGTGCCCCGGACACTTCCTGCGGGGTGAGTATTGGAGAGTACCAGTTTGCGCGTTACACCACGCTGCTGGAAGGGCTGGCTGCCATGCTGGCGGAAAAGAAATATAAACTGCAGATCCGGTATATACAAACACAGCCTTCGGGATACACAGAGGTGAGGGCGGTGCCTGTTGTTGATTATTCGGATCAAATTGAGTTTTCCCAGGACTACCGGGTGGACTTTACCGCCACGGATAACCGGATGGGCATTAATCATCTGATTGTTTTAGGAGCGGGGGAACTTAAAGACAGGGCAGTGTACCACTTGTATCTGGACGCGGAGGGAAACCTCTGTGACCGTCCGTATTATACCGGTATTGAGGAACGGGTTTCTGTCTATGAATACGCAAACGCAGAAACCGAAGAGGATATGATGGAATACGCCAAGAAACGGCTGGATGAGATCAAAAGCGCCAAATCATTTGAAATGTCTTTAACAGAGGCACAAGTGGGAATTGGGGACATAGTGGGAGCCAGGGACCGCATTACGGGGATGTCCATGTCTCAGGCAATCACTGGTGAGGTACTGAAAATGAGTGGCGGTAAGATCACCGTTACCCGGTCATTGTAAAGGAGGATGTGAATGAAAGGAATTACGCTGCATAAGGGGAGCCCCACATTAACAGCGGAGACGCGGCTGCCATGCACTGCGGGGTATTTGGAAGGAAGAATTACGCACTGCAGGTGGGGAGGAGTTCCGGTATAACAAGGTTACGAATAATGCAATCCGGGTATATTCCGGGAGGGCATGATTAATGGAAGACATTTCCGCATCCTGCCCAATGAATACACGGAGTTTACCATTGAGAACGGAAACCAGGGGTAAAACGCCGGGACCTGCTGGTGGTCCGCTATGAGAAGCTGGCGGATGGAAAGAGAGTATCGCTCCGGTTGTCATAAAGGGAGCCGCGGCATCCAATCCGTCAGATCCGGCATACAACCGCGGGGATGTGTATGAGGGGGACACCATTGTAGATTTTCCGCTGTACCGGGTGACCTTGGACGGGATCAATATATCTACGATTGAGAAGCTGTTTGATGTCCTTCCATCGCTGTCAAGCGTATGGCCTGTAGGCAGTATTTACATGAGTGTGAACAGCACAGATCCGGGGATGTTGTTTGGCGGGACATGGGTGAGGTTTGGCGAGGGACGCGTCTTAGTCAGCGTCACTTCCGGGGATACTGATTTTAATGCATCAGGAAAGACAGGAGGAGAGAAGGCGCATACATTGACTTCCGGAGAGCTTGCGTCCCATTCGCATGGCCTTAACAACCATACGCATGTGCATGGGAACCATAGCCATACAGTTGGAGGCGAGAGCGCAGCATACGCATAATATTAATCTAAACACACAGAATGATGGCATGCACTATCACGAATTAGGTTATGACACGGATGGAAATAAGTTTGCGGGCGGGGACAAAAAAACTACAGGAGAGTATTGGACTATTCGGACTTTCGGACGGGAACAGTGACGGTATCCAACGGAAAAAGTGCTCATAGACATCAGGTAACTGGATCTTCGGCGGCGGAAAATGCAGTACATACTCATTCTGTCACCGGTGGAGCAAACGGGAATACTGGGGGGAGCAACGGGAAATACAGCAAACACCGGCGCCAACAATGCCCACAACAACATGCCCCCATATATTACCTGCTACATGTGGAAAAGAACCGCTTAACAGAATTGAGGTGATGGCATGAAGTTTGAACAGCTGGACGAGAAATATGAATTATCGGACAGTGACTATCTGCTGTGCAGAGACCGTTATAAGGAAAGGCGGATCAGGGTAGAGAATGCCAAGAAGTCCCTTCCGGTCTACACGCGGGGAGCAGGTGAAGGGGTTTTATTATGTGGATACCTATGCAGCCCTTTGCGGAGATCCCGGATGATATCCGATCTAAGGGAATGTTTGTGTATGTCATTGACGAAGACGCTACCTATCAGCTCTCTGAGGATCTGAAAACCTTCAAGCCATTCCCACCAATCGCAACAAAAGAGCGCTGCGGCATTTCGAAGCCCGGGGATGGACTGGGCATTAACCGGAATGGGGAGCTGTATACGGATAACCCGGCAGTGGAAGCAATGACAAATATGGAAATAGAAGCAATTTGCCAGTAAGGAGGAAAAATTATGGCATATTTAGATAATAATGGACTGTTGTACCTTTGGAATAAGATTAAGAGCACCTTTGTGAAGCAGGTTAGCGGCAAGGGCTTGTCAACAAATGACTATACCACCGCGGAGAAAAATAAGCTGGGCGGTATTGCTTCGGGGCAGAGGTAAACCAATACGCATTTAGCAATGTCAAAGTGGGCAGCACAACCGTAGCGGCCGACACCAAAACGGACACACTGGAATTGGTGGCTGGCAGTAATGTAACACTGACGCCAGATGCGATAAACGATAAAGTGACGATTGCTGCAAAGGATACCACCTATAATGATTTCAAGATTCCGACTATCGCTGAAGAAGGTAAGAGCGGTCTTGTACCGGCACCTCCGGCCTCCGGATTTTATAAGATCTTAATGGGCCACGGTTGGGCATCCACAAGTTTGACTGCACATGAGCGATCCGATGGAATAAATATAGCACTAAATTCTGTCGAGAATCCAGAAACCATTACAAGCGTGGAAATCACAAACGCAACAGACGAACAGCACGGATTTATGAGCGCTACTGATAAGGCAAAACTAGACGGCATAGAGGAAGGAGCAAACAATTTTGTCCATCCATCTTATACCTCGAAGGCAAGCGGCCTGTACAAGGTCACTGTTGACAACAAAAAGGGCATGTATCTGCAGCAACGACGGTAGTGAAGTCGGATATTACGGGACTGGGCATACCGGCGCAGGATACCACATACGCCGACATGAAAGGGGCTACATCAAGTGCAGCGGGAACACATGGATTGGTACCAGCTCCAGCTGCAGGAAAACAAACTCAATATTTGCGCGGAGATGGCACATGGGCGACCCCGACAAACACAACTTATAGCGTTGCCACCCAGTCAGCTAATGGTCTGATGAGTTCGACGGACAAGAAAAACTGGATGGGTTTAAGGATGCCAGCACTTACGCTTTAAAATCCGACATCACCGGAATGTACAAGTACAAAGGATCTGTAGCAGACGCTACAAAGCTCCCAACTACCGGGCAGACAACAGGTGACGTATACAACATCGAAACGGCAAGCGCCTACGGTGGAGCCGGAATGAACGTGGCGTGGGATGGATCGAAATGGGACCCACTGGGTGAAATCTTTACAATCACATCAATCACTAATTCGGAAATCGATACGATCTGTGTATAAGGAGGTCAGCATATGGCAGAATATCTTGACAAGACAGGTCTTAACAGACTTTGGATGAAGATAAAGGACTACATAGCAAACAATGCCGTAGTACCGTCTGATATTACCGGAAATGCCGCCACCGCCACGAAATTGAAGACAGCCCGGGCGATTGACGGGGTAACATTTGATGGATCAGCAGCGCGTAGCCATTACGGTGTATGCAGCACCGCAGGAGGAACGAGGGCAAAGACGGTTAGCATTACAGGGTTCACCTTGACAACGGGTGCGCGAGTAATGGTACGCTTTACTTATACAAATACCACCTACGATTCAACGTTAAATGTGTCCGGCACCGGCGCGAAGATGATCTACTATAAAGATGGGGGATGCCGACCGAATACATCAAAGCTAACAGTCTTTTGGAACTGGTTTACGATGGCACTTATTGGCGCGTGGTAGGGGATATGACGCAGAGCCAGGTGGATGCTCTTACAGCGCAAGAGTTGAGAAAATCACCGGTTACCCTGTATTCTGGGAGCAAGTACAACACAGCTCTGAAGACATGGGAGTACGCGAGTATTCCAAGTTTGAACACCTACACGGAGATAGAGTTCTGGGTGACAATCGGTGACATTTTACGTATGCCAGTTCGGGTAAACAAGAACAATACCAATCAATTAAATTTTGGCGGGTATTTTAACACAAGTTACAACGCCTCCCTATTTGTGCTTGTGGACTGGGGCAGTAACCGAATAGGGGTATATACCAATTCGCTAATTGGATGGCCATATTCGGTTGTGAATATATCAAAGGTGTATGGGATATTAAAATAAGGAGTCATTATGGATAACATCATAAAAGTAATATTTGTCCCGGACAGTGTAACAGCCCGTATATCAGACAGGATCTATCAGTATGACTATGGGCAAATTTTGGAAATACATGGCCTGGATCTCCCTGCGACCGTGGCGGTGGCGGTGGAATATACCATTAACGGATCTGCGCCAACAATAGACTGTACAGGCACAACGACAGAGGGATTTTGACGGTGCCCATCCCCAATGCGATCCTGGAGCTACGGGAGACATGAAAGCTTACATCCGGGTCATGGACAGCAAGGCCGGCAGCACGGAATATATTATTTTGGCTGGGTCCGGGAGCGCGCAAAGCCTGGAGTGCATAACACGCCAGAGGAAGAGGAACTGTTTGCGCGGACAATAGAGATCGTAAACAATTCCGCCAGCAGTGCAGAGGCATCCAGGGCGGGAGCAGAAGAGGCCAGGGACCAGGCCCAGCAGACAGCGGACAGCCTGGAGCAGACATCCGCGGAACGTCTGGCACAGATGGGCGCTATCCAGGCAAATGCGCAAGATTACGCCACACAGGCCGGACACTCCGCGCAGGCCGCAAAGAGCAGCGAGAGAGCCGCACAGATGGCCCAGGAAGATGCTGCTGAGATCCTTGCAAATGCGCAAGACGTACAGGGCGAAGTAAACGCGGATTCACTGGCGGTGGCAGCGGACCGCAGACAGGCGGAACAGCTGGCGGCACAGACCGCAGCAGACCGGGAGCAGACCGGAAAGGATGCGGTTCAGACAGCGGCAGACCGGAGAGCCACAGGGGCGGACAAGGATAGCACGGCGGCGGACAGACAAGCCGTGGCAGCGGACCGTAAAAGCGTAGAGGATACGGCGGCTAAAGCGCTGACCGAGATTAGTGCAGCAAAGACAGGAGCGGTACAGGCTGTGGAGGACAACAAAGCAGCGTCAGTACAGACCATTAACGATACCGGATCAGCCCAGGTAACGGCAATAACAGACACCGGCACCACCCAGGTACAGGCGGTACAGGCCGAAGGAGCAACCCAGGTACAGGCAGTACAAGAGGCTGCAGCGGAGATCATGGCAGACCGTCAACAGATCCAGGCTAACACCTCGGATATATCGGCTTTATCTGCAGGATTGGACGTATCAGCCACGGCTATCATACGTAATGCAAGTGGCGGCCTTATTGACATTAGTGACAGTGCGGGCAAACCTTTGAGGGGTATGTCGGTGTACGGTAAATCGTTTCAAAACAAAACCGAAGGAACAAACCTAGCTGATTACAGAAATGTTAAAACTGTGGGCTACGAGGGGTTAACAATTACTTCTGATTCTGATGGAGTTGTTACGGTTAATGGTACTTCGACCGTTGGTGATAAATATCCGCATTATTTTACATATTATGGAAAAGATGTTGATTTATCCCTTCTTGAAATTGGACAAGTTTATAAGTCAAATTACCCTCTGTGCACCATTCGTTCGGATGGTAGCGTTATTTGGGGTAAATTCACATTTGCCGAGGATATTATACGAGTTAGACCTTATATCAAACCAACAACTAGTAGCAGAGATGCCACATTTAACAATGTAAAATACAAACCTATGCTTTACAAGGACACAGGCATAGTTCCAGATTGGGAACCATTTACAGGCGGTAAACCGGCGCCAAGTCCAGACTTTACACAAGAGATTAAAAATGCTGGAGATAGTGGGAGTATTGATATGTATAGTGGGGTAGGAGGAAGGAATCTTGCTCTTGAAACGTCTTCTGAATACTCTTCTGGATTCTCAAATTTCAACGGGACTTTTAACACATGCATACCTCTTGGAAATGTTTTAACTGAAGGTCTCAAAGTTGGTGACACTGCTACAGTACATTTGTTTTATAAATACGAGAATATAACACCTGCTGAGGGCAAAACGGCAGCATGTTTGCTACAAGGGTGTGGTGATGTTACAGGATGGGGACCAGGTACACTTTCGCCCAGTTCACAGTTTACGCTCTCTGGAAGTGGAGAAATAGAAATTCTTCACTCTTTTGATGTAACTTCCGATCATTTAAAAAATTCACATTGGTCTATTACTATCCGGAACGACTACGTTCAAAGTGGAACCGTTTATTATAAAATGTTTAAAGTTGAACGTGGCAACAAAGCAACGCCTTGGACTCCCGCATTCGAATACATAACACCTGAAAACGAGACGGAGTTATCTCCATATATTACTAAAGCACAGTTCCAAACCCCAAACGGTCTCTGCGGACTTCCAGTAACGTCAGGCGGAAACTATACCGACTCTAACGGACAGCAGTGGATATGCGATGCGGTGGATTTGGAGCGAGGCGTACGTGTGCAGAGGGTAGGTATATCTGATTTAAAAGGACTGACCTGGCTTGATGATTGGAATAAAAATCCTTCTTATCATATTGATGGTACATTTTTTATCTTTACACAATATTTTAACGACAAGGCTGTGATAGGTAACGTAAATTTACATTCGCATTTCACGCGCAGTAAAAATATTCTTAAATATCCGAATACATCATACCAGTGCGGTCATGGAGCAAGATATAATCTCGCATTTCGCGTCCCGACAAGCATAGCAAGCAATGTGGATGAATGGAAAGCGTATGTTGATAGCGCTAATATGACATTTACGTACGTACTCGCCACGCCAACAGAAACTCCATTGACTGAGGAGGAGCTAAAGCAATACCAAAACCTCAAAACCTACCCTGGCACCACCCACATCATGACAGATGATCCACTCGAGCCAGAAATAGCCGTAGAATACGTTGCAGATACAGAGATATGGACACGCAACCTACTATCCCCACTCGAGGATCGCATTGCAACCCTGGAACAACAAGCATTGCAAAAAATTTAAGGAGGTATAAACCATGTACGAAATTATTAAAGCAGTAATAGAATCAGGCCGTTATGAACTGTCCGACATGCTTACCAAAATTGACACGGTATGGATTCAGGGCGATCTCACAGATGAGCAAAAGACCGAGCTGGTAGCCCTTGCGAGACGGAAAGCGATCCCTGAAAACTCCTACGCAGGAATCCAGTCCCAGCTTGACAACCTGTATATTAACCTTGGGGATATAGCCCTGGCTATACAAACTCTTTCAGACCGCGTGACCGTCTTGGAGGGTGGCGCAGTTACCCCGCCCGAGACGGAGGAGTATCCAGCCTGGATACAGCCTACCGGCAAGCATGACGCATACAATGCAGGAGATAAGATGACCTACACGGACGGCAAACGGTACATATGTCAGGTTGATGGCTGTGTATGGGGGCCGGATGTGTATCCGCAGGGGTGGATTGAAGCACCAGATCAGGAGGTGGAGTAGCCATATGAGAGAGTCAAGAGCAGGGCCGAAAGGTCCTTTTATTGTGGACAAAACAGCAGAAAGAGAGGACAAGACATGTGAACACAGAGCTTATAGCAGTGTTAATCAGTATCATATCTGTATCAGGGCATTATTTTTTGGCCTGCGGAACAATAAGCGCGCAGACGTAACGGAGATTGAGCGTAAAGCCACAGAGACAGCTACTATTAATGTCAAACTGGACCAGATTGGTACTGATGTCCGGGATATCAAGTATGATATAACCGGACTTAAAAAGGACGTACAGGGCCTTAATGAAAGAATGATAATCGTGGAACAGTCAACCAAGTCGGCACACCATCGGCTTGACGATCTCGCAGAAGAGAAGGAGAAATGATATGGATATCACATTTTTAATGGACTATGTAAACCTGTTAACCCTGGCATCTGCCTTTGTATAGGATTTGCCATAAAGTATGCTAAACTGTTTGACCGGCTTGGAAACCAGTACATACCGCTGGTTATGCTGGTGCTTGGCACGATCATAAACATACTGATTAATTACCCTGATATCAATGCGACTGTAGTTCTGGGCGGAATGATCTCTGGTCTAGCAAGTACCGGCTTATATGAGATGATGCGGAACCTGCTGGACAAAGACGGCAAGAAAGACACGGAGGGCGAGTAATCGCTCTTTTTTTAATAAGGAGAACGCCATGAAAATAACAAAAAATATCTGACAAAAAATGATTGCTACAAAAGCGGCAGACGCATTAACCCCATAGGCATCCAAATACATACCATCGGAACTGCTCAGAACACGGCCCAGTCATTAGCCGACTACTGGAATCAACCGGGAGTCAGCGCATGTGTGCACTATGCCGTGGACGCAGAGACAGAGGGCAAGGTGCTGCAGTTCCTTCCGGAAAATTTTTTCGTTCCTGGGCGGATGCCGGATATGGCAACAACAACCTGATCACTATTGAACAGATGGAGTCAGACTACATAAGATATACGGGAGGAGCCAGTTATACAGTGACGAACTCAGCCAAGTTTAAAGCTGACGTAATGAGGGCTTACAGAGGGTGTGTAGAGCTGTGTGCAGACATTTGTAAGCGGTACGGATGGAACCCCAAGAAAAAAACTCACAAGCGGTCTGTATTTGATCTCAAGCCATGATGAGGGGAGACGCGCCGGCCTGTCATCCGCACACGTTGATCCTACGCATGTATGGGGACGTTTTGGGCTTACAATGGATGGATTCAGGGACGATGTGGCAAAGGCCCTTAAACCGGATCTGAAGCTCAAAAAGGCGTAAAAGGTTAAGCTGACCACAGACATCTACATCCGCATAGGAGTATCCACCAAATATGACCAGGCAGGATATACCAAGTACACGGACCTGTCAACATCCGCCCGGAAAAAGTCCAAGAGGCTGGCTGGCAATAAAGCCAAGCTAAAAAAGGGCACAAAGGTCCAGATCCTGGAAGTTAAGACAGCGTACAATGGCGATCTATGGATCAAGATAAAAAAGCGGTTGGCTGCCGGTATGCGTCAAAGGGGTGTACCGGGTTAAAACGGCATAAAAAATACCCCAGTAACGGGGTTGAAGTTTGAATCTATATTTGTTATTATTTTCTTGTAGGGGAGCGGTGGCAAGCCCGCCCTCCCTTGTTTTCCCTAAAGCCTATTCATTAGGCTTTTCTTTTTTGCCATTTCCCGGACTTCCTGAATGGCTTTATTTACTTCATCCATGTCCTTGCATCCGGCGAATTTGTCTGCTACAAGATTTAAAATAATTTCTATTTGTTTGTCTGTCATAACTTCTTCTTTCATTGTTCCTCCTATCTCCGGCTTACCCCGGTGACTCGTTAAGGCTTGCCTTCCTTAACTGTCTTTATTATACACTATTTTTAGTGCAATTGCAAGTGGTTTATTCACTATTTTTAGTGTTATCTACCTATTTAATAAGGTTTCCCGGCTGCATCTCTAATATTCGGCATAGGGTATCTAGCGTTTTTATTCCAGGGACAATTCCGGCTTTCATGTCCTGGATTGTCTTCTCTCAATAAGTTTTTTCTTTTCTTATTCTTGCAGGAGAGTACCCGTTTTCTCGCAAAAAGACTGATTATATCCATTTTAAATTCAAACATTTCAATCCCTCCTTTGAGTATATTTTTTACAACTACATTTTAGCATCATGCATTTGTTCTGTCAACACTAATTTTAGTGCAATATGCATAATTGGACGCACTAAAAATGGTGCATTTTTGACTTGTAAACACACTAAATTTAGTGTATAATTAAATTATCAAATAAACAAGGAGGAAACAAAGATGAAAGGAACAGAAAACAAATAGCGTGGGCAACAGAATTAACGGAAAAGATGGAAAGAGAATTTGTAGCATACCTGCAAATGGTTCCAGAAAATCAAAAAGAAAAAAGGGAAAAAGGTCATGGATGAAATCTTAGTCCTGGCAAAAGAAGCTTATGCAGGGGATGTTATCGAACTGCTAAGCGGTAACAACCAAGAATCTTTCAAATATTATAAAAGATTCTTTACGGATATGAAAATATCTGAAACGCTTTGGCTATGCAGATAAAAAAGAAGTATTTAATAAATAAAGCATTCCCCACCCCGGAGGTTACGAGGGCAGAAAGGAGAAACACATAAACCAAAAAAATAAGGAATAAAGATATGGAGACGAATAAAAAAATAATGGCAGCCCAAGGCTGCCCTGTACATAAGAGTATCAAGCCGGGAACAGTTTCTCGAAGGGTACTCACTGGATGCCCAGGAGAGGGTGCTGCGAGAGTACTGCGGCCTTCATCTATATACAGTGTACGATCTGTATAAAGATGAAGGGATCTCTGCAAAAGACATCAAACACAGGCCGGGAGTTATGCAGCTTTTGGCAGATGCAAAAGAACGGAAGTTTGAAATCATTTTAGTATGGAAATTAACCCGTTTTTCCAGATCTCTGGCAAATTTGGTCTCGGTATGCGAGGAATTAGACACATGTGGGGTATCTCTGGTAAGTTGTTCGGAGGCATTTGACTGCACCACTCCGGCGGGCCGGATGATCCGAAACATGCTTGGCACGGTAGCGCAATTTGAGCGCGAGGTGATTTCCGAGAACGTCATTCTCGGAATGGCAGAAAGAGCACAGCAGGGAAAACCTACCTGTACATATATTTTAGGATACGACTACGATAAAGAAACAGAAACTATTACGATAAATCCGGAAGAGGCGGAGCAAGTAAGATATATTTACCAAACATACCTGCAGTTAAAGGATATAACCGAGGTAGCAAAAGCGTGTAGGGAAAAGGGATACCGAGGCAAAAACGGAGGAGTCCCAAAGCCAGAGAGTATACATAAAATCCTTACACATGTTAGATATTGCGGCTACAATACATACCACGGAGAGATATGTCCTGGTAGATTTCCGGCAATTATAACACCAGATATTTTAAACGCGTCCAATCCCTGATAAAAAGGCAGGGGAAGACGGTTGGGCGCAAACGCAAATATGACTTGCCACGTCTTCCGAATGACACACAGCCCCAGGATCACTCCTGAGGCTGTTTTTCTGCATAACATTTCTTTAAATGATCATTTATGCACTGAGAGATAGATATATTTTTCTCAGCAGCTTCTTGCTTTGCTTGAGTGACCACATCCGGATCAAGCGTCACGGTTAATTTCTCTTTCATCAGTAACACCTCCTTGTGAATAATATAGCATACAAATTTGTAACACACAAATGTAATTGCTTGTTTATTGCAAATATACACATAATATTCCAACCAATCTGGACACGAAAATGAACATGCCGTTTGGTTGGAACCGGGTCTTGTTTGCACGGTAAAGTTTATGCATCGGACTAAAAGCGGCGGAATGCGTCAACCGGTTTTTAAGGGATTGCGCAAAGATAAGCCAGTTTTTGATTATACAGAATGGCAACCGTGAATTATTTGTATAAACGCCCCCGGTGTTAGGCCGGGGAAATATTCCGTGTTGCATTTCGTGTTGCATAGTGCTATTCTTTACATATATTTTCTATATTGTATATTAAGTTGGTGTAATTACAAAATGATAAAAAAAACTGCATGGGTACTGGGCTAAGCGGAAAAGTCGCTGTTTAACCGGGGTTGTCAATAATTTAAAAATACGGGTTCAAATCTGGTTGTCGCCTCTTAAAAGCCCAGGAATTTAACATTCCCAGGGCTTTTTTTTATATCATAGGAAAGTCCTTCGGAATTCCCTATGATATAAAAAACCCTCCGGGCGGGATCGCACTGCGGCGGAGTGGAAGATGGCTGCCGGGGCAGCCCCGCCGCAGGCGGAGAATCCTGCGCGCCGGATTCTTTTTATTATATTTACCCAATAACAAATAGGCGCGGACAGCAGAATTACTGTAAATATATCTATGCAGAAAAACGGTTGCTGGAGGTTTGCATATATGCATCCCTTAGAAAGGAGAGGCGTTAAGATGAATCTGATGAAAATACCACATAAATTTTCTATATGCAAAGTAAAGGACACCGCTGGGATAGACCTAAGCAGGGACTTCTGCTTTGTGGGAAAGACAGACGAGGAGATCTCACTGGTGTGTATCACAGAGGATGTCCCGGAGTTTGTGCTGGAGCGGCAGGACGGATGGAGGGCATTTCGTATACAGGGGAGTCCTGGATTTTTCTCTGATTGGCATCTTGTCTGAGATTTCAACCCTGCTGGCCCGGAACCAAATTGGCATTTTTGCGGTGTCCACCTATAATACGGACTATATTTTTTTGTGAAAGAGGAGCATTACCGCAAGGCAATAGATGCCCTTGTGGAAACAGGACACAGGATTTCTGTATAGGTGCAGGTAGAGATTATTATTTTAACGTAACGGTTCAGTACCTTCACAGTTACATGCAAAAATCCATTTAAATCACCTGCGGTGATGGGATTTTGCACTCCTGAATCATTTTCTCACGGTCAGCGCAGTAAATGCGCAGACCTGCTGAATAGTTACATTTTAACTTGATAAGTGAGGTTTCTCCCACCTTTATAGGCCAATATACGCATCGATGTAGTTGTTCTCTGTTTAATTACTGAGCGTGTATTGAAACAAGTCAAAAAAGTCCACATAAGAGTCCTGAAATGTGCATTTTGATCCCCCGCAGCAGCAGATTATAATGATTCCGTAAGATAAAATAAAACGGAACGGGGAAAGAGATGAAAAGAACAAAAAAAGGATTGTTTAGAGGTATGGCGGGTGTACTGTGTGCCTCCATGCTGATCTCAACAGGAACGCCGGCCATGCAGGTACGGGCAGTTGAGGCAGGAGATGCGGAATGGGAAAAAATATCAGGCATCATGGACACCTTTGCGGACAAAGCAGTCTGGACGGATACAAAATATTCCAATGCCATTTCCCAGAGAATGCCCAGCACAGCGATTCTGGGAAACGGAGACATCAGGGCCACCTCCTATGGAAATGCGACGGAGAAGACCTGGCTGCTCTCATCCAATAATTTTGGACGGACAATTCGCTTTACTTTGGCTATGTGGGCAGATCGCCCCAGATCATTACCGGGGTGGCCTCACCATATCGCCCACAGAGAGCCAGCATCCATACAACCTGGCATACAATGCCAAGGCTACTGCCAGCTCACAGGCCAGGGATCACGGGGCATCGCTGACCACAGGCGGATTGTATGTGAAGAATATCAACGGTGACGGTAAGAATTTTACCGGATGGGAGGCAGAGGACAGTGAAATGCCCCAGTGGGTGTTCTATGACTTCACCTTTGCACAAAAAAGCTGGACCGTATCGTGGTGCGTCATGACAATTATACCTCAAAGGCGGGGACAGAGCGAAATACCAGAGACTTTGAGATTCAGACTCTGAAACCGGGCGTGAAGCCGGAGGAGGCCGCAGAGGGAGACTGGATTACTCTGGAAAAAGTGCAGGGTAACGAGCAGGACAGTACCCAGATTAAACTGTCAGGGCCACAGGAGATCCGCTATCTGCGCCTCTACATTACCAAGGCCACGGCTGAGGGTGAGGATGGAATTGCCAGGATCAGCCAAATAGAGGCCTACTATCAAAACGATGATTATAACATGCCAATCACAGACAACAAAGGGTCAGAGCATCCCTACAACAAGGTTTACGAGATGCCCGTCTATGCCAGCAGCCAGACAGTGGGACATGAAGCCGGAAAAGCGGTGGGAGGTCTTAAGCAGGCGGAGGGCTGGGTGTCGGAGGCTGGACAGGAACAGTACCTTGTGGTGGATTTAAAGACAGCTACCAAATTTAACCGGTGGCAGGTAAAGCATGACAACTATACCTCTAAAAAGGAAAAAGCCGCAATACCGTGGATTTTGCGCTGCAGATCAGCAGTGATGGAACAAACTGGGTGACCGTGGATTCCGTAAAGGGCAACCAGGAGGATGTCACGGACAGAAAGCTGCTTTATGACCACACTGCCCGTTATCTGCGTTTGCATATTTCCAAGCCCTCCCAGGAGGACAGCAGTATGGCAAGGGCCAGAATCAGCCAGCTTGAGATCTACAGGGATGACAATTACGCCCTCAGCTATGCAACCTTGGATCAGGGTGCGTCTGCCGGTGCATCCAGCGTCATGAATGAGGAGCGGTCTGCGGACAATATGATCAATGACAACTGGTTTACCAGCGGCAACGGAGGAAATGACTATTGCGGATGGGTGAGCGGTACCACCAGCCCCCACTGGGCCAAGATCGATTTGGGGAAGGAGCGCACATTCGATGAGCTGGCGATTCTGCATACAGGGCTTCAGGCTCAGACGGATGATCTGACTGCAACCAGTAACCCCAATTCTTCCGGGTATAAAAAGTTTACTACAAAAGACTATACCATCCAGGTCAGCTGCGACGGAGAAAATTGGGAGATATTGGATACCATCACCGGAAACAGTGAAAGTATCTATGATAAAAAGCTGTCCGGACCGGTCACAGCCAGATATATCCGTATTAATATCTCAAAAGGCAGAACAGGCCAGTAACTCAAGGGCGCGGATCTTAAAGGTGTACGTATACAGCAATCAGGAAAATCCGTTGTTCTCCATGCCTCTGGAGTTTGAGCCTGAGGAGCCAAATCCGGATGAGGGGAAAAAGCCTGTTGCACCTGAGGAGGCGCAGTACAACCTGGCCTATCTGGCGGATGTTACGGCCAGCTCTCAGACACAGGATGGTCCGGCAGCGGCGGCGGTTTCAGGGGCATTCCAGTATATGGATGAGTCCAAGGAACAGGTTTTTGAAGGCTGGGTGTCAGAGCCGGGACAGGAACAGTACCTCCAGCTGAATTTTGAGAACACGGTTCAGTTTAACCGCGGGCATGTTAAACACAACAATGCCACCACAAAGGCAGGAGAGATTTACAATACAAAGGATTTCAGGCTGGAAATCAGCAGAAACGGAAGTGACTGGATTCCCATTGACCGTGTCGAGGACAATCAGGCAGACGTTACAGACCGCAGGATGCTCTATCCGGTCAGCGCAAAGGCCGTGCGCCTTTGTATCACCAGGGCATCCGGGGAAGCAGACAGCGAGGCCAGAGCCCGGATCAGTCAGCTCGAGCTGTATTTGGACGAGGATTTTCAAAATAGTTATGCGGTGGAAGGAAAGGGCGCCTCTGTGGAGGTATCCTCAGATCCATATTCCACCAAAGAGTGTTTGATTTCAGATAATTTTATAAAACCAGATAAGAACAATATTAATGACTATAATGGGTGGATCAGCCTGCACGCGGCAATGCCTCAGTGGGCAGCCGTAAATCTGGGGCAGGTGAGAACCATCGATGAGGTGGGCATTCTCTTAGCAGGTGCGGAAAGGCTTCTCCAGGATCTTAAAGCGGGCGGCGCGGTGAATGCGGACAACAGCAAGTATACGGATGAAGAGGAAATGTGGGGTACCGCAGATTCAAGGCTAAGAAATTCACCGTATCTGTGAGCAGGGACGGAACCGACTGGGAGACGGTAGGTGACTACACAGACAACCGGGATGGGCAGGTCTCTATCAAGCTTTTGCAGCCCATGGAAGCACAGTACATTAAGGTTCATGTGACCCAGGGGCAGCAGACTCCAGCAAGTGACCAGAGGGCCAGAATCGCAAAGATATACGCATTCAACAGCGCAAAAACCCCGAATGTGTGTATGCCGGTGGAGGAGTTTCCTGTTTACAGTGAGAATACACAGGAGGCTTTGGAAACGGATGCGGAGAACGACCAGGCAGTGTCAGCAAGTGCGCCTGTTCCGGAGACATCTGGAGTACAGACAAGAGCCATGGCAGCCACCGCATTTCGGGAAGAGATGGATATTTCTAAAGCCCAGGTGCGCACCACCATGGATATGGGAGAGGTGCCGGTACAGATGGAGAACTGGCTGTCTGCAGAGGAAAATCTGATGATTACCACCATCACCTCCAATGGAGATCAGGACCAAACCATTGACATCAGTCCATGGGGAAAAATACGCTCACAAAGACAACCACAGACGCCAATGTACTGAGCAAGCCCAGTACCCTGGCCCAGTCCGGAGTCTTAGGTGAAGCGGTGTGGGCTACCAGAAAATCAAATGTGGAAGATGAGATCCAGAAGAAGAGCGATGGAACACAGAGTGTAAAAGCTGCAGAGTGGATGAGCGAATTTGCCATTGCAACAAAGGTGCTGGGAGGGGAAAACGCCAAGTACGGCGCCCAGGACAATGCTGGCGTAATCCGTGTAAACATTCCGGCAGGGGGGAGACGGTGACCGTGGTTACGGCCATAGACTGTGCGCCCAATCAGAAGACGGAGGCTCCGGATGGAGAAAAAGGGCTGGCTGTGAAGCAGGCCATGGAAATATTAGATCAGATTCAGAATATCAAAGACGTGGAGAAGCTCAAGGAGAATCATGAAAAGTGGTGGCAGGATTACTATAAGCTGTCCTACGCGGATCTAGGGGATACCAGCCTGAACAGGCTTTATTACGGTTCCCAGTATATTTTTGGATGCTGTACCAGAGCGGGTGAACAGGCTCCCGGTTTATACGGTGTGTGGACCACCACAGACAACAGCGGATGGCAGGGGACTATCATCTGAACTACAATTTCCAGTCTCCCTACTACGGCTCTTATTCCAGCAACCGGTTAAAGGAATTTTCACAGCCCATGTTTGACGTGTTTATTGAGTACATGGATTCCGGTTTGGAACGCGCGGCGAATCCCGAGCACCTAAAGAGCATCAGCAGTTGGTATTACGGTACAAGGGAAGAGGAGTTCCAGAACGGGTTTACCGGATGCACTTTTTGTATCCCGTGGGACTGAAGCCCTACAAGACGACTGCCGATGGCGCATCCTACCTGAATCAGACCATTAATGCACTGTTCTGCGCATCACAGATCTGTGCCTACTACAACTACTGGACCGGGAGTGGCTGATGACAAAACAGGCATCTGCATCCGGCAATATGTATTCGCCCCTATGACTTCCTGGTAAAGACAGCTAATTTCTATGAACAGTGGGTGGAAAAGCGCGGCGCAAGAGTAGATCAGGAGTATATAAAAGACAATCCCTGCTCCGATGCGGGAGGACAGTCCCAGACTACAAAGTATACGGCCAACTATGCGAAATATCCTGAGTACGATGGAAACGGCGACTATGTGTATGTACTGTTTGACGGTTCCCACGAGGGCTCTTTTGAGTTTAATCCCAACGTGACTGTGGGTAACCTTAAGAATCTGCTGGATACGCTGGTATCCATTGGGAAAGACGCAGCTCCCACAGGAGAGAAGTATGCAGTGTGGGAGGATATTGCCGCACATCTCCCGGGAATGGAGGCATCCATCTATGAGTACCAGGGATTTAATGCAAACTCCATTAAAAATTCTAAGTATTTGGGCAAAGAAATCTTTGGTTTATCTGAAGACCGGAAAAATACGCCCCATCTCCGCAACCGTGAATATGGAAAGTGTACATCCCGGAGAACAGCTGGGATTTGACTCAGACCCCTATCTTTTAGAGGTAGCCAGAAACACAGTGGATGTGTGTGGAAACGATGGCTACTCCTACGGCAGCGCGGGCTGGAACATGGTGAATAATACACCTAAAATCTTTACACACGCTGCAAGGGTGCGATACGATGCAGCAACTCTGATCAGCAAGATCAAGCAGTTTGTAGTTAACAAGATGGCAGGGAATTATTATGTAAAAGACAACACCCATGGATGGGAAAAAAGTGGGCGTTTCGGAGGCGCTCAATGACATGATGGTTTTTCCCACAACGGCTTTATCAAAGTATTCCCCACATGGAATAGCAGCGACGCCTCCTTTAAAGACATCCGTGTAAAGGGGAGCAATGCTGGTTTCCTCAGAAATGAGGACGGCCAGGTGGCTGACATCCGTATCACCAGTGAGACAGATGGGGATGCCAGGTAGTGATCCCCTGGGAGCAGGCTTTTGTGGCGGATAAGAATGGCCTTTTGGTATCCTCCGTGTATGGACAGACTGAGAATTCCGGGGAGAAGACCATTGAGTTCTCTGTAGAAGAGGGGGGAGACCTATACCGTCAAACCACTTGGAAACAGCAGTGAGGAGTTCCTGGAACTTCTGGAAAATATGTTAAAGGCCGCAGAGGATGCCAAGAAAGCGGCAGAAGATGCATGGGAAAACGCAGAGGAAGAACGCAGGGCAGCCGAGGCTGCGGAGGCAGCCGGAGAAGACCGCCAGAAGGCCGAAGAGGCCAGGGCTGCAGCAGAGAAGGCCAGGAGGCAGCGGATGCTGCAAAGAGAGCAGCGGAAGAGTCTCAAAAGGCGGTGGAAAAACTAAAGACCGAGATCCAGGAGGAGCGAAAGGCCGCGGAGGAGGCTTGGAAGAAGGCGGAGGAAGAGCGCCGGAAAGCAGAAGAGGAAGCCAAAAGGGCGGAAGAAGAACGTCTAAAAGCAGAAGCGGAAGCCAAGAAGGCAGAAGAAGAACGTCTAAAAGCGGAAGCGGAGGCCAAGAAAGCAGAGGAAGAGCGTCAGAGGGCAGAAGCAGAGGCTAAGAAGGCGGAGGAAGAGCGTCAGAAAGCGGAAGCGGAGGCTAAAAAGCGGAGGAAGAGCGCCAGAGAGAGCGGAAGCAGAGGCCAGGAAAGCGGAGGAAGAGCGCCAGAGAGCGGAAGCAGAGGCTAAGAAGGCGGAGGAAGAGCGCCAGAAAGCGGAGGATGCGTGGAAGAAAGCGGAAGAAGAGCGTCAGTCAGCAGCAGAGGAGGCCAAAAGAGCGGAAGAAAGCCGTCGTTTTGCAGAGGAAGAGGCTAAGAAGGCGGAAAAAGACAGAAAAGCAGTAGAAGAAGCGCAGAAGCAGGTAGAGGAAGCTCTGAAAGCAGTACAGGGAAGCACAAAGGCTGTGGAAGAGGCTCAGAAACAGAATCAAATCCCACCGCTCTTGTGCAGGGTAAGACCTATACGGCAGGCATCTTTAAGTACAAAGTGGAAAGCAGCAGAGCAGGGAGCACGGAGGTATCTCTTTCTGGAACCATGAATAAAAAGCTTAAAAACGCTGCGATTCCGTCTGAGGTCAAGATAAAAGGCATCACCTGCAAGGTCACGGAGATTGGACCAAGAGCGCTGAAGGGGCAGAAGCAGCTGAAGAGAGTGAGCATTGGAAGCAATATAGTGAAAATTGGAAAACGTGCCTTTGAGGGGGACACCAAGCTTACGAGCATCATCATCAAGACAAAACAGCTGAAGACCGTGGAAAGCCAGGCATTTAAGGATATTTCTTCAAAGGCAGTGATCCGGATACCAAAAGCACGGAAAAAGGCTTACACAAAACTGCTGAAAAAATAGAGGGCAAAAGAAGAGCGTTAAAATCAAAACAAAGTAAAAAGCGCACTCCAAAACAGCATACAAAAAACAGCCGGGGCCCGGGAGGGTACCGGCTGTTTTAGCAAAATCTATTTCTTTGACCGTCCCCAGGCTGAGGGGTCATGCCTGTCTCGTTTTTAAAAACCCTGCTGAAGTACCTGGCATCCTCATACCCACAGGCGGATGCCACGGTCTTGATATCCAGGTCTGGGGAAGTACAGAGCAGTTCCTTTGCGTGTGCCAGCTTTAAACTGTTGATGTACTGGAGAGGAGACTGGCCGTATTCCTTTTTAAAGATCCGGTTGATGTAGGAGTCCGTATAGCCAAACTCAGCGGACAGGTCCGAGAGGGAGAGCCTTTGTCGGTAATGGTTCTGAATGTACTGGTGGAGCTTGGCGCAAAGTGTGTTATTGGTGATAACTCCAGGAGCTGTCTCCGCCAGAGTGTGCAAAGCTTTGGAGTAGGCGTCAAAGCAGTCCGACAGGTTTGCATACTGGTAAAACTCTCCGAAAAAGGCGCCTGCCGCGGTCTGACAGAGGGAGGACTCCAGCTGGGTCAGCTGGGCAAGTGCCAGAAAGCCCTCATGCAGAAGGTCATAGATCACTGGCGCAGGCCGCTCCTCGCTTAGATACCGCTCTGTGGTGGTCTGCAGAAACGGAAGAAGTGCTCTCTCCGTACTCAGGGTATAGAGAACCGGAATGTCGTCTTTGCAGGATGCCAGGGAGGCATCTTTTGTGTCTTTTGGAAGAAACGGGAATACCTGCCTGCAAAGGGGAGCACATGATCTTTGGAAAAGATCGGATTTTTTTAGCGCATTCCCACAGTTCCGAATAGGGTATGGCTTCTGGGTAGATGATCCCCGTAAAGGGAAGGCTGTCGCAGTGTTCGCAGAGATATCTCTGGAGGGATAAGCAAAAGTAATCGGCAGGGTAGGAGCTGTCTTCCAAATGCAGAAGCAGAAATTTCTGGAGAGGGTATGCTTCGTCCACCACCCAGAGGTGCTCCAACCTTGGGAATTGGCGGAAAAAACCGGTAAGGTCCAGAGCTTCCCAGAGAGTGGTGCAATTCTTAACCGGCGGTGTTCCGTAGGAGGAGGGAGGATTGCCCAAGGTGAGATGAATCAGCAGTACTTCCTTTCCGGGAATCATATAGGGGGGCATGTCGTCCGGCAGGTTCCCCTTTAACGCAAGAGATAGAATTTCCCTTTGCGGTCGTACTTCTCCTGGCGGATCTCATCAGCCAGCTTTGCAAACAGCTCTGAGAGAACGGGGAATGACACGGGCTTGAGCAGATAATCCACAACTCCGTAACGGATGGCTGTGCGGGCGTATTCAAAGTTGCTGTAGCCGCTCAGGATCACGATTCTTGTGCAGGGATAGAACTTCTGAACCTGATTGATGAGCTCCAGCCCATTGATGCCCGGCATCTCAATATCTGTGATCAGAATATCGCAGGGATTTTGGGACATCAGTTCCAGGGCCTCTTTGCCGGAGGCAGCTTTCCCACACCAGAAATTCCGGTGATATCTTTTTCAATCTTTTTTTGCAATATTGTTCAGGATGATGTCCTCATCCTCAGCGATCAGAACCGTTATTTTCTGTGTGTTGTCTGTGTTCATGCAAGTATCCCTCCAATCGTGATGGATGCACCTGTGACAGTGCCCTCTTTTTTCTATATTTTCCAGTTTAAAGGTAAAGCTTTCCGTGTAGTACAGATGAAGTCTTAGATAGATGTTTGCAAGTCCCATCCCATCGATGGACAGTACCGGATGAGCGTTTGCTGTGTCAAATCCTCTTATTTTTTCATTGACGCTTTCAATGGCCTCTGGCGAGAAGCCATCTCCATTGTCCCGTATATTTACATACCAGCACCCGTCCAGGGTGAAGGAGCGGATAGAGATTTCCAGGATACAGGAGTCTTTGCGGGAATACTTGACACAGTTCTCTACAATGGGCTGTATGATCAATCGCGGGATAGGGATTGTGCGAAGCTGGCTGTCGTATTCATAGCAAAACCGGATTTTACTCCCAAAGCGAATAGACATCAGATCTGTATAGTTCCTGGTGTGATGCCACTCTTGTTCAAAGGTGGTTGCCTTGGAGATGTCTTCTGTGATGTACCGCAGCATTTCCGTCAGCTTAATACACATGACATAGGCTTGTTCATCGTCATTCTCCTCAGCAATGATGGAGATGATGGTCAGGGTATTGTACAGAAAGTGGGAATCCATCTGTGCCTGCAGAGCCATCATCTGGGAGTGGATCGTCAGGGTGCGGGAGGCGATCGTGTCATCCATAGCCCTTTTCAAACGCACCTGCATCCGGTTAAAGGCATCGTTCAGGATCTCCAGCTCATTGAAACCGGCATTTTGCAGATCCGTACTCTCCTTCTCTCCCAATTGTTCCAGATCCAGGGATGAGACCTTTTCCTTCAGGGCTATGATGGGAGAAGTGATACTGCGGGCAATCCGATAGGTAATCAGCATGAGGATCAGAATGGCACAGGCGAAAAACAGCAGGCAGATCTGCAGAAAGATCTGCTTATTCTGCACAATGTAGGACTCCGGGTGACCAGCATCACAGAAAAGCCGCTGTCCTCTGAGCGGCAGGAGGCAATCAGTTCCGTCTGGCGGCTGCCTGTGTGTTTAAAACAGATACTCCCGGCTGGTGTCCAGAGAGGTGTAATAGACAAGATCACTGTCCGAGAGAGAGGTGGGGTAGACCAGCTTATGACTCTGGTCAAAGATCAGCACCGTCTCCTCAGAGTGCTCAAAGTTCAGGAGTGTGTTCGCGATGATACTCTGCAGCTTGTCTACATTCATCTGAATCTCAATGATTGCCTTTGGTATGGATAGAGAGTAGCGCCCAAAGGAGCGGGAAAGGGTGAATACCTCTTTGTCCGGATCTGGCTCATACAAGACAGGATCACTGGGCGTTGCTATGCGTTTGGCTCCGTTCAGGTCCAGAATGGGCTGTATCAGCTTGTCATGGACTTCCGGGTCAGGAGTGTATGGCTTGTAGTAATATTCCTGACCAAAGGTGATCAGTGTATTGTCCGCCAGATTGACGATATTCATATGGTAAAAGTCCAGATCGTAACCGGTGATGGAGTAAATGCCTTTGCGGAAAGCCCAGTCCTTTGTTACATCATGGAGGGAGGCCTCCTCAAAATATACTGGATCATGGAATCGTTTTCCAGAATCCGTTTTTGGATAGAGTTGACTTTTTCAATATACTGGTCTGTCTGATTGGAGATAATCTTGGCCAGCTGGCTGGAAGTCCTGCGCCGGTTTTCTAAAAAGTTGTGGTAAGAGGTTAAGTAGTAAAGGTGGGGGGCAATGATCACCAGCAGCAGAAAAACGGCTCCGTAGGCAAAGAATATTTTTGAGTTGAGAGAGTGGCGCAGCAGACGGGGCTTTTTGTTTCTAAAACCCTGTGGCGTATGAGGCTAGGGGAGGTATTTCATAATCAGCACTCCTTTGTGTTTATCGCACATAAAATGCAAAATATTTATCTTGAATATTAGCAATAATGACGATTCCTATTTAATGTATATCACAGAACCGGGGAGATGTAAAGAAATATTCTTCGAAATAAAACTGTTCAGAAATGTCCACATCAGAGTTCAATATTGTGCATTTTATGTCTTGGGGTTTTCACGTATAATGAGCCCATAAACAAAATCTCATAGAAACGAGAAAAGGAAAGGGAGGAATTTTAGATGAGAAAAACATGGAAGAAATTGACTGCATATGGACTTTGCCTTGGAATGACAGCGGGTATGCTGGCAGGCTGCGGGGACAGCAAAGGCGCTTCAGAGAGTGCATCCGCAGGGGACACAAAGACTCAGAGTGAGGAGTCTAAGGGACAGGCCCAGGAGGGCAGCGAGAATGTCACGGAACCTGCAGCCAGCGGAGAACAGGTCACTCTCACCTTTGCGGCGTCCCAGAACTGGATACTGGATGTGGACAAGGATCTGGCAAAGAAGTTTGAGGAGGAGACCGGCATTGCCATTGACTTTCAGCTAAGCCCGGATGACCAGTACCAGACCATTGTAAAGTCCAAGCTGAACACCGGCGAGGGTCCGGACCTGTTCATGAGCTATTCCGGAACCAAGCTAAAAGACTTTAATCCTCAGAAGAACATGGTGGACCTCTCAGGTGAAGAGTGGGTAGGAAAAGCTGGAGCAGTGGGCCATTGACGGAAATTCTATTGACGGTGTCCTGTACGCCCAGAACACAGCGGGTGTGGATGACACCAATGGAGTACTCTATAAACCGGCAGTGTTTGAGGAACTGGGCATCACAGTGCCTACCAACTATGCTGAGTTCAAGACAGCCTGCGACAAACTGCAGGAGGCGGGAATCACCCCAATTTATGAGTTTGTGAAGGACCTGTGGCACACTCATTACTGGATGGAGGGAGCCAGCGCACTGGCAGCCACCAATGATCCGGACCTCTACAAAAAATTGAACACCAATGAGATCGGATTTGCGGATGTGCCGGAATTCGTTACCGCCCTGGAACAGCTTCAGGAAATGTATGAAGCAAACTACTTTGGCGAGAACAGCATGTCCAACATTTATGACAACTCCTACGATGCGCTGACAAGCGGAAAATACGGAATGATCATCATCCACGGTTCCTACCCCAACGAGATTGTGAACAATATACCTGACGTAGACCCGGATGAGTACAGCATGTTCCCAAAGCCCCTTGCTGACAACCAGTATGTGACCCTGACTGCAGGCGGAACCACAAAGTGTATCAATGCCAGCAGCCCCCACATTGAGGAGGCAAAGCAGTACTTAAACTTCCTGGCGCGAGAAGATAACTTAAAGACCCTGTACAAAGAGAAGACTACCTATGTATCCTCCTCAGTGGAAGGAATTGAGGCAAGCCCCACCAAGGCGTTTAAGGATTTAAGGGAAAGAGAGGCAGGCGAACTTCAGGGCGCTGAGGCCAGTGTATACTTCTACGACGGCGGCAAGATCAGTGAGCTTTGCCAGGAGATGTTTGTGGGAACTCTGACACCCAAGCAGGTTTTGGAGGAGTTTGACACCTACCGCAGAGCCATTGCAAAGGATGCAGGTCAGGAAGGATTTTAAAACAGATTTCAACGTTCTATCTTTAAGCATAACGCCTGCGGGCGTTATGCTTAAAAAATAAGAGAAGGACGCACAAAGAAAGGAGCATGGAATGAACCATAAAAAAGATTTATCCATCTTATTTTATTCTGCTTCCTTTGATCCTGTATGTAGTACTGTTTATCCTCCCCCCAGCGCCATGGGGCTGGCACTCTCCTTTACAGACTGGAACTCAGTGAGCGATGAAATACATTTTGTGGGCTTATCCCACTTTATTGAAATTTTTACCAACTCAAGGTACTTGATTGTGATTCGAAACACGTTGATTTTTGCTATCATTACCACCCTGTTTAAGAATGTAATCGGCCTGGGAATGGCCCTGGTTTTAAATAAAGAGTTCAAGACAAGGAATATTCTGCGAACTATCTTTTTTCTTCCCGGTTATGCTGTCCCCTCTGATTATCGGTCTGGTCTTTAAATCCATCTACAATCCGGAATTTGGCGTGATCAATGAATTCCTGCGGGCAATTGGCATGAATGTGCTGGCAAAAGACTGGCTGGGCGACATTGGGACTGCCCTTGGGCTGTGATCATCGTGGAGATCTGGCGTCTGGTGGGACAGAATATGGTAATCTATGTGGCAGGGGCTGCAGGCGATCTCCGACGACTATCTGGAGGCAGCCGACATAGACGGAGCCGGAAAGTTCCAGAAGCTGATTTACGTGATACTGCCCCAGATGCTTCCCTCCATCACCATCAACCTGGTGCTGAACCTGATTGCAGGACTTAAAGTATTTGATCTGGTCTTTGTGCTCACCAACGGGGGCCGGCCAGGATGACGGAGGTACTCAACACCCTGGTGTACAAGGAGTACAGCTCAGGACGGTATGGGTTCTCCACAGCGCTGGGATTCGTTATGTTTGTATTCACCTGCATCGTGGCATTTTCGGTGCTGAAAGCTATGTCAAAGGAGGAGGAGTGAGATGACGAAGCGCAGAAAGATCGGTAATCTTATAAAGGCCATTATATTGTGGGGAGTCTCCATACTAGTGTTTATTCCCCTCCTCATCATAGTATTCAACTCACTGAAAACCCAGGGAGAATCCGTTTCCATGCGGTTTGCGCTCCCGACAGAGTGGGTGTTTTCGAACTACAGCCAGGTGATGGAGCAGGTGGATGTGTTCGGCGCATTCCGAAATAGCCTGATCATTTCGGTCAGCACCGTGCTGATCGCTACCACGGGGGCAGCGCTGGCATCCTTTGTCATCTCCAGAAGAAAGACAAAGCTTCACCGTATGGCCTATTTCTTTTTTCCTGGTGGGTCTGGTGGCGCCCCTGAACATGGTGCCTGCTGTGCTGGTACTTCAAAAACTGCACCTGATGAACTCTCTGCTGGGGTTGATCCTGCTGTACTCGGCTCTGGTTACACCCTTTACGGTATTTCTATATTACGGGTTTATCGGTACTGTGCCAAGGGAGATAGACGAGGCAGCCATCATTGACGGCTGCGGCCCCATCAGCCTGTTTGTGAAGGTGATTTTCCCGCTGTTAAAGCCAGTGACGGTGACTGTGGTAATCTTGAACTTTATGAATGCCTGGAATGATTTTATCACCCCGTTCTATGTAATTAATGAATCGGAAAAATGCCTCTGACCACCATGGTCTACAGCTTTTCGGACAGTTCCAGCGAAGCTGGAACCTGGTGTGTGTCATCATGGTAATGATTCTGGTACCCATCATCATTGTGTATGCGTTTGGACAGAAATATATTATAGCAGGTATGACTGCAGGAGCCGTGAAAGGCTGACAATAAGGAGGAGAGAGAAATGAAGCAAATAAAACTTGGACTGATCGGAGCCGGGGAGAGGGGGGCCAACTGCTATGCCCCCTATGCCCTGAAATACCCGGCAGAGGCAGCCTTTGTCTGTGTTGCAGAGCCTATTCGGGAGAGAAGGGACACCTTTGCCGAGAACCACAGCATACCAAAGGAAGACCGCTATGAGGATTGGCGGGACATGCTGGATAAAAACTATGAGCTGGATGGCATCATCATTGCCACCCAGGACCGGCAGCACTATGAACCGGCCCTAGCTGTGATTGAAAAAGGGTATAATCTGCTGCTGGAAAAGCCCATGGCTGAGACTGTGGACAGAACCCGTGAGATTGTGGAGGCTGCCGAGAAAAAAAGGCACCCTGCTCATGGTCTGCCATGTGCTCCGGCATACCCCTTCTTCCGGAAGATGAAGGAAGTGATTGACCAGGGAGTCATCAGGGGAGATACAGTCTATCCACCATATTGAAAACATTGGCTTTTGGCATTTCGCACACAGCTATGTGAGAGGGAACTGGAGAAATACAGAGGAGACAACCCCTATGATTGTGGCAAAGTGCTCCCATGACACGGATATCATGAACTATCTTCTGGGTGGCAGAAAGTGCAAGCGGATTTCCTCCTTTGGATATCTGTCGCATTTTAAGGCAGAAAACGCGCCGGAGGGCGCAGCCATGACCTGTGTGGGATGCCCGCACAATAAGGCCTGCATGTACTCAGCCTATAAATATCTGGATGACAGGAAGCTGCGCAAGAATTTTAAGGATATTGTAATGCGTACGGATGACAACCAGAAGTTTTTGGAGTATCTCCTGAAATCCCCCTATGGAAGATGTGTCTACCACTGTGACAACGATGCCGTTGACCATCAGGTGGTGACCATGGAATATGAGGGAGGAGTGACCGCCTCCTGGCAGGCCTGTGCCTTCACCATGGATGTGATCCGGCAGACAAAGATCATGGGGACCAAAGGGGAAATTGAGGGATGCATTGATGATGACGAGTTTGTAATTAAAGATTTTGCCACGGGGCATGAGACAACCGTGCACATCCATACCCCCAAGACCCTTCACTCCGGAGGAGATGAGTGTATTATGGAGACCTTTACCAAGGCGCTTCGGAACCCCGAGGATGGGAACCTGATGTACAGCGCAGCGCTTTCGCTTCAGGGGCATGAAATGGCTTACGCGGCAGAGTATTCCAGAGCACATGGGGGTGTGGTGGTGGAACTCTGAACAGAGGATGTCAGATAATAAATAAAGAGACAGGGTGAAAAGCAAGAGCAGATTGCAGGAGGGACAAGGATGAACAGGTGGGTAAAAAAAGGATTTTCGTTACTTTTGTCTGCAGCTATGCTGGCGGCGGGAATGCCGGCGGCAGCGGACACGGCGAATGCGCAGGAAAAGGAAGCGGCGGAGACTGTGATTTATGCTGCTCCCACAGGGAGTGATACGGGAGCGGTACAAAGGCAGATCCGGCCAGCCTCAAAGGGCGAAAGCCCTGGCGCGCCAGGCCAGTGAGGCTGCAGACACAGATATTCAGGTGAGACTGGAGGGAGGAACCTATTACCTGGAGGAGACTCTGACTTTTACCAGAGAGGATTCCGGAAAGAATGGACACAGGATCATCTGGATGGCTGAGGATGAAAGTGACAAGCCTGTGATATCCGGCGGAAAGGAACTGGAGGGCAAGTGGGTGCTCCATGATCCGGAAAGGAACATTTATAAATACGAGGAGCTGGATGAGGATTTTGTGACCAGAGACCTCTATGTCAACGGTGCCAGGGCAATGCTGGCCAGGAGCCGCAGCAGTGTCTCAGGACTGCAGTACAGCACTTCTGATGCCGCATATGAGGGGAAGGCCGAGGGGCGGCTTGAGACGCTGGGCCTGAAGGGGAAGATTGCGGATACCGTCCGGGGATTTGGTGATATCAGCCAGCTGGAGGCGGTGCGCAATGTCAGATGGAGGCACTTTGAGGTCCCGGTGGACAAGGTGGAAGGAGACCTTGTCTATATGGAGCAGACGGCATGGAGGAACACCTCCACCACGGAACGTGTCCACTATGACTGGAACGGGGCATCCTGGAGAGCTTACAGCGGAGGTGTCACTTATTTCCAGAATGCTTATGCTTTTCTGGATGAGGCGGGTGAATTTTATCTGGACAATACCAGACATGTGCTTTACTACATACCCAGAGATGGGGAGGATATGGAGAGCGCACAGGTGGTGGCTCCTGTCCTGGAAAAATAATGGTGGCAGAGGGCCGGGACACAGACAAGATTACCTATCCCCAGCCCGGCAGAGAAAAAGGGGGCATTGTGAATGAGAAGATCAAAAACATTACCTTCGAAAATATCTGCTTTCAGCACAATACCTTTCTGCGTCCCGGAACAGAAGACGGGTATGTGGGCACTCAGGGGGACACACTCTCACAGGGCCGGAAGCCGAAGGAGCATTTTCCGATCCCTGGGGAAGCTATGCAGCGCCGCCTCACGGGGCAGTTTATGTCAACTCCGGAGACAGCATTGTATTTCGGGGCTGCAGTTTTTCCAAGATCGGCAGCACTGCGCTTGCGGTGACAAAGGGAAGCCGCAGCTGTACGGTTACAAAGAGCAGCTTCGAGGATTTGTCCGGAGGAGCCATCTATCTGGGGAAAACAAACACACAAGCGACAAGGCAAAGGACCCCCATGCAAAAGGGCCCAGTTATTCCACCTCCGGCATTGTATCCCCGAGATCATCCCCTTAGAAGAGCGGGAACTTTCCTATAACAATGAGATCTCCTACAACTTTGTGAATGCTGCCGGAGAGCAGTTTTCCGATACCTGTGCCATATGGTGCGGATATGAAAGTGATCTGAAGGTAATACACAATACAGTCCAGAATGTACCCTACACAGGCATCAATGTGGGATGGGGCTGGCGTGAGACCGGGCGCGTGAGCCATATGCACGACAATTATATTGCGTACAACCGGATCATTGATTATATGAAAAAGAGACAGATATGCACGACGGCGGTGGTCTCTATATGATCAATGCCATGCCTGGAACCGTTGTGGAATATAATTATTTTAACCGCAATGGTGTGGACAATGCCGTCTATTTTGACGCTGGGCTTGACTATGCTACCCTGCGAAACAATGTGATGACGAATATTGAATACAAATGGGTATCCGCAAACGCAGTGGGGCTGCATCGGGGCATGGTGGCCTATAATAACTACATGCAGAAGGGCTACGGAACCACCAACGGAAGGCCTGACTATACGTTTGACGGAGAGTATACGATTTTGGGGGACAACTATACTTATACGAAAGTCCTTCCTGTGGAGGCGGAGGAAATTGTCCGCAACGCGGGCTGCGATGCGCCCTATGAGGAGAGTTCCTTCGAAAATCCCTGGATGGGGCTGAGATCCTGTACTACAATCTGGCGGAGGGAAAACAGGCGTCCCAGTCATCCGGCAAGGATGCACAAAAGGCAGCGGACAATAATATAAATACCGTCAGCGCCACAGACACGCAGGAAGATCCCTGGTGGCAGGTGGATATCGGGCGGATACAGAAAGTAAAGTCTTTGATATTCACAGCCCCCAGCCTCTTGGAGAGGGGGTGGGTACTGATTTCAGAGAACCCATTCGGGGAGCGCACCGTGCAGGAACTTCTGGAGGATGCGTCTATTGTCAAAACAGCCTTTTTATGGGGAGAGGAGCAGTTTTCGGACAAAGGTTGCAGAGAAATGTCAGGGCAGATATGTACGCATAGTGCTCACAGGTACAAAGGCTATGAAGCTTCAGGAGGTAAAGGTGAATCTGGATATGGACAGCCAGTATGTGCCTTATCTGAAGGATACGGAGAAAACTTTGAATCTGGCAAAGGCCAGGGATGTGTCTTATGAGATCTATACTTCAGGAAATCCCATCTCTGGTGTCATATTAGATGGCAAAGAGCTTCCAAAAGATGCATATGAAGTTCAGGAAACCGTGCTGACCAGAAACAGCTTTCTCTCAGAGGAATATCTGGCAGAGTACTTGGAAAAAGTAGGTGAGAGCAACCAGTGGTATGCCCAGTTGAAGAAGCATCTGAAAGTATCCGGGATGAGCCAAAACAGGAAAAAAGGCGCTGTATTGACACTGAAAAAGCAATATCTGGTCAGTCATACATCACCGGGCTCCTGCACAGTGGAAGTACAGTTTGAAAAGGGCATGGAACTGACGCTTGACTGACGCTTTACAGCAAGGAACCCAAAACACTCGCTCAGTATGATTTTGAAGAGACCCAGACCAGTCAGGCCGTAGAAGACAGAAGCGGAAACGGGAATCACCTGGACATAAACGGCGGTGCCAAGAGGGTACAGGAAAGTGTCAACGGGCAGGCAATTGCCTTTGACGGATCAGGCGCAGCCAGAAAGAAGGGCTGTGTGAGTCTGGACAAACTGGAGAAGGAACTGCAGATTGACTTTTTGTAAAAATTTTTGCCAAGGGCGGAGGGGAACGCCCAGCTGATTAATAAACGGGCCATGGGGAAAACCACCGGATTTATGGTGGATTTGACGAAGACAAATGTGCTGCGGTTTACAGCGGGAGCAGGGGGAAATGTAATCAACACCCTGCAGCCTTTAAGTGAAAATAAGTGGTACCATGTGACCTGTACCTACCGGAATAAAAAGATGCAGCTATACTTAAACGGCGAACTGCAGTCAGAGAAGACTCTGGGCAGTGAAGCGGTGCTCGGCAATGACCTGGCGCTCAGCCTCGGAAAGCATGCGGATGACACAGAACCGTTTACCGGGCTGCTGGATGAGATTTTTGATTCAGGATACCGTGGAGGATACCACAGCACCCCTGGTACTGGATTCACAGCCGGAACAGGGAGAAATGAAGGCAGAGCTTTCGGAAAAGCTGAGTATATATTTTTCAGAGAATGTCAAAATGGCAGACAATGCGGCAGTCAGATTGACCGCTGATGGCAGAACTGTGGGTGTCTCTGCAAAACACAATGGAAGAAAACTGGAGATCGTACCTGAAAATGGGCTGAGATATGGAATATCTTACAAGCTATCCATTCCGGCAGGGACTGTGGCAGATGAGAGCGGAAACGAACTGCAGAACAGCTTTTACCTGAGTTTTACAACCAGAGAAGGCCAGGGAACCCCTTTATATGGGATGAAAATCTGACCTATTACAGGACACAGCCTGCGGACGTAGAAGTCTCTCTCTCCATGCAGGGAAGAACACTGGAAAAGTGATGATCGGTGAAGAGGAGGCGGATGGGTCCAGCTGGAGCTGTGATAAGGGAAAACTGATTCTGAAAAAAGAGCTTCTTGAGAGATCGGCAGGTGAAAGGGCAGAATTTACTCTGGCCTTTGGCGATGATATATCAATACCCCTCACCATCCATTTGTCCAACGCAATGCCGGAAATGGAAGTGCTATCCTTTGATTTTGCCGCAGCAGAGGACCGTGTCATAAGGGATCTGAGCGGAAACAGCAATGACGGCATTGTAAATAATCCCCAAGCGGTTCAGAGTCAGGAGGAATCGGCAGCTTACTGAATCTGAATGGAACAGCGGACAATACGGTTGAGGTAAAGGATTCCCCCACACTCCACTCCTTTGAAAGCTTATGTCTGGACTTCTGGATGAAGGGACCGGACCAGGTGGAAAAGACCATGACCATCTTAAGCAAAAAGGGAATGGGACAGGCCGGTTTTGGTCTGGAGCTCTATGCAGATGCTTCCCTGAACTTTGTAATCCGCCACAGCAAGGGGGGAAATTCCACAGTCCGCACAGCCCCGGACACCATCAAAGTGGGCCAGGAGGCAGAATGGCAGCACATTAAGGCTGTGTTTGACAATAACATCAAAGAAATGAAAGTGTATGTGGATGGCGAACTGCTAAAATCAGCAAAAGCAGAAAACGTGACATTCGATACCATCAATAATGCAAATGCAAGTCTAGCGATCGGCTGGGCCTATCAAAATGGAGTAAACCCGGAAAGTAAATACAGCTTCCTGACCGGACAGATTGCAAACCTGCATATCAGCAACGGGGTACGGGATGTGGAGAGCCCTCAGTTAGTGTCCGTTGAACCGGAGGATGGAAAGACAGGGGCAGCTCTGGACACCAGTGTACAGGCTGTCTTCAGCAAAGAGATCCGTATCCGGGAGGAGAAAGAGCACACCATCTGCCTGCGTTCAGCGGCAGCCAAAGAGACAGTCAGCACGGTTGTGAGCGCAGCAGGAACCCGTCTGACGATCAAAGCCGGTAAAGAAGCTGGCATATGGCACTGTCTATGAAGCAGTGATACCGGCCGATGCAATCGAGGACAGCAGCAAAAATACTTTGGATGCTGGGCTAAAAGTAAGCTTTACCACATTGACAGGAAAGCCGTATATTACCGGAGCCAAAGAAGCTGAATACGATTCTGAGAATCCGGCAGAGATCACAGCAGGGCTGGTACTAAGTGGAAACACCATAATAGAAATCCGCAGCAAAGAAAGTATACTTGGGAAGAATGATTACGCCTTGAATGGGGAGAAGATTGTATTTTCCAGGAGCTACCTGGATGGTATAAAAGTATAGCACAGAGCTGACGTTTGTGTTCAGCAATGGGTACGAAGACCGCTTTTACATTCAAGTGGTAAAGCATGAGACAGTAGCAGAGTATCACTTGGATGGAGCGGACGGAGTGGTGACTGACCTTACCGGATATGGTAACAGTGGTGAACTGAACACTGGCAGCGCAATTGTAAAGGACATAACAATGGGGACGTGCTCTCCTTTGACGGCTCCCCAAATTCCGCCATTCAGATCGGAAACAGTGATTCCCTGAGCAGTTTCCGGGATTTGAATATAGAACTGTGGATGAAAGTACCCAAAAGAATGCTGCTACACAGACCATTGTACACAAGAAAGGCATGGGAGCAGCCGGGTTTGCACTGGAGCTCCAGGCAGACCAGTCCCTGAACTTTGTCATACGCAAGAACGGCGGAAATGTGAACCTGAAAACAGAGGCAGGGCTTATCACAACCGGGGAGGAGGCAAAATGGCATCACGTCAAAGCTGTCTATGACCGCCGGGCGCAGACGATGACCATGACGGTGGATCAGACAGAGAAGAGTGTGGCAGCCGCAGGGGTTACAGCCGCTACTCTGAACAATACCGCTATCAACCTGAACCTGGGACACAGTGTCAACGGGACCACAGCAGACACGGAAAAAGCCAGCTTTTTATAAGGGATATCTGGCATATCTCGCCCTCTCCAACACAGCAAAGGATGTGACGGCACCCAGAATCCTGGCGGCGGATGTGGCAGAGGGACAGGTGACAGGCACTGAAAGTCCTGTGGGAATGATTGTCAGTGAGACGGATGTTCAGGTGGATGATGGGAAAATCGCACTAAGAGAAGAGGACGGGGGCGCGGATGTTGAGTTCACTGTTCAGGTGACAAAGAACCGGGTGGAGATTATTCCCAAAGGCCTGAAAAACGGAACCGCCTATCAGCTTTCCGTAAAGAAGGGCGCTTTCGTGGATAAAGCCGGAAACTTTTCAGAGCATACCTTTGTCCGAAACTTTGTCACAGAGAAAGCAGCGGTGGATTTAGAACCGCTTCGGAAGCTGTATGAGGAAAAAGAAGAAAATCACCGGGGAAGACTATACAGAGGACACCTATGAGAAACTGCAGGATGCATTAAATACGGCAAAAGAAGTGTTGGACAAGGGGAAGAGGCAGAACAGAAAGAGGCGGACCAGGCATACGAGACACTTATGACAGCCGCAGACGGACTGACGCTGAAGAAAGCGGAGAAAGGCAAGCTTCGGGAACTCCTGGAAAAGGAACAAGACAGAGATCTCACATATTACACCAAGGACAGCACAGAGGACTACTTAACTGCACTGGAAACGGCAAGGACAGTGGAGAGTGATGAGACATTGACCATCCGAGACCAGCAGAGAGTGGAGGATGCGAAAACGGCCCTGGAGGAAGCTATCCGTAAACTGAGGGGTTTCTGAGGCAACCAGGGAGGCTCTCCGTCAGAAACTGGAGGATGCCAAAGGGGCAGATGAAAGTCTCTTTACGGAGGAGAGTGTGACAGCGCTTGCGCAGGCTGCCCAAAAAGCGGAAGATCTTTTAAATGACCCGCAGCTGGATCAAAAAACGCCGGAGGAAATTCGCGAAACCATGGAGACTCTGGAGAAGGCATTGGACAGTCTGGTATACAGAGCAGCGGATACAAAGGCTCTGGAGGAGGAACTGGCGAAGGCAGACAGCCTGGAAGATGCGGATACTTACACAGAGGAGACGGTAAAGGCGCTGCGGGAAGCGGCGGATCAGGCGAGAGAACTGCTGAAGAGAGAGGGCTTAAATATTACCCACCAGGCAGCGGTTGATGATATGACCAGGCAGTTAAAAGCAGCCCTGGAGGGATTGGAGAAAACCAAAGAAGATCCCACGCCGGACAAACCGGACCCGGAGAAGCCGGATGACTCAAGCCGGACCAGCCGGAACCGGTAATGGTGAAAAAAGTAACCATAACCGGAGAATCTAAAAAGATAGCGGCAGGGAAGAAGATTGGCCTGAAGGTTAAGATCAGTCCTGCAAATGCCACAGACCCGAAGGTGGAGTGGAGCAGCAGTAACCGCAGATATGCGTCAGTGGACAAGAATGGTAAAGTGACCGTGAAGAAAGCAGGGGCAGGAAAGACGGCGGTGATCACTGCAAAGGCGCTGGACGGAAGCGCAAAGAAGGCCAGCTATAAGATAAAGATTATGAAAAGGGCTGTGAAGAAGATCCGGCTGACTGCCAAGACCAAGACCGTCAAAGCAGGAAGGAAGCTGCAAATCACAGCGAAGCTGGCGCCATCCACCAAGATCAACCGGGATATGAAGTGGAGTGTGAGCAACAGTAAAGTACGCTAAGGTCAGCCGGAAGGGACTGCTGACAACGAAAAAAGGCAGGAAAAAGGCAAACGTGTGACTGTGACTGCCAGGGCTTTGGATGGAAGCGGGAAGAAGGCGTCCATTCGGATTCGGATCAAATAGCTTATAGGTTTAAGGGGCTTCTTTAAATATTAATATGCTCCCTTCTAAGCAGACAAGTGAATCAATAAAAACTTGTCTCTTAGGAGGGGGGCATAGTTTATTTAACTCCCGGGAGTTGTGGTATTTGATGAGTCTGACAAATAAGATATTAAAGAATTTATGTAAGATATTATATTTACGTTGTCTTTTTCGTATGATATATGTACTATTATAGACTAATTAGGAGGAAAATTCTATGAATAAGGAGAGGGTATTTTTTTTTGTAAACGGCTACTCCCCATGCTGCTGACTGCCTTTGTGATTGTTGCCGGGGTTTTAACAGGGGACTTGTTCGAACACGGGGAAATGAGGTTCAAGCTGCTCCCGCAGGTGCACAGATGATCAGCGCACCGGACGTTGATTTACAGATGTATCTGTGGCTTGAGGACGGGAGACCATATTACAGTATTGTTTTTAAAGACCAGGAGATAGTGAGAGCTTCCAGGATCGGGCTGGAAACCTCGCTGGGCAGTCTGTCAAAGGATTTTACTGGAATTCGTGTGATATCCAGTGACTCGGGCGACAGTACCTGGTCACCGCTGGTGGGCGAAAAAGCGGAGATACAGGATAAATACAATGCCAAGACATTTCAGTTAGAGCAAAGTGGAGACCTGAGTCTCGCAATCGAAATGAGGGCATATAACACCGGTGTGGCATTCCGCTATCTGCTTCCAGATGCATCTGATCACGGAAATTATCGTATAACGGAAGAACAGACCAGATTTGACTTTGCACCTGAGGGGATTGTACTCTGTCATGAAAACGGACAACAGCAGACTCCGTCAAAATATAAGATCGGCGATCTGCAATCGAAGACAAGCAGGATATACCCGCCCCTCACGGCAGTATTTGACGACGGGCCGGCAGTTACGTTGGCTCTCTCAAAGTTAAATAACTATGCCTACAGTTTATTAAAAGCAACGCCGAAGGGCGCTTAAAGCCGGAGGCATCCACGGTGAATGTCACAGAGGAAGGACCGGAAGCGTCTCCTTACTGGACATTTGTTGTGGGGAGAACCTTGCAGAGCTGCCAGTCAACAAAGAAATTATTCTCAATCTGAATGATGCGCCGGATGAGGACAAATATCAGTTCAGTGAATGGGTAAAGCCTGGAAAAGCACTGATGATGGGCATGTTTAATGAAACTACCGAGTCAATGAAGCTCCAGATCGATACTGCGAAAAAATGCGGACTTCAATACCTGCTGATGGATTTTGGATGGTATGGTCCGGAGTTTGCAAAAAATCTGATCCAAGACTGGACCCTGAAAACTGCAGCCAGATCCCAATGATTCCCCTGAAATTGCTGCGGCAAAAGATTTTATGAGACCCTATGTTCCGCGCAGCGGGTATTCGATGCGACCGGGAGGCCATTTAACGTATATGAGGATTGTCCCTGGGGAGGAACATCCAGATGGCTCCCAGCCTGGACATACCGGAAATCGTAAAATATGCGAATTCTCAGGGGTGGGGATATTTCTCTATGTGAATGATGTGCAGTTAAATGACAAGCTCAACCGGTTTGAGATCGAAGAGCTTTTTGAGCAATTCGTATCCTGGGGCGTCTCGGGAGTGAAACCCGGATTTGTACCGGATAAAACCCAGGAGGCAGAAAAGAGTACGCGAAGATTGGTAGAGATTGCTGCGAAATACAAGCTAATGCTTACTGTACATGATGAATGGGCTGAAACGGGAATATCAAGGCAGTACCCCAACTTACTCAGCGCGGAAGGCGTGCTCGGCGATGAGGGGCTGAGGACTTACCATGTGGAAGGGGATGTAAATGCTCTATTTTCCAGAGGTATCCAGGGATTTGCAGATCATACCACCTGTTATCCGGGCAAGGCATCCAGAGGATATCAACTGGCATCCGCCGTACTGTGGCCAACCGGTCTGAATTGCCTCTACTGGCCATGGGCAAATACTGATACCAATAACCGCGCCACAATTGAGAGTCTGCCGGCTCAGGAGCGGGAATTCTGAAGTACATGCCGGCCACCTGGGATGAGCTCGTGATTTTGAATGCGGATCTTTCAGAATCAGCCGCTACAGCCAGACGGACAGGAGATGAATGGTATCTGGGAGGAATCAGCGCCGCTTCAAAATATTTGAAGCTTCCTTTGATTTCCTTACACAGGGGGACCAGTATGTAGCGGAGATATACTTTGACCGAAAAGGAAACAATGGTAACAACAGCAACCGGGATAACCATACGTCAAGCGCTGAGCTGCTATTTGCACGGTATAGGGTTGACAGTAATACGATAATCGGCCGCCAGATGGAATTTGGAACAGGAATCGCCGTACATATCCGGCCACTGGAGGCAGGGGATGAAAATCTGCCGGATTATACAAGCTATCACCAGCTTGAAGATTTGGTTAACACCTGAACAGTTGTATCCGGATGTCTACAGTCCGTCTTCATGGGAAACATTTGAGTCTGCGCTAAGGAAAGCCAGGACCTATGTTGGCGGTGAGGTACATGCAGATAATGAACTGCTGAAACAAGTATATACCACCCTCATAAATGCGTACGAAGGACTGGTGAAACTGGCTGAGCCAATGATTGCGGATGCGGATGGAGATGTGACAATTCAAAGCTGGATCAACAGTTCGGCCAATGAGCAGAAGAGAAACTATGGCGGCGCCGGTATACTGAGGTTATTGTCCATGCCTTCAGGGGGTATATGGGAAGTATGGCGAGTCGGAGAATACAGTGGATGTCTATAGCCTGGATGCTAAGATTTCACTTATCAGATTCAATATTGAAGAATTAAAGGCTGATCGGAAGCTGGTGGGAGGCAAGCTCTATCTGACCTACAATGGACTTAAAACGGACAACGGCAAAACCCAGACTTCACTGGCCGCAGCCAGGGTGATAGATCCAAACTGGACTGAGGGCACCGGAAACGATGGGGGAGATAAAAACGATGGAGTAATGTGGAACCATTTAAGAGCCGGTCAGGATTATCACTTAAAGTTTGATATGGAGACCTTGTGTGAATCGGAACCGTTCGCTCTGTCTTCGCCATCAGGGACGAGGATTACCATTGATGTGTCGAAGATTCTGGAAAAAGCGCCCAAGGGTGAAAAGTATATTAGCTTTGCCCTGTTTGAAACAGCAGGGGCGGAGATCCAGCTTTACAGCCGGGAGGGCGCAGGAGAGTCGAAGGCATATCGGCCTACGCTGGCCTTACAGTTGGGGGCTACCGACCGTATGGAAGTGAAAGACGTCTCGGTGTATGACAGCAACAATCAACCTTTGACCAGCCTTTTACCTCTGATACCATGAAAAACGGAACTGACCGTTTGGAACGGGTATTCAGGAGAGACGGCTGCCACCATGTCCGTAGCGGTCTATGCACCTGATGGAAAACTCGTTCATTTGGAGAGAGAGAACAAGTCTATCCGGGCATTTACTAAAACCGTTTGTCAGGTTGAGGTCCACATGCCCGAAAACGTACAGGGGGCAGTATGCAAAGAATGGGTATTATGCAAAAGTTTACCTGTGGGAGAGTGGTACCGGAAAACCGTTAACAGAGGGAATCCATCTTTTAAATAATTAGTAATCAAAAAGGAACTCATTAAGGTCAAGGGAACGTAGAAATGGAGGAAAGAAAATGCGAAAAACGATTAAAAAATTGTTTGTTTTAGCGGCATCTGTATGCATGCTGTGCGGGATTGAGTCATGCCGGTATCGGCGAAAACCACAGATGTAACCATTACCGCGAATCAGCAAAGCAAAACGGTCAGCGTCACGGCGGAAAAATGCAGCAATCTCAGGAAAAGATATTTCCGTAATCTGTTATAACCCGTCATGGGATCAAAACCCGGCTAATATTGAGGGGAATCTGGATAAAATCGAATATCTGGATCAGTACACCATGACGAATGGCAAGGTATCCTTTACGTTTCCGCTTAGCGGCACTCCTGTGGAAGGCGAGTATGCGCTGGTGATCGGTTCTGAGGATGCACAGTCACCGCTGGTAAAGAAATTCCGGGTAAAATCCAGTACTCCTCAGGAGGGAGATAAAACGAACCTGACACAGACCGTAAAGATGTACGAGGCCATCCAAAAGAATAAATATACGACAGAGAGCTGGGCGGTATTTGAGACACAGCTAAAAGCAGCGAAAGCCATCCTGAGTAAACCCGGCGCCTCACAAAAAGAGATTGATGCTGCCCTGTCTGCACTGAAGACAGCCTACAGCGGCCTGACTGAACGGAAGCCGGAACCAATACCAGAACCAAAACCGGAACCGTATTTAAAAGGGTACAAAAATAAAGTATAAAATGGCACTACGCCGTTTTACAGGCATCAAAATCAGTCAAAGCAGTTACTTTTGTAAAAACCCAATGCTCAAGAGTTTCTGTGATTCCGTCCAATATAGTACATTGAGCTGCTAAAACCGCTGTGTCGGCGAAAGTTATCTCTATAAGAATAGAAAACTGGGAAAGTGACCATTGGAGCAAAACGTAAAGCAGATCGGAAACTACGCGTTTAAAGTTGCGGTAAGTTAAAGACCATCAGCATTAAAGGTAAATCAGTGACAAAGTTTGAAAGGAACCTTCGAGTCAATCAACAAGAAGGTCGAAATTGCGAGATACCGTCAAAGCATGATATAAGAAGTATAAAGCTGATCATCAAGGCGGAGCTAAGAAAACGATGACCTTACAAAATGAGGTGCGAGGAAATTTAAAAGAAGGGTGGGGAGAGGTGACAAAAACCCATCGGAAGCGGAAAAACGATCATCGCGTTCATGGTAGCTATTTATTGTTTGCCTTCATACAAACCTGGGAATTGGCCGTTGGCTTTTGCCAATCGGAACGTTTCATGCGTTGGTGATATAAGCTCAAAGCAAAAGCATTACAGGACAAGCGTCGCCGCCTGTGCCAGCCGAAACATCTATCTGGCGGATTCCGTAGATGGCATCAAAACTGGTGGAATTCGGCAATCCAGATATCATCACGGATCAGGATAACGGAAGATATAGAGGAGTGGTGACAAGACAGGATAGATACTGTTGCGATTTGTAGCGCTTGCATTTACAACAGATGGAAAAAGCAAACACAGAACTAAGGATGCTACGTCAAAGGCGAAACCTCCGAAGCAAGAAGATGGGGAGGGCATATCCCGCAGTGGTGACAGGCTGGACTGGGACCAATTTCCCACCAGTATGAGTAGAAAATATTATTCCTGGTATCGGAGGATGGGTTTGAACTGGGATATTCTGGACATGAGATCCAAGTCTTCCACGCACGCTGGGCTCAAGAGGTCTGGGAGATCCTGCAGATTGTGTCCGAAATTTCACCTGAGGGAGAGACCGGTTCTCTTATGGTGGCGACAGACCTGCAAATCCACTGGGACCGGATACGATACGAGGAACTGGTTCCAAATCCATCATAGTGTAGGAGCGCTTGGATCTGCTAAAAACTCGGGCGCTGGAGGGATGGTGAAAGGTGGCGCCGGATGATGCCAGGTGCGCGTGGGCACCGGAGGCAAATAAGGGGAGGCAGTGAGTTATCCTGGGTATGCTGGTGACCTGGATGGGATGATAATTTCAAGT
>VOFB01004429.1_pt1 | contig 102870 bp, 122 predicted proteins | sample 5384141 | NCBI WGS metagenome assembly VOFB01 (sample SAMN12384721, study PRJNA508395) | human gut metagenome | isolation source: healthy gut A | host: Homo sapiens | reverse complement strand
GTACTCACATGAATTAGTAGAGCATAGATTTAGGTCTAAATTACATCCTATTTTTACAGATATAAGAAATAAATATTATGATTCACAGGTCATAAGAGGGTATTCAAAGAATTTGTAAAAGATATAGATGCTTTAGGATTAGCTATATGGTATATGGATGATGGTTATGTAACTAAAAATTCATGTATCTTATCTACTTGTTCTTTTTACTTTAGAAGAACAGTCTTTATTAGCTAATATATTATTAGATAAATTTGATTTACACTTTACTGTAGGCAAACATGATAATAATAGTATGTACCTGCAAGCTAAGGATTTTCCTAAATTTGTAGAGCTAATCAAAGATTTTTGTTATTCCATCTATGCAATATAAATTAATTACTTATAGTAAAAGAAGGGTTCTGAATAAACAGGGTGAATTGCTGGGACAACTTAATGAGTCAATCAGCAGCCAAGCTACAGAAGAGCATAAAAAAGTATGTAGAAGGTTCAGAGACTAACAGGTGAATAGCTCAAATAATAAACCTGACACGAGTGCCCTGCATTGGAAACAATGAAGATATAGTCCGAACTATGTGGTGACACATAGAATTAGCAGATAAAGAGCTGCTAAGATAACAAATTGCCATACCCTCAAAAAAGGAATAGCTACAGGAATTTTATTTGGTAATAGGAAGGAGGTAAGTGATGAAGACTTATCTCCTCACTAAAGATTGTTAAGGAGGCAGCTATTGATTTTGAAATTCCACATAATAGTATTATCTTTGACCAGACTTTAGAGTTGGGCTAATCAAGGAATTCTTATGATAAACTCTGCATTAACTGTAGAAATGAATAAAGTAGGTAGCCATACTATGTTATGGAGACCATTTATGACTAAGTTATTAAAGAATTTATCAGAGTGGAATACAGGTATTATTTATGTTCTGTTTGGTGAACAGGCTAGAACATTTGTACCTTATATTAATAGTAAATCTAATATTATTCTGGAAGAAAAGCATCCAGCTTATTATGCTAGAATTGGTAGTAGAATGCCTTCTACAGTCTTTAAAACTATTAGTAAAATAACTAAAGATAAGTATGGTGAACCAATAGTATGGTTCCAAGAGTATTAATTAAATAATAAGTATTATGAAGAAAAAGTATGTATTTGTAGGCACAGGTGATTGTGTATGTGAAGGTGACAAATATTTAGGAGCAATAGTATGCAAGTCTGGAGAGATGCTCTCCTTTAATTGCATTAATAAGTATGTTATAGCTAAGCTTCTCTCAGAAGGTGCTATTAAGGAAGTTAAAGAAGAGGCTAACAGTTATGAGAAACCTGTTCCTTCTTCAGTAGATGATGTTACTTTTGAGACTATCATCATGTCTATTGCAAAAGACTGAAGTGGAAGGTTGTTAATGTGTTCAAATACCTTGATAACCTTTGCTTACATTAATGAAGGTGCAGTATTGTCAATCTTATTGAGAGAAGTAGCTGTAATTCTTGACAGACAATATCCAGACCATATTGAGAATAGTGAGAAAATCTATACTATTGATATGGCTAAAAGGTGAGATTGTAGAGGTTAAAGATATTCACAAGATAAAGAACTTCAGAAACTTTGCTGCATTTAGAACTATTCGAGATGCTGTCACTGCGAAGAAAGTACTGAAGGACTTTATGTTAGCAGCATTTAGTAAAGGTGGGAGAAAATAAGAAGATACTTAATGCCTCTAGGAGAGAGTTTGATGGAATTAAATTCAAGTCAGAACTTGAGGTGATGATTTACAAGACTCTTAAAGAATTAGGATTTAACCCTCTCTATGAACCAACTACTTACACTTTATGGAGAGGGTTTAGACCTACAGTACCTTTCTATGATAAGAATAAGAAGACTAAACTTCTTAAATTAAATCTTAAGAAGCTAATAGATATAAAATATACTCCTGACTTTATATTTCTATATAATAATGTAGTTATTGTTATAGAGGCTAAAGGTATGGAGAATGATGTATTCTATATAAAGAAGAAGTTATTCAGAGCATATCTTGAAGATTTATATAGAGAGACTGGACAAAAGTCTATGTATTTTTGAAATCTTTACTAAGAAACAGCTTCTAGAGGCTATAGAAATAATTAAAGGTTATGGAACCAGTGGAGAGAATAAAAAAGATTAACTCAGTACCTGCCAAAAGGTGATATTGCATTAGCTCATACTTTCATTGATTCAAGAGATTTTGAGTCACTGCAAGAGTTAGTTGATTCAGCTATTGTTAAGACTAAAAGAAACATTAGTAGTAACAATCCTAAGGAAGAGTATCTTAGTTTAGATGTGGATGAAATGGAAAAACTAAACACAGAAGTAGATGATTATGTAGACCAGCTACAACTGCCTGAACAAGATGATGAATTTGATAATTATGAGGAAGAGTATTGTTGACATTTCATGGAAAGTAGATGAACCTACCTATAGAGCAGACCCAGCCTTTAGCTATTCTACCTTAAGTAAGTATGATAGAGAAGGATTCAGAAAATTAGGTAGTCTCTTTGATAAAGTAGAAAGTCCTGCATTAAGATTTGGTTCAGCAGTTGATACTATGTTAACTGATGGAATTGATGCTTTTAAAGAGAGATTTACTGTATGTGAGTTTCCTTCATTATCAGAAGCACTTATAGGAATAGCTAGAGACTTGTTTGAAAGTTATGGAAGTCAATATAGAAGTATTGAGTTAATACCTGATGATGATATAATAGCTCATACTATTAGTTATCAACCAACTTGGGGTGCAGAAGCTAAACTAAGAACTATAAAAAGTAAAAAGTGTAATGATTACTACAAATTGTTAGCTATATCAGCAGATAAAGAGATATTATCTCAGAAAGATTATAATGATACTGTTGCTTGTGTTAATGAATTGAAGAATAACCCTTACACTAAGTACTTCTTCTATGTTAATCCATTTGATACTAGATTTGAGAAGGTATTTCAGTTAAAGTTTAGGGCTAAATATAATGGAATATCTGTTAGATGTATGTTCGATAAACATTTGGAAATATTAAAATTATACTTACCTTTGTTGCATGATAACTTAATTAATAGTTGATTATGCAAAAGAAGAATATTAAATTAGAGGAAATTATTAAGTTATATGATACTTATAATAATGTAGGTATTGTAGCAGAAAAATTAAATTGTTGTATAGCTAATGTTTGCAGAAGATTAAAGAAAGCAGGAGTTGTTATTAGTAGGAATTATACTAGGAGAAGAGAATCTACTAGGGAAAAAATCTACGTAGATGAGTCTTATTTTAAAGAAATCAATACTGAAAGTAAGGCATACTTCTTAGGACTTATGTATGCAGATGGTAGTGTATCTAAAAATACATTTTATCTTAAACTTAAAGATGAAGATATCATTCAAGAGTTTAAGAAACATCTTAATACAGAAGCAGATGTCAAAATTATAAACAGTCAGTACATATTAACAATATGTAGACAGAGTATGTGCAATGATTTAATTAATCATGGATGTTATATAAACAAAACTAAATCTATCAGATTTCCTAACTTAGAAAAGTCTTTAATCAGACATTTCATAAGAGGATTTTATGATGGAGATGGTAGTCTTATACTTAATATTAATAGAAATCACAACTGTTTAAACTTTACCAGTGGTAGTTTGGAGTTTCTAAAACAATTGCAGGAAAAATTAAAAGTAATTTCTATTACCAATGGTGGAATTTCTAAAGAAAGAAATTATGAAGTTTGGCATCTAAGATATGGAGGAAGGCAAGTTCATATAATATTAAATTGGTTATATAAAGACTCTAATTTGTATTTAAAAAGAAAGTATAATAAATATTTATTGTCGAATTAAAACAGGGTGAATTGCTGGGAAGCCTTAGTTGGTAATCAGCAGCCAAGCTATTTAGGGATAAATAGAAGGTTCAGAGACTAATAGCATACCACTAGAACAGTGATGAAGCTAACACGAGTGCCCTGCCTAATAGAAATATTAGTGATGATATAGTCCGAGCTACAGATATAATATGAAACTGTAGAACTAACAGATAAAGAACTGTTAGGATAACAAACTGGAAATAATAGTTGACCATGAAGAGAAGGTTATATATCCTATAGACTTAAAGACTAGTGGTCATGCAGAAGAAGACTTTGAACAATCATTTGTTACATGGAGATATATGATACAAGCTCAGCTTTATACATATATACTTCAACAAGTTATTAGTGAAGATGAGTACTTCAAGGACTTCAAGATAGCTCATTATAGCTTTATAGTCATTAACAGATATACATTAGCTCCACTTGTATGGAGATACTATGGTAACTTTAGTGAAGTTGACTTAAAAAGATGATAAAGGTAATATCTACAGAAATTGGAGGAAACTTTTAGAGGAATTAGACTATTATCTAAATGCACCTTTAAGTAAATATACTAAAGAGGCTAAAGAAAGAAATGGTATTATGAAAATAGATAATTTACAACCAGTATGACAGAGTTAGAATATTTTAAAAATGATGAATTAGCTTTAACTATATGGAATAATAAGTATAGATACAACAATGAGTCTTTTGAGGAATGGTTAACAAGAGTTAGTGGTAACCAACCAGTTATTAAAAGTCTTATTAAAGATAAGAAGTTTATATTTGGAGGCAGAACTTTAGCCAATAGGGGGGTAAAAGATGGAAGTTACTCTAACTGTTACAGCATAGGATATGTGCCTGATGATTTACCATCTATATTAGATGTAAATACTAAAATAGCACTTACTTATAAAGCTCAAAGGAGGCCAAGGTTTGTCTTTAAGTAATATAAGACCAAAGGGACTCCTATTAAAAACTATTATAGTTCTGATGGTATAGTACCTTTTATGAGGTTATTTAATCAGACTACAAGTTGCATTAGTCAAGGAGGTAGTAGAAAGGGAGCATTATTAATGTCACTTGATATTTGGCATAAAGAAGCTGAACAATTTATTACTATAAAATCTATAGAATCTGAGATTAACAAGGCTAATTTATCTTTAGAAATAGATGATGCCTTCATGCTTGATGTTGTAGAAGGTTATATTACTGGAAAATCTGTTATTAAACAAGTTACCAAAGAGTATGATGGGCATACCATAGAATATACTGTGGATACATTGAAACTGTATAAGTTATTATGTGAAAATGCTTACAAGCATGCTGAGCCAGGTATTATATTTACTAATAGATTTAGGAATTATAATATACTTCAATATGACAGTAACTATCAAATTGAAACATGCAACCCTTGTGGAGAACAACCTCTACCTAAGCATGGAGCATGTAATTTATGCAGTATTAACTTGTCAGAATATGTACTAAATCCTTATACTTCTTCAGCTAGAATTGATTATAGTTCATTAACTAATGATATATGGTATATAGTAAAAGCTATGGATGATGTACTAGAAGAGAATCTTGACAGGCATGCTCTTCCTGAGCAAAGGAAATGGCTAAAAACTATAGAAATATAGGTATTGGAATAATGGGACTAGCAGATACTTTTGTTAAATTAGGATATACTTATGGGGATGAAGACAGTATAGGATTTACTAAAAAGTATTACTAAAACTATATTCAGGCAGGCTGTTATTTATAGTGCTCAATTAGCTGTAACTAGAGGTAATTATCCTAAGTATAATTCAGTAATATGGGATTCTGACATAATGAAGAATGCTTTTACTAGAGAGGAACTATTAGAATTAAAGAGGGAAAACAGACTTAGAAACTGTAGTTTGTTATCAATAGCTCCTACAGGAAGTATTGGTACAATGTTTAATGTGAGTACTGGAGTAGAACCTTTCTTTCAACTAAGTTATGTTAGAAAAACTGAATCTCTTAATAATAAGGATATCTACTATAATGTAGATGTGAAGGCTGTCTCTGAATATAAAGAGGTTACAGGAAGAAATAACCTTCCTAAATATTTTGTCACTTCAAGTGATATTAATTGGAAAGATAGAATAGCTATTCAAGCAGCATTACAAGATTATGTAGATACTGCTATTAGCTCTACTATCAATCTCCCTAGAACTGTTACTTCTAGTGATATTGAACAAATATATCTAGAAGCGTGGAGAATGGGTCTTAAAGGAGTAACAGTTTATGTAGAAGGTAGTAGAACTCCTATTCTTAGTAAAGAGAAGCCTAAAACTATTGAAGGTAGAGATGCTCCTAAGAGACCTAAAGAACTTGAAGCTGATTACTATCAAGTTAAAGTTAAGAAGGAACAATTCATTGTTCTTGTGGGCCTTCTTGATGGTAAGCCTTATGAAGTCTTTGCATTTAGACCTCTTAATCCAGTTAACATTCCATCACACAAAGGCACTATTACTAAAGTAAGTAAGATGCACTATAGTTTTGACTCTGAGCATATTAATATATCTAACCTTGAGTTAGCTAATACTAATATTGAGGAGAATGCAGCTACATTATACTCTTCAATGTTGTTGAGGCATGGTGTAGATATTAACTATATTATAAAGACTGCAAGAAAAGTCAATGACAATATTAGTTCATTTAGTTCAGCTATGTGTAGAATACTTGCTAAATATATCTCTAATGAAGAGATTAAAGGTGAAGTATGTCCTGATTGTGGAGGAACTTTAGTAAGAGAAGGTGGTTGTATTCACTGCAAGGACTGTGGTTATAGTAAATGTTTATAGTATGAAGATTGAAACTAAATATAGTATGGGAGATTCTGCCTTTGTTATGCACAATAACAGGGCAGTTCCCATAAAAATCATGGGAGTGTATTATTCTATTGATGTGTATCAAGGTGAACATATTCACTATTCAAGTGATATATCATCCACTGATGGTATGATTAGGTTTGAGGAAAAGTATGTATTTAAAACTAAAGAAGATTTATTGAAAACATTATGAAAATTAAAGTAAAAGGAATAACAGCGGGATGTTTGCCTTTCATTATAGAGAAGGGTGACTGGATTGATTTAAGAGCAGCAGAAACAGTTAGCTTTAAAGCACCACAAGCTGGTGTTAGAAAGAGAGAAACTATTGATGGTGAGGTAGTAAGTCATAGAGATGTCATCTTTGACTTCAAACTAATCAAACTAGGTGTTGCTATGCAATTACCTAAAGGTTTTGAAGCAGTAGTATTACCAAGAAGTGGTACTCCAAAGCTAGGAATAATGTGTGCTAATAGTGAGGGAGTTATTGATAATTCATATTGTGGTAATGATGATGAATGGAGATTCCCAGCTATTGCCTTTCAATCTACAACTATTAATAAAGGTGATAGAATCTGCCAATTTAGAGTTCAATTGAGTCAGAAAGCAACTATATGGCAGAAGCTTAGATGGTTGTTTAGTAACAAGATTGAACTTGTTAGTGTGGATAAACTTGATGGTAATAATAGAGGTGGGTTTGGAAGTACAGGAGTACAATAATAACTCAAAAAGATAATAATATGGTAATGAATATTTTATTTGTAATAGGACTTGTAATTTTAGCTACTTTCTTTGCTAAGATTGTTGATGTCTATAGAAAGAAAGAAAAGAGAGCACAGGCATATAGAATGTCATTCAGAGAAACTCTGGATTTAACTGACATTCCTATTGTAACTTTCAAATGTGGAGAAAAGAAGTTAAACTTCTTATTGGACACAGGTGCCAGTGATTCTATAATCAACAAATCAGTAACTAATGATATTAAACATAGTCCTACTGGAGTAAGGAACACCATCTATGGTTCTGATGGTAATAGGAAGGAAGTAGATAAAACATCTATTGATATTACTTATAGAGATAAGACATATAGTGAAGAGTTCTATGTTATGGACTTAGATGCTGCATTCTCTAATCTTAAGAGTGACTTTGGTGTTAATCTGCATGGAGTACTTGGTAGTTCTTTCTTCCAAAAAGTATAGATATATAATAGATTTCGAGGAACTAGCTGCATATTCAGTAGTATAATGGAAGATATAATTAAACTTAATTCAAAGGGAGAAGAGAACAACTATCTAAAGAGGTTAAAGAAACCTAATGGAGAGGAATCTAAGACCTATGTATTAAAAGTTACTTCTCCTCAAGTTTTTACAGGTAAAACCGAATATAAGCATAAGTTTATATTGCCTACTGGAGGTCCAATGATAATTGAGGGTTGTACTTGTGCAGGAACTGATGAAGTAGTGAAGTCTATTGACTATACTATGGGCTACGGATATACAATAACATTTTTGTAATATGACAGAAAACTGGGAATTTAGAGAGGAAGAGAAGGAAGCCATTAGTTATTATGGTGAGCAGATATACTTTGTTACAGGACAATCCTATCTGTTTGAAGATGAAGAAAGGCCTTTCAAATGTATCTCAGTTGAACAGTCTTTGGAGTTACTGGAAACCCTAAGAGTAGTAGGCTTGGATAGTGAAACTAGAGGCACTGAAATCTGGCAAGGACAATTGTTACTTCTTCAACTAGGTAACAAGCACTTTCAAGTAGTAATTGATTGCTTGACTATAGATGTAAGAAGATATAAAGAGTTCCTTGAAAGTGACAGGCTCTTTATTATTCACAATGCCAAATTTGATTTAAGATGGCTATATAAAGAAGGAATTGTAGTAAGAAATGTCTATGATACTTTCTTAGGTGAAAAGATACTATTCTTAGGTTTCCCTCCAGGTATAATCTCATTATCTTTGCAAGCTTGTTGTGATAGATACTTACATATACATCTTGATAAGACTGTTAGAGGTAAGATACATGCAGGTTTAACAGATGAAGTAATTATATATTCAGCTAATGATGTTGTTTGGCTTGAAGATGTAATGAATGCTCAATTAGAACAGATTAAAGCTAGAGGTCAACTTAATGCTTTAAATGTTGAGAATAGGTTTGTTAGAGTACTTGCATATATTGAGTTCTGTGGTATTAGACTTGATGCTGTTAAGTGGAAAGCTAAGATGGTTAAGGATGAAGCTAGGTTAAGAGAAGCTGAAACTAAGTTAAATGAGTGGGTAGTTAACTATGTATTATCTAAAGGTGAAGATGCTGTAATAGCTTATGATTCTACCACTAGAAGAGGTAAGAAGAAGAGAGCTAAGGCTAGTGCTGGTAAATATGTAGCTATAGACCCACAAAGAAACTTGTTTGAAGAGTCTGTACCTAGGTGTATAATTAACTGGAATAGTAACAAGCAAGTTATTCCATTGTTTGAAGAATTAGGCTTTGAATTATGGACTAAGGATAAAAAAGACAGGTAAGTTAAAGAAGTCTGTAGACTCAAAAATACTTGGAAAACAGAAGGGTAAGAGTGATATTCTTCCCTTATATCTTGAGTATTCAGCAGCATTTAAAGTAGTAACTTCCTTTGGTCAGAACTTTCTTGATGCAATTAACCCTGTTACTGGAAGAATACATCCTACCTTTAATCAAATGATGGATACAGGTAGGCTGAGTTGTGGTAAAGGTGGTAAGAAAGGTGGAGGAAAGACTAAAGATGATGATGTAGCTGAGGATGAAACTGATGTAAGTGCAGATGAGATTATTGCAGTTGATAAGAGTGTGAATGTACAACAGTTACCTAGTGATGAAGAGACTAGAGCATGCTTTATACCTAATCAAGGCAATCTACTTGTTGACTGTGATTATGGAGACCAAGAGGGTCATGTATTTACTGAACTAACTCAAGATAAAGCATGGATTGAATTCTACAATGACCCTGCTGAGAGAGATGGTCATGCCTTTGTAGCTAAAATGATATTTCCTGATGAGCTTAAAGATATACCTGAAAAGGAAGTAAAGAAGAAAAGAAAAGACTTAAGAGATGCAGCTAAACCTGCTAGATTTACCTTTAATTATAATGGTACAGCTAGTGCATTGGCAGCTAATACTGGTAAGCCTTTAGAGTTCTGTGAGAAGTGCTTTGTCACTTACTTTAATGCTTTTAAGGGTATTGATAGGTTCTTTAAAATATCTAAGAGAAAGATGTGGGAAAGAGGTTATATTCTAATCTCTGAATTAACTGGATTAAGGGCATATATCTATGATTGGCCTATTCTCAAAGGTATTGAGAAGAGGAAGAATAGTATGGGTCAGGAGTTCTGGGACTTATATAGAAGTGCTAAGGAATCTGGCTTAGTTATAGAGGATGTTCCTGGTTCAGTTCTTCAAGAGATTGCAAAGAAATTTGCTAAAGGTGAGCCTCTTCAAGCTATTGCTATAAGGTATGAATATAAGGTTAAAGTAGCTGGTAAAGTAGAAACAAAATACATTGATATTAACTGGCAGACTGTAATAGTCAAGGTCTTCAAGCACCTTAGTAAAAGAAGGAGTGCATCAGAGAATCAATCATGTAATTATACTAGTCAAGGAACAGCAGCAGCTATGACTAAAATAGCTGGTAGTGTGTATTTTGACCATCTGGTAGAGAGTGGAAGAATATTCAAAGTTCTTATACCAAATGATGTACATGATGAGTATTTGATTGAGCCTCCTGCTGAAATAGCTGAGGAGGAAGCAGCTAAGTTAAGTGAATGTATGGAGTATGCTGCATCACTATTTTGTAAGAGTGTAACTATTAAAGCAGTTCCTGAAATAGGAGACCATTGGATACATTAATTATGGATATAGAAGATTTAAAGTATATATTACAGCAACATGCCTATATAGTAGGGCAGTCAGTATTAGCTACTGCCCGCCTTGAAGGTATGAAAGCTGAGAATGAGAGAGCTATTCAAAATGGTTTAAATCCTCCTTATGTAGAAGAGCAGTTTGAGAAAGCTATGTTAAAATTTCCTGTTGATCACAACAGTATTATAGATGCTTTTAAATATTAAAGTTATGAGTGAATTTGTGATAGTACTAGTCTTAATAGTAGCCTCTATTGGTTTGGTATGGCTACTATACAAGGCTAATGAGCTTCAAAAGAAGAACATTTATGTTTATCCTAAGACTAAGAACAAATATCTTGTTAAAGGTATAGTTAAAATGAAAGATACTCTTTCACTTGAATGGGTACATGCTGTATTGTATATTAGTCTTAAGAATGAGAATTATTATGTTAGAGAAGAGAAACAATTCTTTGACAAGTTTATAACATTAAAAGAGTGGGAGAAACAAGATGGTACTAAAGGTAGGTGAGTATGTTAAGTATATAGGAGAGGGAAATGCTTTCTTTCTTAAAGATGAAGAGTATATTATATGGACTATAGATGATCGTGTAATAACATTAATAGATAATAATGGAGATAATCATGAGTGGGATTATGTTAAATTCTTTAAAAGCTTCTCATTACCCAATACTCTTCAAGTGTCTCAGACTCAAGAAGATGTTAGAAGCTATAATGTAGGACAATCTGATTATGCTAAACATAAAATTCAACCTTGGGATATATGGTTAGAATATAATCTAAATCCTTGGGATGCAGATATTGTTAAAAGGATACTTAGAACTAAGGAAACTGATAGTAGAAAACTTGACTATGAGAAGATAATTCATATAGCTAAAGAGAGAATCAGACAATTAGATGCAGGCTATGAGTAAGATAATCTTATGTAGAGGAATACAAGGCTCAGGTAAAACTACTTGGGCTAAACAATGGGCACTTGAAGACCCTGAGCGTAGAGTAAGGTTCAACAATGATGATGTCAGGAATATGCTTGGTAAGTACTGGGTTCCTAACAGAGAAGTGCTGGTTTATGCTATGAAAAAAAATCAGCAATTCATTATAACATCTATGAAGAAAGGTTATGATATTGTTATTGACAATATGAACCTTAATCCTAAAGAAGTGGAATATTATGAGTCATATATAAAAAAAATTCATAACCAAGTAGTAGATGAATTGAAATCAGAGAATAAATTAGACCCTCAAGATGATTTCAAGTATGAACTTGAGTTTAAGGATTTCTTTATTCCTCTCAAGATTGTATTAATAGGGGTTCTAAAAGGGAAAATCCTATAGGTGAAAAAGTCATAACAGAAACTTATGAGAGATATAAATCAATAATTGAAGGGCAAAATGACACAGCTAGGATCTACCTATAATGGCTGTGAGGATATCTTGCATCAACAACATTATCTTGAATAACTATGGCAACAGAGAAACAATTAAAGTGGAGAATCAGAAATAGAACTCTGTTTGAAATTAAAGGTATTGCTTCAAGAAGTAACATTGCTGATAGTATGTGTTTAACTCAAAAAGAAAGAGAACTTCTTAGAGAAGCCTTTGATATTATACAAGACGTGGTAGATAATTCTACTGAATCAAGTAGAGAGTTAGGTTTTAATGCAGTCGAGAGATGCAGATACTGTGGTAAGCCTGCAACTCATGAAGGATTGTGTAAGAAATGTTATAATATGGTAAATTATTAATATGATAGAAGCATCAGTTGAAAGTGTAATTGAACAAGCAGCTCAGGAATCATTCTTTCCACCTAGATTATGGGTGATTACATATGATTTAAGAGCTATTGGTAAGGGCATTGCAATGGTGAAAGCACCTAATGCAGAAGAAGCTAATCAAATATTGATAGCTAATGGTATGTATAATGGTACTCAATCAGAGTATCTTGTAACTAAGACAGAAGAGATTGTCATTCCACCTTGTTGTGGTTTAATGGCAGAACAGAATGTGGAATTCTTTAACAACAATTAACTATGGATAATTTACCTTTAGGAGCAGCAAATCATCCTGATGCACCATTCAATGAACCTTTAAATACTGAACATAAAAGGTTTGTGAGTGTGACTATATCATACTATGATACTGTTGAAGCACCTGTAAATAGCTCTGATGATTTTATAGAAAAGTCTTTTTATAAAAAGGTATTTGACAGAGATATTCCTAAGGAATTTGATATTGATGAAGTTGTAGTACTAAATGACTAATTATGAGAATTATAAAACCAAGTTTTGAGATTTGGGACCAAGAAGAAGGTCTTGAAGGAGTTTATAAACAAATTGAAAGGGCAGGAAGAGTATGTTATAAATCTGAGGATAAAATAACTGAAACATCTGCCAGGGAGTTTGTAGAAAGAATGATTAAGAGTGGGCATGGTGCTATGTTAGAAGCAGGGACTATATATTTAAGATATGACTTTAAGGCTAGAGAAGATTCTAATAGAGTTGCTTGTAATTTATGGAGTAAATATAAGGAAAATATCTACTCAAAAGCTGTACAAGCTCAACCTATTTTAGGAGTTCTAGATGGATTTGTAGCTATTACTTCTAACTTTAGAGTATTAGTAGAAAATAATTGGCTTGATGATTTAAAATACTTATGTGAACCTACAGAGTACCATGAGAAGAGAGTCACAGTTAAGTTTGTATGTGACAGAGGAGTATCCCATAAGAAATTTGTGGCTTGATAAGGTAACTTATCAATGAAAACCCAATGAATTGCTGGAAAGCTAAAATTTAAGATTTGCATATTCAAAATAATTTTCGTATCTTTTTGTGCTATGAATTTAATATTTATAGTATGAGAACAGAAATCGAAGTAGGACAAGAATTTGGTAAATGGACTGTAATAGACTCTACTCCTGTATACACTACAGGAGGTCAGAGAAATGTTAAGGTTCAATGTGAATGTGGTAAAATTGAGTACAAACATTGAGTAGCTTAAGATTAGGAAAGACTACTCAGTGTTTACAATGTTCAAGAAAAGAAAGGAGGACTCCTATCATAGTTGGTGAAACTTATAAGCACTGGACTGTTATAGGGGAAGCTGAGAATTTTAATGGACAGTTAAGATATAAATGTAGATGCAAGTGTGGACATGAGCAGTATTTAACTGCTACTGCACTTACTAACACAAGTAGATGGTTTCAATGTAAGCATTGCTCTAATCTTACTAATATAGATAATCTAACTATTAATAATGGAAAAGTGGGAGACCTTACTTTATCTAAATTTAATAGTATTAAAAGCTAAGTCAGTTGTTAGAAAGATTGAATTTAATCTTACTATAGATTATCTATGGAATTTGTATCTTTCTCAAGATAAGAAATGTACCATAACTGGAGATGAATTACCTAATATATTAAAAGCTTCTTTAGATAGGATAGATTCTACTAAGGGTTATATAGAAGGAAATGTTCAATGGGTTACAACACAAGCTAACAGGTGTAAACACATATTATCAATGTCTGAACTATATGAATTTGCTCAAAAGGTCTTAAATCATGCTAATCGGCAGCCAAGCACACCTTTAACAAAGTGTGAAGGTTCAGAGACTAACAGTTGAAACTATTTGTGGTAAGAGATAGTTGTATGCAAACTACATTAATGGGTAGTCCCACTATTATGGTGGAAGAAGTTTAGCTAACACAGGAGTTCGAGTCTCCTATACTACACAATAGAATATAATACTGACACGAGTGTTGGGCATCCTTTTAAGGATGATGATATAGTCCGATACTCTGAGGAAACTCAGAGAGTTCAAGATAAAGAACTTGAACATTAACTATTGGAATTCGTAAGACATAGAGTAATGTCTTTTGCTCAGGAAAGTACAAGGTATTGTAACTACAGTAAGGATAAGTTTAACAATGAATGTATATTTATTCAACCACCGTGGTTAGATGATATAGAGACTAATTTAGATTTTAAAGACTCTCTTGAACATTCAGAAGCAGCTTACTTTTGCTTTAATTAAGAGAGGCTGGAAACCTCAACAAGCTAGGAATGTATTACCTAATGCCTTAAAGACTGAATTAGTAATGACTGGTTTTGCAAGTGATTGGGAACATTTCTTCAAGTTAAGAGATGCAGGTAGTGCACATCCTCAAGCAAGAGAATTAGCACATCCATTACATATGGAGTTCTTGAGAAGAGGTTATATTACTGATTTATATGATGTAGCTAATCCCGATTAATATGTTTTTTGATAGGATTTCTTGTAGGAGTATTAGTAACAGTTGTTACTATGGTGTTAAGTATTGTTTACTATGTTAAGCATGGTGGTTATTATTAAATAGAAGAAAGTATGATAAAGAGTTTTAAAGTAGGAGATGTATTGAGTGAAAGTTCTCATTACAAAGTATTAGCAGATAATGGTAATTTAAACTTTAAGTTGAAGCATCTAGAAAGTGGTGATATGGTTTACATAGGAAAAGAGTATATCCATAATTACCTTGAATCTGCTGATGACTTTACTAATGAAGTGAAGGTAACTAGAGAAGATAAGAAAGATGGTACTTTAGGTATCAGAAGTATCTTTGAAGGTATTCATGGTTCTCAAGTATTTACTGTTTGTTTCAAGAAACAGGATACACCTAAATCTCAAAGAAAGCTTAATGCTGAGATTGCTACTTTGATTAGTGATTTCTCAAAGGAGATTGATACTATTCAAAAGAATAAAAAGGGTGTTGCTGAGGCAGCAAAGAAGTTTGCTGAAGAGTTAATTAAGAATCCTATCTTGCCTTATGAAGAAGGTGAAGACAGAGTATTAAGAGGCTTCAAGATTCAATTTGAGAGTAGAGATGGCAGGTATAATTGCATAGACATGGACATTGAAGATACTAACAATGTTAGACCTGTCAATATAAATACCATCAGATGGATCATTTTAGGAGGCACTAAATATGTTGTTGAGTAATGGATGAACCTATTAAGAAAACTTCTGAAGAGTGGCAATCTATATTTCCGTATCCTAAGGTTTTAGACCCTGATGGTTGGGATAGAAAGAACTATGATTATTCTTGGAAAGAAGAGAAAATCACACTTGAAGAGTATGAGGCTAGAAGGAGTCAGAGTACATGTGTGTGTTCTATTATTACAGAAAGAATGTTTGAGAAGGGAGTAGATTAAATCTACTCCTTTTTTCTTTTCTATAAGGATTATTCTTTTCTTATGGAACTTTTGGACTTATTCTATTGTTTATTTAAAAATATATTCTACTTTTGCAAAGTAATTAACTAATTAATTGAATGTTATATGAGTAAGACTTGTTATACTCAGAGAAAGGTCTGGATGATGTAATAGCTAGTAAGGTAACAGGATGGAATAAATACTTAGTTGCTAACCTTAGAGGCTTATATCAGGAAAGAAATCCTGAAGCTGAAACTCCAACTGCTGAAACTCTTATTGAGTTCAGAAGGAGTCTTAGTAAAGAAGACTCTAAGAGACTTCTTGATGCTATAAATAGTCCTGCTGTGTCTTATACACAGTTAAGAGATGACTTTAATGCAGAAGAGAGATTCAACAGAATCAGTATGATTTCCACCATGTTCTCAGACATTGTAGATGCTGTTCAGGAGGAATATCCCTCTGTAAGTAGAAAAGATATTATAGCTGGATTCACTGTTGATGGTCAACAAGCTGGTGGTGTAGCTGGTATCTTTAATGAGATATATGATACTCTTCAATCACAATATAGTGATGCTATAGAAGAGAATGATACTGAAACAGCAGCTAAATATCAAAAGGTATTTGATAACTGGGGAGCCTTAATATCCTTTGCAAAAATTAGAATTAGAGATGCAGAAGACCTTAAATTAGGTCAAGACATTAACTTTGCTGATGATTCCAATCCTAACAACTTCAATGAGAATGATATGACTGAGAAGTTTGTTATGGAAGAATCTAAGAGAGAAGGTTGGATGGAACAAGCTGAATTTGAGTCTTCTTTTGGCTCAGTTGGAAAGCAAGTTAGAAAGGTTATTGGTAGAGTTCCAGTATATAAGGATGGTGAAGTTGTATTGGATGATTTAGGTTTCCCTGTAATGCAGGACCCTGTAAGAATGCATCGGGAATTACTTGATGTGCTTAGAGGTGTAGGCAGTGAAACTGAAATGATGAATGCTCTTAGAGAGTATAGTAGTACTGCTGGATGGGTAACTCCATTTATGCAAGAGCTGGAAAATCCTCAAATAAGAACTCAATTCTATACTGACTTTAAGAAAAACTTTCAGCCTTATTCTATGCAAACTGAAAAGCAGGAAGGTAGAATAAGAACTTATAAGACAACATTACTTAATAGAATTAAGGGTAATGCTCCTTTTAGTTCATTCTTAACTTCAGTTAAACTTGGTAAGGTAGTTAATCCTAGGAACAGTATCTTTGAAAAGAGTGGTATTGGTACTAGAGTTATGCCAATTAGACTAGAGAGAATTAAGAATAAAATAGTTGATACTCTAGCAGAACCTGAAAGAATAAATGAGAAATCAAAGTTCTGGATGATGTCTAAATTAGAGAGGAAACAGTTCTTAATTGATGCTACTGAGTCTCTTGGTATTGATATAGATGGTGAAACTTTAGATAGAATAATGTCTAGAAACAGAGATATTAGGGCATTAAACAAAGAACTGTTAGGTGCAGCTAAGTTTGGTCTCAATCTAACTAAAGAAGAACAAGAAGGTAAAAAGGAGATTAGTTATGAAGAGCTTATCAAAAGAGCTTCTAGTAATGAGAAGAAAGGTGTCCTCAGAGAAAAGATTACTAAAGTACTGGCAATAGTTGCTAAGAGTAGAGAAGGGCTAAAACTTGAAAGTAGAGTTAGATATGGTGATAATACATTCTTTAGTAATGTTATCCCATCATTCATGGGAGATAGATTTGATAAGATAGCTTCTTTTGTGAAAGCTACTGACAAGAAAGGACTTCAGGCTATGCTTGAAACTACCTATCTTAACTCATCTTATTTTCAATATGATGGTAAGATACTTAACAAGTGGTTAGAAGAACTCTATAATAGTGATTTAAGTACTGAAGATAACTTTGCTGCAAACTTTACCTTTAAGAGATTCTTAGGTACAGACAAACTTAAGTTTGAAGACTTCACCAGTAAACAGCATATAGTACAAATGCTCAATGAGTATTTCTCTGAAAAACAAATTAGTCCTAATAGTCAATATGCTTGGTATCCTGTATTCATCTTAGGTGATAGTGGAGTAGCTAAGTTTATTAAAGCTAAAAGGTATGGTGGTCAAGAGATACTTGATGGTATGTACAATGTCTATATTCAAGAGAAGAGAAGAATGGAGTTAGCCAAGGCTGCTAATAGAAAGATGCAGGACCAAGGGTTAAAGGCTATTGATAACTTTTCAAGAAATACAGATAAGTTTAGCCTACTTTCCTTCTTAAATGAACCTAAGTATGCTGGAATGATTAAAAGAAAGTAACATTGAACAGACTGTTAAACAAGCTATTAGAGCTTATATGGATGATTCTGTTACTAAGTTCAAGCAACAACTTAATACATTAGGAGTGCTTGAACAGCAAAATAATCAGTATGTTTATTTGAGTCAAGAAGTTAAGGGTAATAGAACTATAGACCAAGTATTATCAGACTATTACTGGAATACAAAGTTTGCTACTATTCAACAGTTACAGATGATGACTATTGATCCTTCTTTCTATAAAGGAACCAAAGACCTTCAAAAGAGATACAAGGAAATTCATGCTCCTGGAACTGCATTGAGTGTTGAGGCTATTAATCCTTTTACAGGTGAAAGATATAGCAATGATGGTATTGAAAGGTGTGTTTATTTTGATGATATTGTAGTAGATGCTGAAAAAACAAATCCTGAATTTATGCAAGCTGTTGCTAGTCACTTTGGTAAAGATAGTGATGTATATAAATCCTATAAAAGAAATGTACTTGCTGATGGTCAAGGTTATAGAACACTTGAAAGCTATAAGAAAGTAATGGGTATGGCTGGTAAGTGGGATGAAAGAATGGAAGCTACATATAATCAGATACAGTCTTTAAGAGCTAAAATAGGTAGAGATGAAAATCCATCTATGGAAGATATTAAAGCTATATCAGATTTAGCTGTTACATTTCAACCCATTAAACCTTATATGTTTACCTTTGAGAATTATCCTCTTGGTACAGATATTTTAAAAATACCTGTTCAACACAAGTATGCTGAGGCAGTTCTTATACCTGAATTACTACCTGCTGGTAGTATGATGAGAGATATAGCTTATTGGATGGAAGACCATGTTAACCCTGAGACTGGAAAGAGTGAACCTATTGATATGATAGGAGCTTGGTCTACTGGTGGTGATAAAATTGTTAAGGTAGGTGGATTTGGTTCTACTAGTATTAGTAATACGGATTCAAAGACTATCAATGATGCACTAAATAATGGTTATGTTCACCAGTTAAGCTATACTGACTATAGAATACAGACTAATGTACCTGAGCATATTAATAGTTCACAGTTATTTGGTACTCAAGTAAGGAAGCTTATTATGGCTAAAGTACAGAAGTTTAAAGACTACAGTAGCTATATAGGTGGAAAGAGAGTTAATCTTGGTGGTAATTATGGTAATGTTAAGTTGAATGGTGGTAACTTAGTTAGATTCTATAACTCACTTATTACAGCCAATATACTTGACTCTTATCACTTATTTGAGAATGCAGTATCTGATGCTAATAAGATAAGTAACAGGTTAATCCAGACTACAGCTAATAATAGTAGAGAGTCTAAAGATAACATGATGGCTTATGCACTGAATGAAAGAGGTGAATTTACTATACCTTTATTTGAGGGTGGCTTAGAGCATGATAGTTCAGCTTTATTCTTTAGTCTCTTTAAGAAGATGGTTAACAAACAATCTATTAAAGGTGGTAGTGCTGTTCAAGTATCAGCTATGGGTATTACTGGTTATGAGGAAGATGGTGGTTTGAGATATGTAACAGACCCTAATAATCCTAATAATATACTCTATGCAGAGTGTGAAATACCTTGGGATTTAACTTATACTGATAGTACTGGTAGAGAGCAATCATTAGACTTTGAGACCTATTGTAATGAAGATGGTACTCTTAAAGTTGATAAAGATGGTAATACTATTCTTGAAAAGACCTATCCTAATATACTAAGTTTACTTGCATATAGAATACCTACTGAGAGAGACTATTCTATGATTAATCTTCAGTGAAGAGATTTAGTCATAAGACTGCTGGAGGTACTATTAAAGTACCACCTCAGGGAACTACTATTGCAGGTTTTGACTTTGATATTGATAAGTTGTATTTTATGAGAAATGAGTATCAGCAAAGACAATTTACATCAGAGGAAATAAAGAATATATGGTCAGAGTTTTATGATACATATCCTAATTTAAAAGCAGTTCTACAAGAAGCTAGAGAAGAAGATACTGAATCATTAGACAGACTATATAAGTATTGGGAGAAAGCTGGATTACCTTATAGTTATCAGGCAGCCTTTAATCAGTTTGTAGCTGATAGAGGCTATGTTAAGTTTGAAGAGTATGACTTTAGCAAACCTCCTCTTGAGAATACTAAAGCAGTTAGAAACAATATGCTTATTCACTTAGTTCAACAAAGATTAAGTGATGTTGAAACCTTTAAGGATAGATATACTCCTGGTGGTTTTTGCTAATGCTTCTAAAGCAGCTAGAGTTATGAGAGAGTTAATGTTTGGTAAGGCAGAAGTTAATCATCAAGATAAGACTGTTAACCTTTCAAGTATTAATAAAGCTATTGATGAAGGAAGTCTAACTGATCCAGAGCCTAATTATGACCCTAGTGATCCTATGACTATTGTTATTTATAACCAGCAAAATAATGTTGCAGGTAAATTGATTGGTATCTTTGCAAATCAAAATACTAATCATGCATTTGCTTCATTAATGGAACAGTTTTCTTTAAAGAAGCCTATTACATTTGCAGGTAAAAGTTATTCTGATTTACTTCATAATGATGAAATAGATACTAGTTTGAATGTTGCTGAGTTTCTAGCTGCATCAGTAGATGCTGTAAAGGACCCAGTACTTAACTATTTGAACTTGAATACTATTACTGCTGATGCTGGTGCTATGTTAGCAAGACTTGGTTTTACTACTGAGGATATAGGTTTACTATTCAATCAACCTATTATTAAGGATATATGTGAATACAGCTTTAATAATGGTATGTCTGATATTAATTCTGTAATAGATAATGTATTAGACAATTATGAGATTGATGGTGAGTTAAAGAAGGCTATACCTGATGAAGACCTTTCAAGAGAAAGGCTAGCATATAATATAGTTCAGGCTGCAAACACTAGTAAGGAAGAACTAATGAAGAGTGATGAATTTGTTGAGAAACAAATTATTGTTGCTGATTTATTTAGAGAAATCCTTGAAGCTAGTAATGATGTATCTCAGTTTGTAAGAAACACTAAGTTTACTGCATCTAATGTTGTAGGTTCTACCTTTGGTGATGCTTATGCACAACAGATGAAAGTAGCTGCTTATGTTAAGTCATTTACAAAAGCTGATGCTCTTAAGGTTGAGATGAAAGTAGCTCAAGGTATTAATGCTCCTATGAATAATGAAGTAGGAACATTATCCATGAATGACCAAGAGTATATGGAATCTTTACTTGAAAATCCTTTTGCTTATGAACAGGCTATGTATGATATGAATAGAAAGGCTGAGAAAGTAATTAATAAATTCTATCCTTATAATACTAAAGCCTATAAAGAAGCTAGAGAAGGAATAGCTGCATTTACTAGAAGTGGATTACTTGATGCAGAGACTATTAATAGTATTCACAGTGACTTAATGGTATTTATGTTAAGTCAGCAAGAGAATAGTTTATTTAATGGTAATATGCCTATTAATGCAGCAGGTGAAGAGGTTACAGCTAGAGAGTATTTCACAGAGATATTTCCTGAAGGTTTATTCAATATTCTTGGAGCTAATCCTACAATGAAGTCTATGCCTATATTCCAGTATATGCAGTTTGTTACTGATGAAAAGACTGGTAAAGTAAGCATGAACATTCAAGATATAGGTGGTTTAGCACCTTATCAAAAGGATGAAATTAAAGAGAGTTGGGGAGACTTATTAAGGAATGAGCAGACTGCTGAATTAGCACAATCTCTGTTCTTGTATAACTATTACAAGCTTGGCTTTACTTATAGTCCTATGGCATTTATGAACTTAGCTCCTACAGAAGTTAAGTTAGCTGTGCAAGTAGGATATGATTATAATGGTAATCCTAAATCTTATGTTGACTTCTTAAATGATGTACAAAAGAGTGAGATTGGTGTTAATAATCAAGAATTTGCTAAGCAGTATTTACTTAATCATTTAGATAATAACAGATTAGTATTTCATCCTAAAGGAAGGAATGGTAGACTTATAAGTAACTTAGCTTTTAATGATGGAGTAGCTGTAAGCAGCTTTACTCTTGATGTAAAGAAGTTAGGTAAAGAAGGTAATCCATTCTTATTACCTAGTGAAGAGAAAGGAGTATCTTACTTTAGACCTGTTATTGTTATAGATGATATAGTATATATGTGTGATAGTAATGATGTAGTATTTAATGCCAGTACTACTGGAAGTATTAACTATTATAAGGTTGATGCTTTAGGTGAATCTGGAAAGTCTCTGCAATATTCTTCCAACTCAATGACAGTAAGTACAATAGCTGATACTGAAGTTCAAGAGGATGGTAATACATCAGTTGAACCTGAAGTAGTTAATACTGTAGATACTAGTATGAGTACAGAAGAATTAGTTAGACAGGCTACTGACTTAGCATTAAAAGCTGATAATACCTTAGATAAGGCATTAGTGATTGAGATGCTAAATAAGGCTAGTGTAGAAGATTTAATTGATACTATTGAGTCATTGAAAGCTCAAGCTAATAATGTAACTGACCAAGAAGGTAATAAGATTTGTTAATATGGATAAGTGTAGTATAATTCCAAGAGTAAAGAATAGTAAAGGTGAATTTGTAGAGAGTGACTTATTTAAGTCACTCCTACATTACACTAATGACAGAGAGATATCTAAGCAGTATTATGCTGTAGGTACTAGTCCTGAGTTCTTAAGTAGAGTAGCTAATGAAGCTAAGTTTGATAGCAATGGTGAGATAACCTTTCAACCTCTTAGACAGTTAACTAAGCTGAATCTAAGTGATGAGAAGGTTAAACAAACCTTGAATAAAGACATTGGTGCTGGTGTATATGATTACAATGAAGCTGTACCTAAACTACAGTCCTTTAATAGAAGTAGCCCATACAATGATAAGTATATGGCTACTATTATTAATAAGGATAATGGTAAGGTTGAATTAACTGTAGTCAATAAGAACAACACTAATGTAGCTCAGTTAAATGATAACATAGCTAACAGAAGTCTACAAGAGAGAATTAAGTTCTACTTAAATAGAGCTGGTGTTGATTATAGTTTCCTTGATGATAGTGAGAGAATTAATGGTAGATACAGTACTGTCAATGCTACTAAAACTGCTGATAGTCTCTATCAATTAATTAAGGTAGCTAATAATGAACAAATAGATAGTAGTTTATCTGAAGAAGCTGGCCACTTTGCTGTAGGTGCATTAGGTAATTCTCCACTAGTTCAAAGACTTGAGAGATTGTTAACTCCTGATGTACAGAGAGTTATAATGGGTGATGAATACAATACTATTGCTTATAGAGATAATCCTGCAAGAGAAGTTGCTGGTCATTTAGTAGGTAAGGCTATTAATGGTGAGATAGATAAGAGAGCTTCATGGCAGAATATAGTTAATAGAATAGTAGGTCAGATCAAAAGAGTCTTTAATAACATCACAGGCAATGAAATAGCTAATGCTAAATTAGAGGCAGTAAGAACTGCTGATGCTATTGCACAAGGCTTTATGTCACCTGGTTTCCAGGGCACTGTTGAAAATGCACTTGAAACCCAAGAGACACTGTATAGTGCTAGAGACTCTGTTAATGTTGCTACCTTCAAGTCTGTTTTAAATATACTGAGAAGTCAAACATCACAGATGAGAGCTATTGATAAGTCTCTTTATAATAAGTACAATCAATTAGCAGGTCAAGTTGAAGCTGGTAGAACCAGTAGTCAACCATCACTATTTGCAGACTTAATTGCTGTAGATGGTATTACAGAAGCTATGGATTTAATGGTTGATACTGTACCTGAGATGATTGCTAAGTTAGCTAAAGTAGACTTTAATGTAACTAGTATTACACCAGAGAATGCAGCTTTATTAAGAGAAGTAGGAACCTTTGTTGCTAATGCACAAGCTATTCTTAAAATAGTAAAGGATGCTACTACTACAGAAGACTCAAGACTTAGATTACAGAATGTCAATGAAAGCACAATAACTCAACTCAAGGCTCTTAGAAGAAATCTTAATGAGGCTATTAATGGTGACAATAGATTACTTAATACCCTTGAGATTAAACAGAGAGAGTTCTATCTTAAGTTCCTTGAAGATGCTATGGGTTCTACTTATGTAAATAGAGCAGCCAGAGTAATATTTGATTGGAAGAAAGGTCAAAGAGGTCTTAGATGGGTTAGTGCTGAAAAGATTCCTATTGAAGATTTACTTAGATACATGGAGAAAGATATTAGTATTCATGAATCTATTCTAGCTTCAATGTCAAATAACTCTGATGTTATTGGTCAATTAGCTGATAGAACTGTGAAGTTAGCTAATAAGTATGCTGATGATATGACTATTCAAACTCAAGATAGACTAAAGATACTTGAAGGTGATTTACATAGTATAGGAGAGAAGAATACAGATGCTTTCTGTGAGATAAGTCCTAGAACTGGTAAACTAACTGGTAACATAGTATCACCTTATGTTTGGGGAGACTATGAAGATGATTGGTTACAGTTTAAGAAAGAATGCAGAGATGACTTCTATGTAAACAATCCTAACCTTGAAGGTAAATCAGACTTTGAGAAGAGTCTATTATGGGATCAATACTTTAAACCATTAGTTAAGTCTTGGCATAAGCAGCACTCTCAATGGAATCAAGTTGAACAAAGATGGTATCCTAATGATACTTATTTAAGTGAACAGTATGAGAAAACTATTAAGGGTACTCCAAGAGCTGGATGGTTAAGCAAGTACATGAATCTTAAAGCTGAATTAGATGGATTTCTGCCTGATGGTAGTACTAATATCTATAGAATGCCACAGTTCAAAGGTACTACTATGAATAAAATCAGAAATAGAAGAATGACTGAAGGCACTGGAAAGGCTATTAGTTATACTCTAAGAAGAAACATGGCAGATACCTTTGTTGAAGATAGTGAAGACAGAGACTTTGGTAGTGATCAAACCTATAATACAATAGAGGAAGATATGTTCTCTAATCAACTTGAATTTGAGAAAGAGAAGTTAAACAGAGTTCCTATCTATGGTATTAATAAGTTAAGAGATAGTGCAGAGTTAAGTACTGATTTATTTCAATCTACTTTAGCTTATGCTGGGATGGCACATACTTATGCAGGCATATCCAGTATTGCAGGTACTCTTGAGATTGGTAAAGATGTCTTGAAGAGAAGAGCTGTAGGAGGTATAAGGGCAGAGTCTGAAAGAGATGAAACTTCCAGAGCATTTAAAAGATACCAGAAGTTCCTAGATAAACAAGTGTATGGCATTAATACTACTAAAATTAAGATAGGAAAGAAAGTAGTACTTAATAAGGTAGTAGGATTCTTCACTGGATTAGCATCAAAGTTCTTCTTAGGTGGTAATGTATTAGGTGGAGCTGTTAACTTAGGTACTGGTTCTCTTGAAATATTCAAAGAGGCTTTATCAGGGGAATTCTTTAGTGTCAAAGACTGGGAAAGAGCTAATATAACTTACTGGAAGAACTTACCATCTAACTGGTTACATGCTGGTGATGATGTTAAAGAAGATAAGGTAAGTTTGTTTATTAGACAGATGAATGCTCTTAATGAAAATAAGAAGAAAGAGAGAGATTACTATACTAATAAATCTAAGTGGGTTAAGTTAAATCCAGTAGGAGAGAATCTATTCTTACCATATAAATGTGGTGAACACTATATGCAGACTATGGCATTTCTTGCTACAGCCAATGGTACTAAACTCATTGATGAGAATGGAAATCCTATTAGTCTATACAATGCTTATCAAGTAGTTAACATAGATGATAGTAAGCCTAATTTAGGTAAGACTCTTCAAATGAAACAAGGTGTCAGAGTACTAGATAAAGATACTGGGGAATTAAAACCTTGGAGTATTGAAGATGAATCTAAGTTTATGGATAGAGCCAGAGAAATCAATAACAGAATGCATGGTATCTATAACAATTCAGATAAAGTGGCTATACAACAGAATGTTTATGGTAATGCTTTATTAGCTATGAGGGGTTATGCATTAGGTATGATACAAAGAAGGTTTGGTGTTAATGGTTATAGTGTTGCATTAGGTACTGAAACTGAAGGTTCTATGAGAACATTAGCTAAGGTAATTACATCTACATTCACAGACAAAGGAGGCTTTGCTTTAACAGCTAGAGCTATATTTACTCCAGTATCAAAGACTACTCAACAAAGGATGCTTAATGCTGGTTTCTCAGCTAATCAGTATTATAATATGAGAAGAAATTGGGCTGACATGGCTGTCATTGTAGCATTGACTTTACTTAAGATGTTAAGTGCTAAGCCTGATGATGACGATGATGAAGAACCTGATCAAGCTATGGGTTTCTTATATTATGCAGCTAGTAGATTATACAGTGAACAAGCAGCCTTTAATACTCCTTGGGGATTTGTTAAAGAGGCTCTAGTAGTAACTAATATATCTCCTGTTGGATTTAGTTTGGCAACTGACCTAATTAATATAGTAACACTATTTGCTACTCAAGAAGAGTACAAATCAAGTGGTAGTACTTATGAGAAAGGTGACTTGAAATGGGCACATAAAGTTGAAAGAATGCTTCCTTATTGGAGAAGTTACTTAATGATGCAGAATCCATATCAAGCAGCACAGAGTTATCAGTATGGTAGGGCTAATCTTGCAAATAACAATGTTCATATATGCAAAAAAAAAAAAGGCTAGAGGTTAATCCCCCTAGCCTTTCTTTTTTTATACTAGCTATGCTTAACTTAGACACTCTTTCTGATGTTGTTTCTCATCTTCAGTCATGCTATTCCAAGACTCTTTTAGTATATCCCATTGTTATTGCAGCTTGTCTAACTTCATCACTAATTGATTCCCAGTTATTAGCTGAAGGAGTAACTATAGGTCCTTTCTTAGCTGGTTTAGCAAATCTGTTTTTAACTTTACCCATCTTTAAACCTAAGTTCTTATTAACTGTAGTCTCAGCATCAGGTATTTCTACCTTTTTAACTTCAACCTCAGCTGGTAACATATCAGTAATCATTTGCTTCTCACTGTCAGTAAGTTTATCATATTGAATATTTACATCAGTAAATGGTACTGCACCTACTTCTTCAAGAGTAGGTTTAGAGTCCATATACTCTTCACCATTAGCAAGTAATTGATTACCTTCACTTATCTCATATACAGTTTTACCATTACCAAATCCTAAAGGAGTAGGGTAACTAACATTAATAGGTATAATGTTAAGAGAAGCTACTTTAATACCATACTTATCTTCAATGAACTTCTGATACATTGAAACTTGTTTAGCATATTTCTTTCTTTTTCTCATCACTAATACCACTTCTATTAGTCTTCATATCAAAGATGTGGAAGTTACCTTGAGTATCATAAGCAAGTAAATCAAGAGTTCCAGCAACAGGTATATTATGTGTTTGACCTTGTGTGTCAATCACTTTGACAGTACCAGTAACAGTTACATCTCTAGGAATTATTGTAAGACCTTGAGCATCAATATAGTTCTTAAGACCCATTAATTGATTAGCAAATTTCCTCCATTGACTTTGAGATGCATTAGGATAATCAAAATGGTAATCATTTAATAATTTACCATCTTTATCAAAGAACTCACCTGCAAAGAAGTCTCTTACAAACTCATCTACTGATGTTCCTATGTTAGTTGAAGGTATAATCCAAGGACTAGCAGGGTCAAATCTTTCACCAGCATGTTCATCAGCCTGAATAATAGAAGTAACTCTAGCATATCTAACTCCATTGTTATCTACATAACCTGAGTTATCATCAGCTAATCTTATCTCCTTACTATCTTCAACTATTCTATTAGCTATCTGTTTAGCTTTATCTATAGCAGGATTAGATACTGGTTTAACCTCACCTTTTAATGTAGCACCAGTTTCACTGTCAACAATAGCATCACCTACTTTAACTTGGTCTGTAGCTACAATAACAGGAGTATTAATAGGTTTGCCTTGTGTAGCATTAACTTGATTAGCAACTACTTGTGTAGGTACTGGAGTTCTACTACCATCCTGTTTAAAAGGACTATTAATATCAATACCTCTAATAGTATATTTGAATGAGGTTCTACTAGATTCCAGTATATTATCATCAAATATATCACTAGCATTGCCTAATCTAGCCTTTCTAGCATCATCAGATTCACCTTCTTTAGCATTGAAGTCATTGTAATTAACCTGCCATTTAACAAATGGTTGACTACCATCTTGTCTAAAGTTACCATTATCAAGTATTAAACTCTTAATAGCATTAGCCTTAGTTTCATCAGTCATTGTACCATTAGTCACTCTAGCCATAGGTATAGTATTAACACCATTAGTTAAAACTAATTGATACATTCTATTACCTTCAAGCTTGTCTTCTGTAGGTATGAATGTGTACTCATAACCTTTAGGAACTGTCAGATAGTTACTTAACTTCTTGGTTAAACTTTCACCTAATGAACTTAGTTTAGTAGCACCTTCACCTATTGCAATTAGTGTGTTACCCTCTCTCTTGAATCTAATATCATCACTGAAAGGCTTCTTCTTAAAGAACTCTTCAAGTGTCTTGCTATATCTATAGAGTCTACTATTAGCTTTTAGTATCTCTTTAGGAGTACCTTCAGTTAATATTTGAGCTATAGGTTGACCTGCTCTAGATAAGGAGTTTTGAGGAGTGGTTACATATAACTCAAACTCAGATTCTCCACCTTTCATATTAGGAGTAAAAAAGTAAGCTAAGTGTATTCTTTCACCCTTAGCATCCTGTGCTACTCTTCTAATATTAGGTAAGATTTTATCCTTAGCTTTTCTATAAATAGCTTGTCTATCTTGTATAGAAAGCTTCTCATCATTCATCTTATCTCTATCAGAGGCATCCATATCATTACTCATGATAGTATGTATCAGGGTATTAGGAGTACCTGCCTTAGTATGCTCAGGTGGATTAGCTCTTACATAACCATTAGTAGTAACAACCTTACCATCTTTATCCTTAATCAACTTACCATCTTGTTGAGTTAAAGCTGACATTCTAAGTGGCTCTACTCTAGCAGCACCTTGTGAATTAGCACTAGTTCTAGGCATAAAACCAATAGGTTGATACTTCTTATCATCAATTATAACAGGACCATTACTATCTTCAACAACTGCCATTATTGGTAAATGATCATTCTCATTATAAGCTTCACCCATCTCTTGCTTAACACCTGCAATAATAGCAGGGTCTGCAATAAACATGATAGGAGTCTTAGGAGTTATATTACCCTTTCTTAAATAGTCATTCATTCTAAAGTTCTTAGAAGCCTGACCTACTACAGAGTTAGGATAGTTATCTACACTAGCTGTAGTTATAAGACCATTATTTCTCCTTTCTTCATCAACTGTACTAGGAGTTGTAGCTCTTTCTTCTTTAGAGTCTGGTTTAACTTCTTTCTTAACTTTTATCTTTGAAGCTACTTGTTTTAATAATGAAGAAGCTCTATCAGGATTATCACCACCTTGTTGAGATTGTACTTGTAACTGATTAGTCTTAGCCATTATAGCCTCACTAAGATTATCAGGAGTTTCATACTCACTATCTCCTAATTCATCAAGTATTTGAGTAGCCTGCTCCTTAACATCATTATAAATATCAGATGCATTATTAATGATGCCTAAACCAATATCAGCAGCCTTAGCTACTTCCTCATTACTATTAGTTTTAAACTTATCAGTAAGACTTTCTACCTCAGGTTCTATAGTTCTAGTCAGTGAAGGAGTTCTTTCTATCTCACCAAATATACCTACTGACTTAGTAGGTTCAGCAGGAGTGTCTTCTTCAAGATTTCTAGATGCACCCATCTCTGGATTAGCTGCTAATTGAGCAAATACTCCAACAGGTTTAGGAGGTTTTGAATCCTCTGTAGTTGTAGGAGCTATTTCTACAGGCTTATTAATCGTCTCTACTTCAGTAATATTCTTATTATATTCCTCAAGTATATCATTTAAAGTCTGCGCAATCTCTTCTACACTAGATGGAGCCATTTGTTCACCCTCAGGCAATCTGCCATTAACCTCACCTATATAATTAAGCAATTCAGAATTACCAGATTCATCAGTTTCAGCTAATACATCAATAGATGCATTAGTAGGACTAATACCTCTGTCTGTTAAGAACTGCATTGAAGTCATGATTACATTCTTATCATTCTCACTTAATGAGTTAAACTTTTCATTACTATCAAGTTGGTCAAATATGCCTTCTAATGCCTTATTATCTGATATATACCTATTATAATTATCATTATCCTTGAGTATATTTCTAATAACACTTCTCTCTCTTACATCAGATTCCCTATAAGCTTTATCTAAGTTCTTAACAAAGGTAGAGTAATCACTTACACCATTAAGATATTCATATTTCTTTCTAGTGTTATCATTAGCTACTTGTTGTTTAATTCTATTAGTAAAAGCATTGAAGCTTGAAGGATCACTAAGTATGCTATTATATTGAGCTAAGTAAGCTTGTTGAGCTAGATTAATTCTACCAGCATCTTCAATCTTATCAATGAAATCACTATATTGTAAAGTGCCTTCTCTTATTACATTATCTATAATAGCTCTTTGTTCTTCACTATACTTAGACTTATTCTCAGGATTAAGTATAGTAGCTCTATCTACTGGATTGAGAGACATAATATCTGCCTCACTAAGAACAGTTCCTTCTATACTATTATCTCTTTCTCTGCCTAGTTTCTTGAGTTGTTTATCTATAGTCTTAAGTGCTACTCTCTTAGCTCTAAGTGCAGACTCTTCATTAACTTTAAGATTCTTTCTTTTAGTGATATTCTCTATATCATTCTTAAGTTCATCCTTCTTCTTAGTTAACTCATCATAAGCATTGTTTATCTTATCCTGAGTACCATAACTAATAAGAGCATCTCTCTGTGCTTCACTAAGATTACTTGAAGTGGTAGGGTTAATGGGGACTTTAGATAATTCATCCTCTAACTGTGTAGCTCTTTCTCTCCAAGAATCTACACTCATCTTACCATAAATTAGTGCTTGCTTAGTATCTTCATCAGCAGCATTACCTAACATCTTATCAATGTTCTCAGACTCTTCAGCTATTCTACTCATAGTATTAAGTAGCTTATTAGAGTTCTTCTTTATAGTCTCAAGTATCTGTGAATCATCCTGTTGAATATCTCTATTGTTAGGTGCATTCTTAAATTGCTGTACTAATGATTGAGCTAATTCAGAACCATCTTCAGCATTAGCTGCATTAGTTAAGTCAGTCATAAAGGAGTTATAATAGTCAGTACCTCTGACCTTTTCAAGCATCATAACATCATTAATAGTCTTACCTAACTCACTGTTTCTATATTCAAACTCATCATTTTTACCTGATGCTTCATCCATAGCCTTAGCCCAGTTAAATGTACCAACCAGACCATCATACTTGCCTTTATTAGCAGGGTCTTGTATCCAATCAGTCATTACTTGAGCAGCAGTAGCTCTTTCTTCACCAAGACTTCTTTGTTCTTGAATAGCTTCATAGATAGGATTCCTATATACAATAGGGGACCTTCTTAAAGTATAATCAAGTTTAGATTCATCTTTCATTCTAACAGCAGGACCTCTTCTATTATTAATAGTAGGAGTACCCATACCTGAGGCTAATGCACCATAGATACCTGATAAGATAGTCTCTTTATCAGTCATAGCATCACCAGCTGCTCTACTAGCAGCAAATAAGTCATTAGCAAGAGATTCATCTACTGCATTTTTACCATCACCTTTATATTTATTAGCAATGAAGTTCTGTAAGTTATATTCTGCACCACCTCTTGCAAAGGCATCAGATACACTTTGAAGATACTCTTCAGTAAATTCACCAGCAGGTTCCTGTAATACATTAAGTACCTTACTAACTTTACCATAATTAGGAATAACTCTACCTGCCTCTACTCTAAAGTCTTGTGGTGTAAATAACCTACCTAATCTACTTCTTCTCATAGCTTCTTGTACAGAAGGAGTTTGAAGACCAGCTTTAAGAGTCATATTAAGTGCTCCATTAATCATGGAGTTAAGACCCATATTATATACACCTGCCTTAGCTGCATTAGCTTCAGCTTTCTTTATAGATTCCTCATATTGAGGAGCATAAGAGTCATATATTTCCTTATATAATCTCTCAAGGTCTTCCTTTGATTGGGGGTTATAACCTTGTTTACTAAGTTCTTCAGGATTCTGAAGTCTTCTATTAAATTCATCATTTACTACTTTAGCTTGATTCTCAGCTACCATTTGCTTAGCATCATCAAGAAATTGTATCTTAGTGTTAAGACCTTCACTAACACCTTCAACAGTACCAACCATTGCAGGAATAACAAAGGCATTAACCTTTTGCTGAGCTTGTTGTAACCCTCTTAATACTCCATTGACTCTCTCAAGATTGTTTAATGTATTAGCTCTATTAGCTGCAAGAGCTGCACCTTTTAATCCTTGAAATGCCTTATTGGATATAGATGAAAGACCTGCACCAGTTAACATTGAGGCTATAGTAAAACCTTGTTGATTAACTAATTCAGGTATAGTATTAACACTAAGCAAGTTATCAAGAATACTTCCTTGTTCTTCCTTAGTAGTTCTTATAATAGGTATAGTAGATAATCCACCATTATCCTTAGCTTCTTGAATATTAGCATCAAACAATGAGCCATATTGCATTACATCATTACCATATCTAGTCCAATCATTGTCTATAACATGGTCCATGAAATCAAGGGCTGCATTATCTATATTCTCATTTCTTTCATCACCTATATAGTCAACAGCACCTTTAACCATACCAGCAGCACCAATTAAAGCACCTGCTGTTTGAGCACCCATACCTTTAAAGCCATTCCATATTTTCTCAAATACACTTTGATTTTCTGATGCAGTATTCTGCATCTGTCTTCTAAGTATATTATTAGCTTCTTGTTCACCATAAGCAGACTTAGCAGCATTGTATTCTGCTGCTAGTCTATACTTATCTTCATCAGAGAATGGAAGATATTCAGTACCTTTATACCTCTTATAATAAGGAGATACATCAGTAGCTATCTTATCAAATTCATCAAGAGCTTTTCTACCTCTTGCAGGCCAGTTGTTATATAACTCAGTTAACTGATTAGCTTGAGTTTGATAGTCCTGACCTTGTTGAAAGGCTTTACCAATACTATCAACCTTCTGTTGTTCTTCATCAGTTTCCTGAGGAGCTTGAAATAGCTCACCATTATACAAGCTATCTCTTTGCTCAGGAGTATAACTCTTCAAAGTATTATAGTCTGGCCTATTACCAAACTTCTCCTTGAACTTGACATTTCTATACATTCTTTCAGTCTGGTCAGGAGTAAGCCCCTTTATCTTAGTGGAATACTCCTTCTCCCAATTCTGTCTATCCTCAGGTGTCAAGCCCTTTAATCCTTTTAATCCTTCCATATTATAATCCCATATTTTCATCAAAATTGATACTACCTGTTACTTGTGGTGTAACAGGAGTAGCCATAGGTAATTGAGAAGTACTTTGCTTAGGCATTAGTACATAGTCATAGTCACCAACAGCTCTACTCTTATCAGCTTTAACCCTAACTACATCATAGTAATCAAGGTCTATATTCTTCTCTTTAGCTGTCTTTAGCATTTCATCTAAAGCACCTTTAGGTATTTCATTGTAATTGGTTACTATGTCACTAGGTTTCACATTATCAAGAGTATAATTACCCCATCCTGATACAGCTTCACTTCTAGTCATACCAAATAAAGTACCTTTTACATCCTTACCTTCTTCACCAGTTCTCCATTTACCTCTGGTATTAGCTATAATAATTGGAGTATCCCCCTCTTTGCAGCATCTTTTACACCAGCACCTGCAATACCACTATTACCTACATAGTTCTCAACTCTACCATCAGGATATATTCTAAGTGCTTTACCTCCACCAATAACTCTAATAGTTGAACCATCTTGAAGAGGTATTGTAGTCTTATCTTTAGCTGCTTGAGCTTTAGCTAATTCAAATCTTTCTCTATCCATCTCTAATCTAGCAGACTCAGCAGGACTCATAAATGCTCTATTACCTTGAGTATCAAACTTCTGAGTACCAATAGCATCATATAAACCAGCATTGATATAGTCTCTAGCTCTAGTTTGAGTAGCTTGATCCCAAGTATCTAAGCCAGCTTCTTGCCACACAGTATCAGCTACTTGCTTTAATTCACTAGGTGCATTAGGATCATTCATTATAGTCTGCATTACTTGTTGAGGAGTATAACCTAACTGTTGCATTTGCTGGAAATACTGACCACCAAGTATTGATTGATACTGAGGATTCTCCTGTATAGTCTTAGCTAAGTTTGAAGCCATCATACTAGCTCTCTTAGATAACTCTGAACCACTAATAGTATTATAAGTAGCATTAGGGTTATTAATTAAATCATCAAGAGATGCAGTTCCATGGTCAATATTAAACATTAATGAAGGGTCTTTTTGAATAGCTTCTCTTTGAGCTTTAGTTAATTCTTCTCTCTTAGTTGCAGCTACTTCTATAGGAGTAATCTCATTACTGTATCTTCTCTTCATATCTAACAAACCTCTTCTACTCTCTGGTGTTAAACCTTGTCTAGCTAAAAGGTCTGCCTGCTTAGTTAAATCATCAGCATAAGTTTTATATTGAGCATAAGCTACAGGGTCTGATTGCTGATTAGCTAATTTATCCCACATACCAGCTTTAGCTGACATCTCACCTAAACCCTCTTCAATAGCCCTATGTTCAGTAGTAGCTGCTTCAATTGGGGCTAACATCTCAGAATAAGAGAATGGTCTAAACTTTGATCCAATTACTAGACTAGCCATTCTTACCTCCCTTCTTATTACCTTTATACTTCACTTTACCACTTCTAGTAAGATTGTAATTGTATGCAGGGTTACTTTGAATTTGATTACGAATAAATTCTTCTCTACCAACCTCACCTAAGTTATCAAAGAATCCTGTTAGATTAGCTGATCTATTAGCACTAACTCTATTTCTTTCAGCATTTCTCATGTTGTACTCTTCAATAATACCTCTAAGTTGAGCCTCCTTAACACCTTGAGTAGCTGTAGCAGCTTTTAACCCTGCTTCACTATTAAACATATCAGTTTGTCTATTAAAGCCTTCAACTCTTTCCTTTTGAGCTTGGTTATATTCTTCAGCCTGTCTAGCAAAGTTACCTAAGTTCTGACCATAATTATAATCAGCAGCTAAGATACCTGCCATTGCAGTACCTCTGTTACCTCCTGCATTATTATTAACAGCTCTTCTAGTAGCTCCAGCACTAGCATCAAGTTTATTAAGGTAAAACTCTCTATCTAATGGAGTATATCTTAGCTTATTGCCTATTGGAGTTGCTGTAATGGGAGACATATTAGCTACTGCATTGCCTATAGCATTAGCACCTGCATAGTTAGGCTTGTCTCTTAAACTAGCTAAAGCACTGATACCAGAACCTACAACAGGTGCATATCTTAACCATGAAGCACCAAAACCATCTTCATCACTTGAAGGTGAGTTATCATTAGGGTTAGATATACTACCTTGACTACCTAAGAAATCATTATAAGTAAATGGGTCACCATATAACAGAGTATCATCATTTGCATTTGTAAATCCACCTAATGCAAATTGAGTACCTTGTCTAGCTTCTTTCTTAGCTCTGACTTCCTCTTGAGCTTGCATTAGTTTACCCATATTAGCAAGTAATCCTCTCTTAGCTATAGGATCATTAGGTCTTTCTTTAGGTTCTTTGTTAAACTTCTCAGCTATACTAGCAAAGGTATGGTCTTTATATTTTAGTGGGATGTTGTACTGTTTAAGCATCTTTTCAGTAGGATGTAATCTATTACTAAATACATAGTCATTGAATACAACTTCACCTTCTTCAACTAAATTAGGTTGACCATCAGGAGCTAATCCCATAGGTACTCCACTTAGAGGATTCTCTTCATGAGAACCACCTTCACCTACTACAGTAACCCCATCACTAAATACTCCACCATGAGTCAAAGCATCTGGATGTGTGGTTAATGAATCCCAAGCTCCTTGAAATAAAGTACCTGTTGGTGCAAAGGTTTCATCATAATTATAGTCCATATAACCACCATTAGCTTTAGCCCAACCTCTTGCATTGTCAGCAAAAGTAGCTCTCTTTACTATAGTAGGATTATTACTTCTTTTACCTCTTGCTATACATTCAGCAGTAACTTTACCACCACAATAGTCAGTAAATTTACCTTTATTCTTTTTCTTAATATGAATACCTCCACCTTCAGCAAATAGCATACCACCATCTTCCTTTCTTAATGAAGGATATTTAGCCAATACTTTAGCTCTTACACTAGAATTACCATGAAGTCCAGCTAATCTAAGTGCATCTCTAGCATTAGCTTTAGTTGGAATAGGGTAACTTCTATGTGGACCTGCAAAGTCACTAGAAGGAACCATAGGATAAGGTTTCTTCTTAGAGCCATAATCTTTATCTCTTGATAAGTTACCTCCATCTGCAAAATAATCTATACCATACTGTGGAACTTCAAATGAGTTAGGCATAGATGTCAGTTTATTCTTACTCATAGCTTCTAGTCTCTTATTATATAATTGTTCATTAATAAAATTATAGTCAATAGCATCTCCTGTGAGTAATAGTCCACCATCAGCGGCATAGTTAGCTAGTAATGCACTATCACTGGCTGCATCTATATTACCTGCTGTATTTACTAATGATTTCTGTGCTCTTAGATTAGCATTGTCTATTTCTTTATTTAGTCTTCTGGCTTCTCTCTTAGCTTTACTACTAAACCATCCATCTGAGCCAACTTGTGATTTAGTTACATTAGCTAAGTTATTAAAATTAGACCAGTCACTAAGTAACTGATCATTAGTTGAAGCACCAGAAACATAGCCTGATTGTTGTTTAGCTGAAGCTTCAGTATCATCAACAAACTCTTCATTGATTTTACTTCCAAAGGCAGCATTAACCACACCTCCCAACATATTTACTCCAGCACCTATAAGTCCTCCTACTCCAGGAATATTTGAAGCTACACTACCAATAGTTTGCATAGCATTACCTACACCAGTACTATTGCCTGATGGATTAATAAGTCCACTAACAGCAGTGGCTCCTGCATTAGCTAATGCACCTCCTATTGCAAATGTATATGGTTTATTTCGTCTTCTTATAATTTTCCTTTTAGCCATAGCATAATTAATTTGTTGCAAATATAAGTAAAGTTATTGACACTACCAATACTTTAAGTGAAAAAGTAAAGGCTGACTACACACTTAGGTTAGCCAGCCTTACTAATATTATACAAAGTAATGTAATATCATATCATGAAACTCAGTTCTATAAGTTTTAGGGTCATTCATTGCTAATTTAACATATACCCAAGTATTTCTAATTCTATTCAACTTGTTACTGTTATCTCTTGGTATATTAGCTCTCCACACTCTAAACTTCTTCTTTAAAGGTGAAGGTTGACCTAATGCAGTAGTAAGATTTAAAGTACCATGCTGATATTCATTCCACACATCTAATGTATCAAATGTTACATTGTTGAGTAGGGTGTCACCATCCCAAGTATCAGCTCTAAATTCAAGAGTGTTGTATATCTTATCATAAGGTTCATCACTATTATCTATAACAGTAATATAGTATGGTTTAGTTACACCATAGAAACTATTATAGTCTCCTGCCTCATGTTCCCAGATAATTCCATTCTTTAAACTAAAGAACTTGCCACCCATATTAAACATAAGAGGAACTGAATCATAACTAAAGAATGATACAAACTCTTGAAGTAATTCTGAATAACATAGAGCAAAGTCCTTATGGATATAATAAATCTCATCATTAGTACTGTCTCTCTGTATAATAAAGTTTGAGAAATCTCTTGCATTCCATATATCAGTAGAGTTGTACTTATTAATAAAGGTTCTATATCCTTTCTCTGAGGATAAACTCTTTAATGATTCTCCATTAAACAACACCAAGTCATTAGTAAAGTTATCTATGAAATATAAACCACTAGGACTTAAATAGGATGCCCATTTATTCTGTAATCCATTAGTTAGAGTTACATATCTCTTACCATCAACTTTACCACTATTAGCTATTTCAATAGGTATTCCATCATTAGTATTAACCTGTACTGTACTATTAAACAGTACTCTTGAAATGCCCTTATCTTGAAATGCAAAGATGTCATTGCCTATCTTCTTGAGTAAGTTAAGATTGCCTCTATCACCATCTAATGTAAGATTTGAAGCTAATGTAATATTAGTCCACGTATCAATATCCTCACCTAAGGTCTTCTCTTTAGTCCATGTCAATGAATTAGGGAATAAACTATTACTGTATCTCTCATAATCAATTGTTCTGAAAGTAAAGTAATTATTAGACTGAGAATATACAGGATTAAATAGATTGAAGTTTGTTGGACTCATATTTAAATTATTAACTAATCCTCTGTTTCTATCATACCTTCCATCTATATTAATTCTAGTCTCACACATAAATGATACTATATCTACAATGCTGTTTTGATCTTCACTAGTTGAAGCAAAGGTTCTTAAACAGTCATATCTCTGTATATAAGTATCTCCTTCTGTACAGTTTATATCAATGTTATCACCTATTAATACAGCATCACCTGCTGGCAAGAATGTATTATTAAGTATAGCCTCAGGAGTATCACCACCAAATCTATTAACTACATTGTCTCTATATAATTCAGCTAACCATAATATAGCCCTGTCTTGACTATCAGTGTAAGTAATATTACCTTGATATACAGTATCACCAGCAGGAGCATTTGTATTCCAAAATGGCTTAGTAGTAGGACTATTCTGTAGTATTGAAGTACAAGTATTGTTCTTAGGAAGAACAGACTGTTTACCAGATGCAGTGTAGTTAAATGCAAACACTAAATGAGGATTTGATTTATACTTCATACTAACAGGCTCAGTACCATACAGGTCTTCTTCATTCATAGGAAACATACTACTATCAAATGTATTTACAGATACTACCTGATTGTTAGCATCATTGAAGATAGGAGTTATACTACCATTATCTACTTCATTTTTAGTTGTATATAACAAGTAGCCATTATTATATACTTCTGATACTGTATTGCTTCTATTAAAAGGTAATACTTTATCTATATCTGCATAATAGTTTAAATCCTGTAATCCTGAATTAAGAGGAGCTTTTATTCTAACCATTCCAGTAGTCCATGAATTAACTGGAGTAATACCAGTATATTCACCAGAATCATCAGTCCAAGGAGTATCAAGATATATATTATCAGCAGAGAATTTCAAGTTACTAATAACCTTTCTACCAAGTGCTGCTGGTCTTGTATTTCCATCTGTAGGAACACCAGCATTAATTAGTGAGCCATTTCTATGCCAAGGATATACTAACCATAGTCTTTGACTTAAAGCAAGTTCTTGTATTCTATCCCATTTTAATGCATCTGCCCAAAATAAACCTGAAGAGATTTGTCTACCACCTTCACCAGTAATAGAGTAATTCCACATTCTAGTATTACACACTTTACCTTTAAAGAAACCTAAAGATTTTAAACCAAGTGTAGGTGTAGAAGTGGTTAAACTAATATCACTTAGTGTATTATTAAGTGCTACTGCACCTATAATTCTTAACTTATAGTCAGCATTAACTAAGTTCTGTAGGTTATCATTAAACTCCACTTCAGGTGAATGCATGGTAACTATGTTATGGTCCACAAGGAATTCAGACATACTTTTATCAGTATATTCACCTGGGTCTGTGCCTGTAGGAATATAAGGAACTACACCTAATGCTGTCTGTATTTCACTTCTAGTTAAGTCATTTACTGATGCTGAGCCTATAGGACCATTATGATAGAAGTAAGGTACTTCACCTTTACTACAATCATGTGCCATAGTTCCATATTCATTAACCCATGAATCATCAGGCATAAAAGGTCTTGTAAACCATGATGACTGTGCAAATGGACTATTATCTAATCTATCTTTATAGTTAGCTACAGTAGGACATAATATACCTTGACAGATGACATTTCTATCATTAAAGTCTGGAAAACATACTACTCCTCTAGCCTTAATATATCCTAGGTCTTTAATAGCTTGTACAGTAGCTACATCATTGACTGTAACATTAATTGCAGATGCATAAAGTATAAACTGATTTAGAGAGTTATGACTCTCATTTCTTTCAGTACATTCATAGTCTCCTACAAATACTACTTCACTCCATTTACCTTTGGTATCTTGAAACTGAATACCTACTCTATATACTTCACCTTTTTGAAATCCCTTAATCTGATTAGAGTTGTAGTTAAGCTGATAATTAGCTCTGTACATATCTCCTAAATCTGATACATCAGTAAGAGCTCTCTTGAAGAATGTTACATTAGCATTCTTCTTAATTTGATACTGTAAGTCAGTAGAAATTAACTCTCTTTTAATAGTATAGTTACCTAAGAATAAGGTATTATCCTTTTGTTCCATAGTATAAGGAGCTATCTCTTCACCACCTACATATAAAAGAATAGTAGGGTCCACACTTTCTCCAGTAGTACCAGTATCTACATACAATTGAGTTGTGGTAACCAAGTCAGCAACTACCTTTACTTGGGGGAGTAGTATCTATAGATGTTCTATGTATAGAGTATATTCTTACATAATCATAAGATGTATCAAGATTGTTAAGCTGTATATTAAATGAACAGGCTACAGTGTCTTCAGGAGAAGCTCCTCTGTCTTTATGTGAGATATAGAGAAGAGGAGAAGTGCTAAATATATTAGTTTCCTTACCATATTTATTATAGTAACTAAATGCATATTGAATAACACCTTGACTAAAAGTACCACTACTATTTACCTTATCTACATTAATTGTAGCATTAGTATGTATAGTTCCTATAAAGTCAAATTCATCTGCATTGATATATACATCTTTAGTTATATTCAATACTCTAGCCTGATTAATACCATCTATCCAGTAGACTTTCTGTATATCTTCATTCTCATATATACCTAAGGTTTCTACAGGATGTTCTACATCAAGGTTAAGCTGCCCCATAAAAAGAACTGAGGAAGTGAATTTCCCATCCTCATAGATAAACTTATATATTCTATCTGCTATAGAATCCTTAGCAAATACAATAAGAGTATTATTAAGAATACAGCTACCTAAGTAAGTACCTACTATTTCATGATTAGAAGGCACTTCTTTATTACCTTTCTCATTAGTAACTGAAAGAAGAGTATTATTATCTCTTGCAGTTATTCTTATATTCAAAGCATCAAAGGCATATTTAGAGTTAAACTTACTAACAGTAGTATCCCTACTCATGCCTTGGATTACGTGTTGAGAAATTTTCATTGCCATTATCCGTGTGATTTTATAAATTCCTTGTTACCAAGTGGTTTAAATCCTTTTCTAAATTCATTAGTTCTTGGTATCATTTGATTTAATATGTTACTAATTGCCTCCATTTCAGATACTGATGGTAATGTAAATTCCATATTACATTGTCCAGCTGACCAAGCATATTCCTGTTGTACATTCTGTAATACTGCTGGAGCTATTTTACCCATATCAAATAGAATAGTAAACCATTCTTTCTTAATGAATAACTCTAGTGCTTTAAGAAATACTGAATTATCAGGAATTAAAGGTAATCCTTCATCATCTACTGGAATAGCTCTATAAGCAATAACTAAATGACCTTCCTTAAATGAAGTATATATGATGTTACCTTGAACCTTAAAGGTTCCTTCTTGTCTTTCAAGGAATCTTTTATCATCATGTATTAGATGAAAGGTATCAGTAGTAGCCCTAAGAGAAGTGTTATTCTTAGCATCTTTCACTTGTCTAATAGCTATTAGATCACATGGAAGTTTTGCTCTGTAGTTCTTAATTTCTACAGTTTCAACCTTATCATAGTAAATAGGTGGCAATCCCATTCTACCTATGAAGTCCACAGTGTACTGTATAATAGATTCAAGAGTTAAATCAACCATTAAAGGATGGCGCATCAACCTGCTGGCGATTTCACGAATATTTGTATATGTTACATTATTTACCATAGTATCTTTTATTTTTATCTAAGTACATAGCTTCAATCTTACCTTCTTTAATCTTCTCTTTAAGTCTTTTCTTTAGCTCTCTATTCACACTAAACTCAAAGAAAGACTTATTACTATAGTTAGCTTGACCTCTATTATAGTATATTTTAAATATCTCTCTTTCCTCAACTCTAACTAAGGTCTTATTATTATAAGACTCTTCATCATCATACCATAATTTAAGTGTTCTATCCCAATCAATAGGTAGATTAGTTACAAGTTCACCATTAGTATTTAACCTAACTTCACCAGCAGCCTTTCTAATTTCTAATCTACCCATCCTATGAGGGAAGTTAATTTCTTCACCTTTGATTAGATTATCAGCTAATAAGTTATTAACTCTTCTAGTGATAGCAAAGTACTGAGACTCAGTTAATATATATTTAGGGTCAGAAGGTTTGTTCTTTCTATAGTACTTATATCCATCATAAATACCAAGTGAACCTCTAATCTTATGAACTCTGGGTTTATCTAACTTTAATAGTCTATTTCTAAAACTTTCATAACTTTCCATTATTTAGTACTTACATTAGACAAATTATCATTAGCATCATTTACCTTATCTTCAGGAGAATATTCAGGACCTCTTAACTCTTTAACTACAAGCTCTACTAATGGTGAAACTAATGCAGATTCCAAAGGAAAGTCAGAGTCAAGTAACTCACATATTTGACCATCTTCATCACATTGTAATCCAAAAGTTTCTTCTGCATCAGAGAATAGTGCAGTTATTCTAACCTTTTCAAGGTATAAGTACTGAGGATTACTAGACTTGAAGTAGATGTAATTATCAGGGGCTAAAGAGCAATATATGATATTACTAAGGTATTTATTAAATCCTACATATTTCATTCTATCTCTTGAAATATAAGTAATCTCACCTTGATAATAGTCTACTGGATATACTCTAGGTTGCTTAATACCCATCATAAAAGGAACCTTCTTTGTAGTTCTAAGATACACTCCACCCTCACATGGCTCACCAGAGATTGCAGGCACTTCCATCAAGTCAAGGCATATAGTACTAAAGTTACTCTCAGGTATAAATTTCTTTAAATCCGAGTAACGCTGCTTCAAGATGAAACTTCTGTACTTACTGATTAAGAACTTTATATGATCCTCAGTATAGTAGGAATCATCACTAGAAAGCTTTAATTCATCAGAGCACATGTATATAATTTCTCTCCATGTCATATTATTACATATTTAATTATACAATTAAGACCTTGTGCAAAGGTAAGTAATTAAACTCACATACACAAGGTCTTTACTGGTTTTATTTACTGGCTATAAGTGTTATACTTCTATTCTAAGTCTATAGTCTTCAGTATCCCTGATAACATTATCTTCAGTTATTCTAGTAGTAAATCCTATCTTAGTCTTATGTATAAGACTATCATGATTAACAAATTCTGGATATCTTATAAGACAAGTAGTTCCACTTAAACAATAGATAGCATTTATTATAGCTCTGAAATCATCTTCATCTATGTATTCATTAAATACATGAAGCATCTCATCTAGTGTAAGTAATGCTATTAACTTCTCTACATCACCATAGCTTTTATAACCAAACTTTGATAAAGCATTAAAGTATCTGTAAATAGCATCATAGGATACATTATCTATTTCATGCATAACAGCTACAATTAGTTACTACTGGTTTAGACATCTTGCCTTTGAAGAACTTATTCCAATAGACAATAGCCTGAGGATAATTACCAGTTCTCATACATAACTCAAGTGCCTTCAACCTTAATGAAAAATCAATAAAGTTCTTAGGTATCTTGCACTCATTAATTAACTCTTTAACTGACTTCATCATACTTTGATAGTATGGATATAAGTTAGTTACAGTACCCATTATTTGAGGACTAACAGTACTCTCAGGTGCATCAGTTGATGGTTCCCCTGTAGTAATTACATACACAAAGAACATAGTATCATTAAGAGTACTTAGGTTCATATCTCCTGCTTGTAGTACTAGTCTTACATTCTTCTTCTCATAGGAACCATAAGTAAAGCAATATGATTGATCCTCTTCTTCAAGAACAGGATTACAATTACATTGTTCAGGTATAGAGTAAGTTAAATCATAGTTATCACCTACAGTATAAGTGTAAACAGGATTACTACTAGGACCATTAAGAATGTATGTATCTTGTGTATCTATAACTACACTATCCAATAGTACATCATTATAGAAGTCCTGACTATCTACAGAAGCATCTATAATAAGATACTTACCATCAGAGGTTATACGAAGTTCATTGAAGTGTATCATGATCTTAATTATTAGTGATAAAAAAAAAGAAGAGCATAGTTTTTAATCTATGCTCTTTATAATTGTTAACTCAGTTTACAGAGTAGCAATAGTCAAACCACTTGCAGTATTGATTGCATTAATGAGAGCATTCATTACAGTGTGACTGCCATCATCTACAGCTACTAATGTCAGTGTTCTAGGAGACTTCTGTACATCTTCTGCACCACCAGCCCAGTAGTAATTGATATCCAGTACATCATACTTCTGAGTTGGGTCTACCAAATAAGTAGTATGAATAACATTGGGCCATCCCATATTTCTGTACAAGTCACCTCTAGCACCCATGCAGAAGTATTCAAGGTCTGCAATTTCATGACCATTTTGAACAGTGTTAATAGGAGTAATAGTAGTTACTGTGCCCCAGATTCTCTCATCACCTTCATAAGTGATATTAGTAGGCTGAACTGCAAAAGGAATATAGCCCTGAGGCATTACACCAAGAATCCAGTCTTGAGCTACCTGTTCAATCTGAATACCAGTATAAGTACCAGTTAAAGTTGCAGGGTCTGTATCAATATCTACCTTAGTATAAGTTTCATTACCAGAAGCACCTGATACTAAATAGATTGTTACTAATGGAGTAGCTTCTCTTGCTAAGTTCTTACCTAAAGACAAAGCTAAAGCCTTGTAGAAATCTGATGCTGACATGCCACTAACTGCATGTACCATACCATATTTCCAGTACTGGTCTTCAGGAGATAAACTTACATACTGTCTGAAAGCAAGTCTCAAGATATAATCTTGACCAGCTACAGGAGCACCACCATTGATATTAGCATCCAAAACTACTTGGTATCTATCTAACTTCTTAGCCAGAGCTCTAGAAGGAGTAGCCTTTGCATAAGTCACATTAGGAATATGAATCTTATCACTAGATTCAACAAGACCAGCTGGGCTATAATACTGGAAATACAGAGTAGTCTTAGCTGTATCTGCCTTAGGCAGAATATCACCAGCAGTTGTTAACTGAGCTATTGCAGTTTTCAGACTTTTTGCGACATATAAATGTCTTACTTGGTTCACGCTATAAACAGCCATAATATATTATGTATTAAATTAAACATTAGCTTTATTACTAACAAAGCTATTATTGATTATTATTTTCTTTATTTGCATATTGTGCTTTACTTGAAAGAGCTAATCTAACAGCTCTCTCTACTATCATATTATGTAAGCTATCATCTAACATACAATCCATAGCAGTAGAATATCCACCAATCTCTAAGTCTCCTATATCAACTAATATGATAGGAGTTGGTTTACTTAGATAGAAACAGTGGTACTTACTCATGTTATATTTAGATATTAGCCTGATAGAATCATTAATATCTATTCTAAGTACTCTATTATCTGAAGGTCCTTTAAATGGATTCTTTAACACCTTATATAACTCATCTTGTCTAATAGGAGTTATTAAGGCAGTCTTACCATCTTTACACCCTAATGTAGTGTCACTTAGAATACATTCTTCATAGGTTATAAACCATACATCAAGAGGTAATGTAATATTAGCCTCCTTTGCAGGAGTAGCTATTTCATTATTAAACTCTTTAACTGCTTCAACTAGAAATCTCCTAGCTTCTTCATTAGATTCAAATGAAATACCAAGGTTGTTTCTACCATTATATATCTCTAATACAATATCCTCTTGAGCTTTAGTTAGATATACAGACTTCTCATATTCATCAAGTACAATAGCTACATCTAGTGTATAAGCACTAAGAAGAACATCCATCTCATTACTCATCTCAAATCTATTCATAACTATTCACTTCTTTGACCCATTTGAATACTAGTATTTACATCTCCTGTATAAGCAGCCTTAGCTATCTCTACAGCTCTTTGAAGTATTTCTTCATGTATGCTTGAATCTAATTCACATTCAGAAACTGTACTAACTCCATTAATAGATGTACCATACAGAGTAAGGTCTTCTACTATAATAGGAGCAGGTCTTTTTATATATCTAAATGTTACTGTTTGTGCAGGAGGATTTGATAATACTTCAATTGTACCTCCAACTTCAGTATGATTACCTTGTATCACCCAAGCTTCAGCTTTTGGAGGATACTTGAAGGGTTTCTTTAATGCAGCATTAAATTCAGCAGGTGTGAGATATTTAGGCATTAAAGGAGAGTACTTCATAAGATCAGTATGAAACTGCTCATTTAAAAGTATGAATGCATCATCAGGAATCTTAAATACAACACTTCTACTATCTAACCTATACACTGGGTCTAGTGGTATAAGTTGAGGAGTTGCTGATGTCTTAATCAAATTCTTAAAGTCTGCATCTCTTTTAGGTGAGTCACTGAAACCCTCTTGGTACTTATTACCTTGAGGGTTAAAGTGATTCTTTATAATCTCTTCTTGACCTTTTGTTAAACAAACACTAATCTCATAACCATTTAAGCCTGGAGCAGCATTAGAATCTATGTTATTGTATAGGACATTAAACCTATCAAAGAATTCTGTTACATTCATTATTCTTTCAGTTTAGCTTCCAAGCTGAACTTAATAGTCTGGTTCTTAGGTGAAGCTAAGAACTTAGCTGCTATATTAAAGGTTGGGTCTTCTTTATTACTACATAAAGGACTATTATCTTCTCTTAAATAGAAGAAGCCTCCTCTATTAGCAATAAGTCCACCTTCAACTGCTCTCTTGATAAGTACCTTAGTAGATAACAGAGGGTCTGTGATAACCTTTAAGAACAACTTAGCATCAGCCTGAATGAGTTTATTAATCTTAGTTTGCAAGAACTCAATCTTAGTATTAAGGGCTAATGGTCTACCATCAATAGTTTCAATGATAGTTCTAAGAGTATCTGCATCCTTTTCATACTTACCATATTCCATATAAGCTTGCATTGTAGCTGACATTTCCTGTCTAGCATTTGAAGTTTCTTCACCTTCTTTGATAATTACATACTTATATGTAGCCTTAGGCATATCTTGTAATGCTTGAAGTGAAGGAGCAATCTCATCTTTATTAGCCAATAATATCTTATATTTGATATATTGCTCAGGGTCTGATAGATCAAGTATATTATCTTGTTTCAATAATCTAACTTGTTTATTAGACTAATAATTGTTTTCTTTCTTATAAATTGAAAGAGCATTAAATTCAAGACCCATTATGTCTTCAAGGAATTCTTTCTCATCATCAGTAAGAATATTAACTAACTTACCAGATTCTAATTGAGGAACTGTAAAATACTTAACTGCATTTTCAGCCATACCTCCATACAGAATATGCTTTGGGTTAGTCACAATACCACTTTCTTTGGGTACATATCTTACTATAACTCTTTCATTCCTAAGACAATTAATTGGTTCATTGATAACTGCCTCTTTATTACTTCTACCTCTTCTTACAGGTAGTTGTTCCTCAACTTCCTCAGGTATCTGAGGTACTATAGTTGTTTCACTATTAATAGTTTCTAAGTCAAGTTCTTCTTCTTCTACTCTCTTACTTGCCATATTTACTTCTCCATTTAGTATTTAAAAAAAGAAAAAAAAAAAGGAGGAGTGTTAATCCTCCTTTTTAGTATTATTATCCTTGCAGGATTGCAGGAATAAGTGACATTGTTCTAGTTGGGTCTAATACTAATGTACCCAAAGTTGCCATTCTGTGAATTACAGCTGAATCCTCATCATAAGACATATTAGGATTACCCATCTGTCCAGTATAAGGATTTCTGAATCCCCATTGATAACCTCTAAATTCAGTTTGACCCTTGATAGCACACTTCTGAATATTAGGTTGGTCCATAGTACCAATGTACCAAATATCAAATCTATAAGAGAAAGCTACACCACCTTCAGGATGCAGAATCTTATTTCTTACAGGATCATCATAGAATGGGTCAACATCAAGAGTAACCATTACACCATTAGGTGCTCTCCATTCAGTTACCTGATAGTCAGTTACTGCAATTGCATTCTGTGCAAAGTTACTAGCAACCTTAGAGTAGATAGGAGGATTCTGAGTTGAGATGATAGGCATCCAACCAGAAGTAGTCTTCTTAGCTTCTCTATTAAAGATTAATGCACCTCTTTCACCAGTCTTTATGATGAACTTTCTATCACCAAAACCTAACTTACCAGCAGACAGTTCATACAATGCATCCAGTAACAACTTCATTAAGCCATTAGTATCATTGTAGTACATAGTATTAGCTACTTCTGTCTGTTCAAAGATACCAGCACCAGTCTTAATTACATTACCAGACTTACCAAAGTTCATGTATTCACCATTGATATTTCTGTTAGAAGTACCAAAAGCCATTGCATTGTTCTTATATTCAGAGAACTGGCATTCAACTTCCCACTCAACATAGTGCATCCACTTATTTGCAGTGTCCTTAACTTGTTTACCTGATTCATCTCTACGTACCATAGGAATACCCACAGCAAGCTTTCTATCAAGATTAGAACCTGGTTCCTTGTGTTGAATTCTAATAGTAGTCCACTCATTTCTCATAGAAACAGGACTAGTGAATCTAACATCACCAACCTTTCTAGAGAGTTCTCTTTCAACAGGAGCAAACTCTACTGAGTATCTTTCACCAGCAAGTAATCTTTCTACAGGAATACCCTTGCTGTTACCACCCATAAGTTCTACCTTATACACACAGTTAGTACCTTCAGGTCTACCATCACCAAGAATTCTCTGAGGATATACTTGATTCAAGTTACCTACAATAACTTCACCATCTGCAAACCAGTCTTCAGGGAATACAAGATAGAAAGGGGCACCTCCAACACCAACATTACCTACAGTAGCTGATGTAATAACAGTACCATCTTCATCTCTAGCTTCTACCAGAGGAATATTTCTTCTTGAAGAACCAATAACATCCCAGTAGTATTCACTATCATCGTCAAATACCTTAGTAGGGAATGAATTAAGGAATGTATCAAGTGTCTTTCCTCTATGGAAAGCTAACAACTGAACCATAAGATTAGTTGCCTTTTGTGGTGCACGTTGAAATATAGCACCTAAGTGATTTTCAGTAGTCAACCCTTTCCAGTGTTGAAAACCAATCATTTGGAATTTACTTAATTTTCCAGCCATGTCTTAAACATTTATAAATTAATCAATCTCATTTACACATCAATATCGTAGTCTGAAACCTTTGATTCTGAGTCATCACTTACACCTGACATGAAATTAAGACTTCCATCTGTATTTCTTCTAGTAGTGTTGATAGTGTGTTCCAGTTCTCTTAGGCTCTTTCTAACTTGCTTTTTAGCAGCTGGTTTAACCAACTTATCTAAGTTTGTAAAGCCATCAGTTAATGTAAAGAGTACTCCCAACTTCTTTAAGAAGTCTGGTCTATTATCTCTTTCATACTTTTGGACTGCTGTTAGATACTCACCAGTTTCTGGGTCTCTATAGACAGGCTTACTAATAGAGTTGTAAACTTTCTCTCTTGTAGTTTTATCCAACTCTAACCCTTCAAAGACTTCCTTATCTTCTAAGATAGCCTTCTTCAAGTCTGCTGCCTCTTTCTTAAGTCTAGCTTTTTCAGCTTCTTCTGCCTCTCTAGCTTCAGCAATAATATTATCATATTCTTGCTTAAAGTACTCTTTATTACTTGCTAGTGCTTCCTTTGCATCTTCAATATCAGAGCCTGAACTAATAGACTTTTGAGTCTCTCTTTGTGCTCTTTCTTTGCTAAATCCTCTATTAAGGAAATCTTGAAAGATAAGTTGTTTTCTCAGTTTTTCACCTTCAGCAGATTCATCAATGATAGCATCTTCTGTGATAGTATTAAGGTAACTGATTGTTCCTTCATACTTTCTAACTTCATCAGGTTCTATACCCACTTGAAGTGCTTCATCTATCCTCTTTTGTCTTTCATCAAGTTGAGCTTTAAGTTGAGCTTCCATAGCTTCAGCAAAGTCTTCAGGACTTTCAATCTTACTTAAAGTCTCATCATCAAGGTCTGAGAGCATACCTTCTTCTTTCAAAGCACTGGCAATGGAAGAGTAGAAGTTAGTTTTGGGAGAAGCACCAGTCTCTTTAGAAGAGGTACTCTCTTTTGCCTTTAGTATCTACTTTCTCACTACCTACGCTCTCTGATTCATCAAATAGACTTTCAGGGTCTACTTCAGGAATCTCAGTAGTTGTTTTATTATCTTTATCTTCTTCCTGTTTTTCAGGTGGAATAACCTGTGTTTCTTCACCCCATCATCAGTAAATAGGTTATCAACCTCATCTGGTGACAGGATATTACTCATGTCTAATCCTTCCATAATACTCTTCTCCATTAATTAAACTATGCAAAGTTCTGAAAAATATTTCATATACACAATAGCATAAGTCTAACAGTAGTCTTACTATAAGTATTTTCCTTATAGATTATTTAATCTAGATTGCTTTACTTCTCTAATAGTTCTGCCTATTACTTTCATTTCTTCAAATGAAAAGTTATCATTTCTTGCCTTGTTACACTCCACACAACAAGGTACTACATTAGACATAGTATGACCTTTGTTATTATCTATTCTGTCACATCCTATTCTATGAGTATCTCCACAATAAACGCAAGGTTGATTCATAATTTGAATCATATCTTCTACAGTTAAATCACATTCAAAACCTTTCTTTTTATCCTTAATTTTATAAGCAGATACCATCCTTGATGCTTTGTTTCTTATAGATTGGTTAGAATCTAATTCTGTAATATCAATAGTAGGTCTCTTAGGAGATTTTTTCTTTCCAAATATAATCTCTTCTATACTGTATTTATCTTTATATCTATGATATCTGAGTCTAATTCCTGCTAAAGATTGATTATATTTATCTGCTAACTCACTTAAATATAAAGTTTCTCCACTATAATGCAACTTAATTAAGTTATCTTTTAATAGTACAGACTCTTCTTTAGTAACCCAAATAAAATTATCTTTTGAAAATGGCTTGTTGTGATATAATCTTCTTAAAACTAATCCTTTTTTATAGGTAGGATATACATCATTAAAGAAGGTAAGAAAATCCTTCCACTCTTCTGAGGTTCCAGCTTTCTTACCTTTCTCTGTGTACAATAATCCCCTCCAACTATTAAAAATATAAGGATTATCTATCTTCAATTGCCTAATGCTCATTCTATTTCTATAATTATTTCCTCTCCAATACTATGAGCTTTGAGTAATAAATTCATTAACTTATCAAAACATATAGTACTGTTAATCACTTTTCCCTTTACTTTATTCTCTCCAACTAATAAACAGCCAGAAGTTGAGTCTTTGTCATTTCCCACATGTATGAGTACACCTTCAAAGCCTTTAACATTCTCTAGTCTAGGAAGAATACCCTTATAAGGTATAGCCCATGATCTATCTTTGAATTTAGGACTTACTGTGTTCATATTTAACTTATAAACACCTGTAGGTATTGCTGTCTCTCCATATACCTTCTTAGCCTTAATCTCTTCAAGTGACATTTGACTAGTTAATCCTCTGTCTTTGTCTTCTAGTGTATCACATAGATAAGTGTCATTAACATACATCTTACCTATAGAGTATAAAGGTCCTCTATATGTTCTTTTTTTTACTTTAACTTTCATATTAGTTAGGATTAGCTTCAAGTGTGATAGCCTTAGTAGTATTAGTTGTAACTACTTCAGTACCTCTTTGAGTTTTATAACCTGATTTAGATACTACCCAATTTACTGTAGCACCCTTGTAAGTCTTAATGCTAGTACCTACAACTCCATTAATACTAACAGAGGCATCTGTTGGAGTTGGTGTTATAGCAAAGGTTACTTTATCTGTAATTAATGATACCATATTACCATTAATTCTTTGCTGTACATCAGCAATTCTATCTACAGCACTGCTGTCTCTAATCACTAGAATCTGACCTTCTGCAATTAAGTTAGGGTCTCCTTCAAATACATTATAACTTATTAGTCTTTTCATTGTTACCTAGTTTAATTTTTTACTTCTTCTCTAACTCCTTCTATCAGCTCTTCAGCTGCTTTATCATCTATATACACTCTTTTACTACATCCCTTGGCTAAGCAAACATCATTTACTATCTTGCTAACAACTTTCCTTAGCCTCGTAAGCTCTAACCTGTTTTCCTCACTTATTTGAATGTATTCATCTAGCTGGTGTGTATAGTCTGTAACTAACTTCTTATAGAACTCCAGCTGTTTAACTAAGTTATCTAATTGGGTGCTATCAACTTCTGCATTAGTTTTATTAACTTCTGCATTATTCTTTCTTCTAGATAATGCCCAAGTAACTATACTATTAACTAAGTTGGACCCTAGTACTAAACTTATAATTTGTACAGTATCCATATTACTTTATTTTATAATTTCAACAAATCTCTGTTCATCAGTTTCTACATAGGGATTGTTTTCTTTTACAGTTACATTTAGTACTGTGTGTTTTCTCTGGAACCATCTAAATAAGAAAAACTTCTTAGGTGGATTCACAGTTTCTTTCTTAGATTCTACAAATAAGAAACTCTCTAACTTAAACTTAGGAGTGAACTTAATGTAGTTAGGATACTTCATAATTAAATGAGTATTAGCCCACTCATCTCCAATAATAGTATCTAACTTGAAGGATTCTACAAATACAGTATCTTTTAATATAACACTATCAGGCTTCTCAACATGAGATAGTTTATACTGCATTTGTTTAATCCTACTATCTTTAATATTTAACTCCTTTCTTACTTCATTCATCTTGATAAGTATAGAGTCTTTAAAGTAGTTAAGTTGATCTATAGTTAATTTGAATACCTTATTACTATTATTGAGACCACTTAATTGTGAATCATAAGCCTTTATATTCTCAATAGAGGTCTCATATTTAGCAGTTAATGTTCTATTCTGATGTACCATATAGATGAGTGAACATACTAACAGTACTATCAATCCAATAATAAACTTCTTCATATACTCCTCTATTTAATTTGTGCAAATATACTAAAAAGAAATGACCTAGGCAATAGTCTAAGTCATTTGCTTATATAGAATAGATTGTTAAGTTAACGTAGTACTATTAAGATCACTTCATGTTATATTATTTTTATAAATCTAATAGCGTTATCTTCATTACTACTTCTTTACCTATAAAACTCAAACTTGAATATGTAGGTTTTATATATACTTGTAATGTATCTCCCTTAGAACAGATGTTTTTTCTTGACCACTTTTGATTAGAATAATCATAATTACAAACATTAGGAATACGATAAAATTGACCATTTCCTGAATATTCAACAGATGAACCAGCATGCATATTATCAGTATTTAATAAAAATATAAATGTATTACTTCCTGATACAACTTGCACATTACCATTATTAAATTTAAAATCAGATATAAGTGCATTTTTTTACAATTAATTCAACTTTAGTAATATAACAATCTTGTGGAACTTTATATCCAGTAAAAGTTGAATCTCCATCAAAATGTAGATACTGCCCTGTATCAGAGTCTATAGTTCCTTTAAAAAGTTAGTTCAATAGGAATAAGAGGTCTTAAAAGAGGTTCATGTATTAAATTAATACAATTACCTGTAGTTACAATATCTTGTTTAGATATAGCATCTCCTCTTATACCAGATAGTTTTAGAGAACCTGGTCCAGAACAAGTTACAGCTCTTTTACTAAATCCTGTATCTCCTTTTAAAAATTGACCACCTATAAATGTTATAGCAGAATCAGGAGTACTAACAGATGTCGTATCCATAATATATTCGCAACCATAATTACTTCCATCTATTACTGGAACATTGTTTAATGTCCCTAATGCAAATATTCCTAAAATTGTTAAATTAGTTGTTCTATTAATATAAAAACATTTAGGAACATCCTCAAAATAAGGAGCATTAAAAACTGCTGAACCACTAACAAAATATACTCCAATACTACAACTAAAAGATGAACTATCTACAGGACCTGTATTTAATGAAGATAAAAATAGGTTATTATCTATTGGTTTATATCCTCCGGGAATTGCCCACATACAATTATTATAAACACCAGTAACAAAATTATGAACAATACAACCTTGTATGAAACAAGAATCCAAAGATATATTATCAGCATAATTAAAAGGATTTGTATTTCCATCAGGATATAATTCTTTAAATAATCCTTCATAAGCTAATGCAAATCCATATTTATTTTTTCTGTAATAGTACTACCATTAATATATCTATTAGTTGCAAAAACTACATTTTTAAATGAACATGCAATCATTGCATAAGTTTTTGCTCCATTATAAGAACCTGATCTATATAATACTGAATTAAAACCTTTGAAAGTCACATTTTCAATATTAAAATTTCGACTGTCACCTATAAACAAACAAAAACTTAATTCAGAACAAGTATCATAATCTAAAGTAATATCTAAATTTCTTATAGATGTAGTGCTAACATAAAAATTATCTATTCCTAAAAATTCAAATACTCCTCTATAATTAGGTATATTATAACCTTTTATTTGTGTTCCTCCTCCAACATTAAACTCATGAATATATGATATACCTTCTATAATAGGTGCGTAAATTTTGCCACTAACTTGACTACCATCATTATAAGATACAGTTATAGATTCTGTTATTTTATATATTCCTTTTGGAATTAAAATCCTTGTTTTCATTGCTTTAAAAGCAGAAAACATACTTTTAAATGATATTGTGTCATCTTCAATATCATTTCCTACTGCACCAAACCATTGTGGATACATTGCTTCAAGAGTCCAAGTTCCACTGATTACTATACTACTAAATATCTTTTGCAGTCCTGAAATAATCTTTGTATTAGTACCTACTAGTTCTCCATTAATTATACTGCCACCAGCAAAGTCCAAAGTACATCCTGTTGGAATAGTAAGTACTGCATTACCTAAATCAATGTCATTTACTATCTTATAAATCACATTAGATTTATTAAACTTAGATTGTTGAGTAGCTTGTATATTAGGATATACAACTCCAGATGTAATACTTTCTGGAGTAGAATTACTATCTGTGACAGTAACAGAGAAAGACTGTATGCTACTGACATCCATTAGTGCTTTAGTAGTAACTACTCCTGTAGAAGCATCTATACTAAAATAGTCTCCACCTGTACCTAAACTATAGGTATAAGGAGTAGTTCCTCCACTAGCTACTGCTGTAGCTACAGTACTCCCAGCAGGATATGATGCAGCTACTGCTGTTTTATTTATTGTTATATTTAATGCCATATTATTTAATTTTGTTACAAATATACTAAAAATTTCTCATATATACAAATAGGGAGGACACTTTAAGTGTCCTCCCATTATACATTAAGTTAATGCAGTTCCATCAAGATTAATCCACTTAATGCCATTCCAACAAATATATTTATTTAGAGTTGTATCAAAATACATAGTTCCTATTCTATTAGATGTAGGTCTATTATTACTATCTCCAAATAAATTTCCTGGAAAAGTAATTTCATCATCTCCTGCTCTAAACCAAAATTGATGTGTAAGAGGATTATATATTAAAGGAGTTATTTCAATGCCTTCAAATAATGTTTTATAAAAATTAATTCCTGTAATACCAGAATTTATTATTTTATTATTATTTATATTACCTCCTTTAGCAGTAACTAATACGTATCCATTTGAATCATAATTACCATAATTTTGTATATCGTATGCACGTATATTATTTAGTGTAATAGAAGTATTTTGTAAATCAAAAATCGCATCTGTTGATTGAGAATTTTCAATAACACCTCCTTTAAATTTATAAGTACCTCTATGTAACACTGTATCTTTCATAGAAATCACAGAATTAATATTTGCAGTAACTTTATCTCTAGTACTACCTGCATTTTCCATATAACCAGATAAAAATTCAATAGAACTCGCTCCTCCACTACTTACATCTAAATCATAATATCCTTCTAAATTAGTTCCATTACTCTTTTGAATTATAAAACCATCAAATATAATTTTATTCGATAATGTAGAACTAATTTTTTAATCCTGTATATTTAGAAGTAGATATGAATATGTTATTTATTTTCATATATGTAATATACATACCTGAAAGATTAGGTGTTGTATCTATAATATAACCAAATCCATTTCTTTGCATACTAACATTATTCATAGTTATACTAAATGAAGGACCTTGTTTTATTCCAGTACCAAAAATAGTATTTGAACATCATCTAAAACTCGTTGCGAAGCATAAGAATTTTGATCTTCGACGGATATATTTATTCCTATAGTATTATCATATTCAGGATATAAAAGTATATTGCCCTGCCGCATTTCCATTATCTTTCCCTCTAATAGTTATATTAGATATACTATTTACTGCATTTATAAATGCTAAATCTGAATTACCTGTATAATATAAAACAGTACGAGTTTTACTACTTTTAATTTTATCATATATTCTATCTGGAGAAATTTTAGTTCCTTCTCCTATCCAATTCTGAAAAGTATAATTTTCATCAGAAAAAGCATTAGGATTAATAGGTTGTGAAATAACATATACTCCAACTGGAATATGAACAGTAAGTTGATTCTCTCTTGTATATTCTTTATTACAAATAGCTAAAAACACATTTGTATCATCGGTCACTCCATCGCCTTTAGCACCAAACCATTTAATAGATATTTCATATAAATTACTAAATGAAATATTATTAAATATTTGAGTATTTTTATCTGCAATAATTTTAGTATTTTGAAAAACTATACTACCATTAACAATACTTCCTCCTTGAAAATCAAGAGTAGAACCAGTAGCAATAGTTAATGTTCCACCACCTAAATCTATATCTCCAACTATTTTATATACTACATTACTACAACTAAATACATTATTAAGAGCAGTAATATCTATAGTCCTTTTAACATACTTAACTTTAGTAAATAAGCTGCCATCTTCATTTACCCAATCATAACCATTCCAAGTTAAATAACTATTATTAACAGTAGTATAAACTACATAACCTCTATCATCTATTGTCATTTGATCTGTCAGAGTATTTAAAGCATCAGAAGAAGTAACACTTCTTACTAAAGCTCTATTACCATCAGCAGTTCTAAATACACTAGAAAAAAGAATCCCAAAATACAGGACATTTATAGCTATTATCTAATACATATTGACTAAATCCAACTTTATCAGCAGTAAGAGATGTAGGTAAATCAGCAAGCATATTAGCTGAAAACATTTCTTTACTTGGAAAAGTAACACTTGAAGGTATAGCTGTAACATCTATAACTGATTTAGTAATAGCAGATAATGTAGACCATTTACCTCCATACATTCCATTAATTCCTGGATTCTCACTAACAGGAGCTTCAACTACAATAAATTTAGTTTTAGAAGTTAAGAATATATTAACCGAAGTATTACCTCCTAAAGGATTACTGATTAAATCACCACCAATAGCAAAATAGATATTAAAATTATCAGCATCTTCTGCATAGTTAATATAAGAAAATACAGGAGTATTTCTATAACTTGCATATCTTAAAGTATTATCTTGAGCAGCTTTTACTTTTATATCTCTAATGCCTGTTAATCTTTGACTGTTTCCAAAACTATATTCTGTAATATTTATAGGCATTTGAACAGCACCATAGTTAGGATTACTGCAAAATGCAGTAAATTCTACTAAGCCTACTAATGGCTTAGGTATAGTAAATTTTAATGCTCTGCCAGCAGCAAGACTTTGTTGAAATGTAGTACTATATTTAATATCTTCTGGATAAGTAGGATTAATAAACTTTTTATTCTGTTCTTCTGCACTAATAGCAAGATAAGGATTAAGTTCATCAAATATACAACTATTAAATACTAAATCCTTACTTGCAAACCAAGGAGAAATAGAATTATCATGATTACTAATACCAACAATATGACAATTATTGAATGTAAGTCCATTAGTTCTGTTTAATCTAAGAGGAGATGTAAAATTACAATCACTAATAGTGACTAATTGACCTCTTGGTACAGGACCTAAATCATCTCTAATAGTAGAAGAAACATCATATTTATTATTCTTGAATTTACAAGAACTCATTGATACATTACTGCATACACCAGAAGGTTCTACTTCAGTATAGTCATTTTCAAAGTCTATACCAGCCATAGGAGCAGTACCTTTAATTTCATCACTACCACAACCTTCAAAATATACATTAGTTATAGTGTAATTATTACCTCCTAAAGCAATACCATTTCTTCTTGCATATAAAACTTTAACTCCATCAATTAATACATTTTTAGTTGCAGGTCCAGCAGCTTTTGTACCATTGTTATTATAAGCAATGTTGCTAAATGCAAGAGCATCACCAAATGCATAACCAACAGTTATATCTCTAATTACTATATTATCGCAACTTCTGAAGTTAAATATATGTCCCCACTCACCATAATAGTTAGTGCCAGCGAAAGGATCAGTATATAAATGATCTTTAGCATCAGCATTAATAGTACCAGTACCACTAATTTCAATATTACTTTTACCTTCTATATGAAATATAAAGTAAGCACCCTGATTAGTAGGTAACATTTGGATAGTATTATTAACTATAAGATGTGTATTAGAAGTAAAGTTAGTAAAGATTCTAAGAAACGCATACTCTTCAGTATTGAGTTTCCAATAATCAGGTCTTACATCATCTCCAAGGTTAGCTTTTCCCTTATATGGTAATTCAAAATAATAAGTTCTATCAGCATCAAAATGAATAGTATTATATACATTATCATTTGAAAGAGCTAATATATTAGTTATAATTTGATTAGATATATAAGAAGGAGAGGTGTTAAAAAGCAAACCATGAATCATAGATATGTTCAACATTCCAAGTACCCTCAATAACTACACTGTCAAATATAACAGCATTGGAATCAGCTTCAATAACAGTATTGTTACCATTGAGTGTTCCATTTTTAATGGAACCACCTACAAACTGTAATACGCTATTAGCAGGAAGATTGATAGTAGCACCATTTAAGTCAAAGTCATACCTAATCTTATAGACATTATTAGGCATATTGATCATAGATTGAGTAAGAATATTCTTATTACTTTGAATATTCTTTCTTAATATTCTATAACCTAAGCCACTAAAGGTTGAAGTATCATATGCTCTATTAGCTTCTTCAATTTGACCAGAACTATTCTTCTGTAAATCTTCAGGATTTAACTTAACTGCTGTTGTAATTTGACTGTTAATCCAATCAAATACTTCTTGAGCTAATGCAGATAAACCAACAGATGCAGGTTGAAACCCTGCTGTATTATAAGGTAACCAGTAAGAACTATCCTGCCAATGATTATCATCTAAGTTATTGTCATTATAGTACTCAACTGTTAAAGTTCCTGCATAATCTATATAACTTAACCAGATACCTCTTCTCCTATTCTTCATAGGAACCTGTAATCTAGTTGCAGCCTTACTGCCCACATAAGGCAAGGCTATAAAGTTATTCCTTACAAGAATATTATCAAGAGATTCCTTGGTAACTCTATCAAGAACTAAGTCTGTAAAGGTCCAAGGAAATATTTTAGAATAGGAGTTTGCACTCCTATCCTTTTTAATTAATTGCTGATTTTCCATCATTTATCAATTTAAACAATTACTACTTTTGAGGTTAAAGTTCCATCTTCATTTATCCATTTAGTTCCATCCCACATAATAGGTGCATTTAGAGTAGTATCGAAATACTCAAATCCTACAAAAGTTGATGCAAGAGATGGTCTTTGTGCAGTTGTTCCAACCTTAGTATTAATTGGATAACCATCTGCGTCTCTCCATGCTACACCACTCCACCACATAGGCTTCATTAAATCAGTATCAAAATAGTTGAAACCTTTCTCTTGAGCATAAGCAGCAGGTCTATTAGCAGTGGTACTATTTAATGGTATATAATTTAACCTGTTATTTCTTTTATATATCAGCTTAGCATCTGTGTCATAGTCTAAGTAAATATTAGAAGTATAGTTTATGATATTATTGTCTGCAACTGTCAGGTTAGTAGTACCAGTGTTTAACTGAATAGCTCTTGCCATAGTAGGTGTAGACTTTATATCTATAAATTCATTACCTTCAAATATAGTGTAAGTAACATAGTTAGCATTAATTGCAGATGAGAAAGCACTTGTTACTCCATCCAAACTCTCACTAATAAACTTGTTATTCTTGAATATAGAGTTATGAATACCTGTTAACCAAGATACAGCACCTCTACCACTTCTAACTATATTATTTTCTACTCTAAGGAACTTAATACCATTATTTCCAGAACTGCCAGCTCCAATTAATAAAGAAGCTGCAACCTGTGAAGTTTGAGTATAGTAACCATTACTAAAAGTATTTCCTGCAATAAGAATATCTGAAATATCATAAGTACCAACTACATAAAAGCTTAAACAACTTCCAGTTGTACCAATAGATAATTCTATAAAGTTATTTACTATCTTTAATCCTGATGGTAACTTAGTTACATCAACTGTGTGATAAGGTCTAACTATAATACCTCCTCTACATCCAGTAGCAATATTACCTTCAACAATAGTGCCCTTACCATGCATTATTTGAATAAAACCTTCAGTACCAATACTGTAATTGCCTTTTATATTACCATAAGTAGCAAAGTATTGTATGTCTGAAGCTATACAATCTACATCAGTGAACTTATTATTAAATATACTACCATAGTCACCATATGCATAAACAGCATGTTCATGATACTTTTCACAGATGTTATCTGAGATAATAAAATTATTACCTGAAGGGAACACACAGCTGTAGCATTTACCTCCAATAGAGTTAGCTATAAATCTATTATTCTTTATGATAGCTGAGTCAGCACCAACATTAGTTCTAATACCCATTAATACTGTGCCACCAGTTGTAGAATGATTAACTCTACCACCTATAAATAAGCATGAATCTACAATTAAAGCTGTTCCATAACAATTAATACCGTGAGTAGGATAATCTTCAAAACTAAGATTAGATACTCTACAATTATTGCCATCTACCTTCAGTAAGCAAGGATGCCACTGTAATGCAGTATCAGCAGTATTAGTATCTAAGAATCCTACATCATCAGCACCACCAGGCCCTTGTAGTTTACCTCCTTCACCTAATAATGATATATTATTACCTGATAATTCAAACATATTACCAAGTATTGTAGTAGACTTTATTGTACCTTTGATAACAATATCAACATTATCATTAGATACAGTTATAGGATATAAGGTATTGTTGGCTACAGCATTTGCTCTTTGGTCTATAATAGTACTTCCAGTACCAGTACCTATTACAACTTTATAATAATTCTGTACCTTTGGAAACAATACTGTAGTATTTGAAGCTGCTATATTAAATATATCCTGTATTGCCTTTCTATCATCTGTATTTCCATCCCCAGTGACATTAAACCACAAGACATTTAAACTGTTATTTTTAACAGTTCCTAATAAGCTAGTCTTTATTTTTATATCACCTGTAAGGAATGTATTGCTAAAATTAATAGTACCATTAGATATGGAACCTCCTTCAAATAAAAGAACACAACCTTCTGGTATAATTATAGTCTGACCATTAAGATTATAATCATACTGTATATGATAAATAACATTCTCCTTACCAATCATAGTTTGAGTAAGGTAGTTAATTAATCTGGTTTCACCTGTATTAGGGTCTGTAAGAGTCTGTAAGTTCTTTCTTAAATATACTCTACCCAAACCTGAGAAGTCATCTATACTATAATCTTTATCCTTGAAATGCATATAGGAATTACCATCAGCATCAGGTTCAGTCATAGTTAAGTCTTCTTGATCAGGAAGTATAGAGTTAACAATTCTAGACTCAAGTAAGTCTACCCATAAAGTAGTGTTATTCCAAGTTAGAATAGACTCACCTTGATATTGGTACAAGTGCCATTCACCTTGTTCATTTAGGAAGGTAATAACCTGACCTACTTTTCTACTTCTCCAAGGTATAACTCTAATAGCTTCATCAAGAGTATTATAAGATATACCATACTTATCAGTGACATTGATAAAGTCTGATACTCCTAATGCGAAGAACTGACTTACTATATCACTGACAGTAGTATTTACATTCTTACCACCCTGAACTAGAACTATAGTCTCATTTCCTTGAAGAAGAGTAGTAGCTGAATCAAAACTAGTATCTCTAACTGCTTTTGATTTCAGATATGCTTCTATTTTTCTATAATCCTCTTGTGTAAAGTACATAACGTATTAATTTGTGTCATTAACCATAATATCTGCCACTTTCAATGCAGACAAAATTGCATTTACCTGAGTAACAACTGTTGCTAATTCAGCCCCAGTTTCTAGGTTTGATACATTAGTAGCTTTCTTCACTCCACCAATTGCACTTGTAGTTGCAGCAGGCAGTGTGTAAGATTCTGGGATAGTAGGAGTGTTAATCAAATCACTATAATCACCACTATAAGCTACCTTAGCTAAGTCTTGTGTTTCACCAGATGAAACATTAGCCCAGCCATTAGGACCAAAGTACTTTAATGAGCCTCTAAACATCCAAAAATCAAACTTTGATGGTGCAGATTCTGACTCAACTATACCATTATATCTTCTCATATTATTTAGTATTATTTGGTTTCTTATTTATTTGTTCTTTCTTTAACTGACTTTCAATTCTTAGCTTCTTATTATCAAAGGCTAACTTCTCATCGAATTCTCTAATTTTTTCTTGTAGATTAGCTTTAGCCTCTTCACTAAACTCAACATCCTCACTAGTCTCTTCATTAGCATATTTACCCATTTGAGCTATTAGAATTGCAGTCTCATTATCTCTAACATTCATAGTATCCTTTAACTGCATTTCAGCTTGCTTCTGTTGCATTTGAGCTTGAGCTATATTCTGTTGAGCTTGTAGCTGTTCTTGCTGAGCTTTCTGTTGTCTTTGCCTAATCTCCTGCTCATCTTTTTCAATCAATCTCTGTTTTTCAGCTAAGCTACTTGAAGTGTAGAGCTTAGTAATAGTAGAGAAGGATAAAGTCTGAGTTTGAAGTGCAGCTTGAGCTAAAGAATCTAATTTACTATTGAGTTCCTGAGTTCCATTACTATTATCTACAACTAAACCATAGTCAGCTTCAGCAAATTCATCACCATCAATCTCCATTATTCTGGTAGATGTATCTGATAGTATATACTGGAACATCTTAGATCTACCTTTAAGAGCTATCTTAGCTGTTTCAAGTAAACATTCAAGTACTCTCTTCTTAACATCATCATGTTGAATGAATAACCATTCAGTAATATGTGATGATTGAAGAGTAGCTCTTTCTACACCTCCAACAGTCTCTCTATTACTAATTTGACCTTCTCTTTGTTTAGTAATACCTGCAACTTCAGCCATCTCCATCTTGATAAACTCAAGCAGATTGACTAATTGCTGAATGTAATTACCTTGGTCTAAGTTAATACCACCAGTAGAAGCATTGTTAAGTGCACCAGCTAACTTACCACTAGCAGCACCATAATTACCTTCTTTAAAACTATCCTCTACTAGAACATGATTAACCTTAGCATAGTACATCCATTTATCAACTTCCCAGCCTTTAGGAACCTTAGCTAAATCCATTCTAACTAATGCTCCCCAGTTATTAGCTATAGCCTTATTCAATCTATCATGAATAGTATCATAAAGATAGTTATAAGGCTTCATCATATCTACTAAACTGAAAGGTCTTCCTTGATTTAAGTTATAGATAGAACCTATAATACCAAAATGACATCTTGATGGATTTGATAGTCTGTTATATTGAACCAATCTAGGTCTCATATTAACAAATATCTCATTACCAATCATAGTACCTTCCCATGCTTCATTAATCCACATAGAGTACTCCTCTTCACCTCTATTTCTATCTATTTCATAATCTTCTGGCTAGAAGTTATATTCCTCTTCACCTGTTTCAGGATTGTAAGACTTAACCTTTTTAACCTTTCTCTTTGATTTCCAATATACTCTGAGTACTCTTAGATTACCAGCTAAATCATAAGGAAGAAGTGATGTACCTACAGTTTCAGGAAATAAATTAGCAGGGTCAAAATAGAATCCATCTGAAGTTGTAACCTCATCACCAATCATATTAGCATTGACAAAGCCATATCTTTCATCTATGTTATCCATACTATCCACAGTATTCTGACCTATATGATCAGGCAAAGACTCAATATACTTAATATCTTTCTGTGTTAGTACATCATACCATGTATCTATAACCCTGCCTGGACTCCAATAGTCCTCAACTATGATAATATCAGCATCTTCTACCTTGTTACTGTAGCCTGCCTTAAACACTCTTACTTTAAGAGGATTTAATCTCTCTACTACTGGTTCACCACCTACTATATCACATTGGTAAATCTCTTCACCAACAGCCATAGCATCCATGAAACCTTCATTAAATATAAGAGGAATATCATATTCCTTAATATAATGATTGAGGAGAGCATTAGCTCTAATCTCTTTTAAATCCTGCCATTCATAAGTAAAGTAATCATTGAGCTTTTCAAGCTTTTCGTTGAATTCATCTTCACTTTGAGAAGTGTCACTGACCTCTTCTTGAAGTCTTTGTAATAACTCATTCTTCTTATTATTCTCAATCTCTGATATAGCTAGTGGGTTAGTTACAACTACTCTAAAATCAAAGACTCTCTTACTTTCTTCCCCTCTTAGAACATTCAATTTGGAATTCATGATGGGGTAGTGCTGTATTCTATCTGGTATATATCCTGCCTTCAAGTCATCAGGATTCAATACTAGTTGCATATCCTGCATATTAATCTTTCCTCTAAGAAGATTGTAATTAATCTGCTTATGGACAACAGACTTTCTGACAAGACTATAATTAAAGAATGTCTTATTATTAGCCCATAACACACACTCTTTTCTCCACTTCTTAGTCTTCTGACTGAATGGGAGCATTTGTCGGGGAAATTGGCAAACTGATTATCCATTATTTACCTCCTTTCCCTCATATCTCCATCTATATCCATAAGCGGATTTAGTAGAGTCTCTACATGCTCTAGATATATCTGGTCTGCTTGCTTCTTTATTAAAACTCATATTAGCCTCACTTATAGATTTATACTTTTTAATAAAAACCCAGTCTAGAGAATAACATAAAACTGAAACACTTTTAGCTTTACTAACAGCAGAGTATATTCTCTTTTGCCTTCTTCAGTAAAGTTTGGATGTCTATTATCATACTTACCCTCTTTTCTAGCTCTTTCAAATCCCTTTTTCTGATTAATAAGAATTAGTTCTCTTTTAGTTTCCCATGTTCTTTTCATCTTATCTGAATGAAACTTTCTTTGTTCTTCTGTAAGATTTCTCATAGGATTAGAATCACCAATATTCTTACCAATACATGATTTACTTATCTTAGTTTTTATAATATTATTCATTGCAGAAGTTCCTTGACCACCATCTGCTACATTATAACAAATACCTTTCTTTCTGTATCTTGCTATAAGTTTAATCTCCAACTTACAAGCAATTTCTTTAGGTAAATTTCTAAAGAGGACTATATGATCAAATCCATTCCAACCATACTTATCTAAAGCTCTAGTAAAGACTACATTCTTTCTGTATTCTCTACCATGTCTCCATCTTAATTCAGGATTAGAATGTTTAGTGATTCCTACATATACTTTATTGTTAATCTTATTAACATGTAAGTATATTATATATCTATCTTCCATATAACTTCTATTAGATAGTGCAAAAGTAAGTAAAATAATCCACCCATGCAATACCATAAGTGAATTATTTATACCTACTTACACTCTTTACTAAATTTACTGCCTTGTAGGATACCAGTTAATCCTGTTATTATTCATCTTTTTATCATAGTTATCAGTGAAGAATTTATCATTACCAAGATAGTTTCTATCATTAGCTTCAACTCTATCCTGACTAAAGTTTCCCTGATATTGTATAACCATATACTCCCTATACAACATTAATGCAATCATAGATGAAACCCTATCATAGTTACCTAAAGACTCCCATTGAATAGACTCTTGAATAAGTGCTCTACTCTTTAATGTGTACAATCTAGGAATCATGACTTCTCTTTGTTCACCATCTACTTCTTGTACCATAGGTATTGGAGTTAACAGCCAATTCCTATAAAGTAGTCTACCATAACCATTAATAAACTTATTAGCTGCATAACCTTTACTTTGATTACCTACTCCTGGAATCTTTGTTATCTCTTTATCCTTCAAGTATTCTAGTCTGTCACTAAGTAAGTATAGTGAAGACATTCTATTGAAATAAGCAAATAGTCCCTTCTTATTGTTTTCATAGTTATCTCTAGCATTATAAAACATAAGAAGTAGTCTTAACTGTTCATAGTAATCATCTGCAAATGTAGGCCTACCAGTGTATTCAGCTACTATTTCATCAGTCCATAAGTCTAAAATAAATGTAGATTGAAGTGACAAAGATTCCTTGGCATCATCATCATCTACAGGGTCAGTACCTGCAATATATCTATTAGAAGGTATCTTACCACTACTGTCTTTCTTAGGCGATTGGAATATCTCTATACCACCATCAAGCTTATTATCCTTATGAGGAAACTCTCTAATTACACTAACATCACATGGTGTAAATTCAGGCTTTCCATCCTTAATAGTCATTCTACCTGTATAAACATCATCATAGATATTAGGGTTAGCATCTAGTTCATTCTTTCTATCACTCAATTGAGCAGCAGGGAATAAAGAAGACTCCTTCCTCATAATAGCCTCTTGAATAGTCAAAGGTCTTTCAGCTACTACTTGAGTTAATCTAGAAGGGTCAGTAGAGTTATACTTAACTATAAACCTCTTATTTAAAATATCAAGTATAGTAGCTACTACATCTGATACACCATCTTTATTATAAAAACCACCTCTATTCAAGTATGCTCCAAAGAAGAATACTGTGTCACCTTTACCATTAGAGTTCTTATCATATAAATTAGGCAATGCATAGATGTTATAACCCTTTGGATTATATAACATCTGAAGAATACCATAGAAATTCGAGCCCTCACTTCCCCCTGTGTTATGAGTTATAATGTTATTGGCTAAGTATGTATGAGAATCATTAGCTGTAAGATTATATATTCTTTGAATGCCTATACTTTCTATAGATTTAACTCTTTCTAACCTAATATTATCATATTGATATTTATAAAAGTCAGAACCATCCCCTGTAATATCATCTTTTCCATAGCTTCTTTCTTGTAATCTACTCTAAGAGGAATAGTATTACAGAAGTGATAAATACTCTTCTTATCTTTAATTTGAAGAGTAAACCAAGGATTTTTGTCTTTTCTACCCTCCTTAATTATAGGATTAATCTTATATATATGACTTAAAATCCCAAGCTTTCTTAATAAAGTTTGAACCTGTATTAATATTTCTTTATTACTTTGTGTAAGAGTAATACTAGAAGTGTTATTGTAAAATACAGAACCATCTGTATCATACAACCCAGCTAACATATTAATTACAGAGTCTTTATCTAAGCTCTCCCAATTAACAGGTAATCTTTTAGAAGATTTTGTCTGACCATAAATACCAATACTCCTTAACATAGGACATACTCCAAGTACTCTAATCTCCTTATATACATTACCTTCTTTAGTAGTACATACTCTCTCTGTTTTAGTATCATATTTAGTTTCTACATAATCTAATATACTATTATCACAGTTGGATAGTACAGGTGCTTTATCAAAGCCATAACTGCCATCTCCTATGAACAGACCTATCAGATAAGCATCTTCTAGAGAGTCTTTACCCCAAATATCAATGACATCACACAAAGCAACATAGTCATCTTTAGATAATTTACCTGCTTCCTTCCATTGTAATTTATAAGATAATTCTCTTCTCTCTGTTATGTGTTTATCTACACTATGTTTCACTCTATGCCTTACTAATATAGGATGATCATAACTACACTCAAGAATTCCTGAGTTAGTGTTAATTCTAACACATTCCTTATTTAAAGGGTCTTGTATATAAGTAATAGGTTCTATATTAGCTTTGCCATCTTTAAACCCTATAATACCAGAATCCTTAGTAATATCTTCTATATTAATTAGTTTCCCTTCTTTATTATAAACTTTAGTTCCAGCACACACATCCAATGCCTATTTGTTGTCCCCAAGTCTCTTTTACCTTCTCTAACAGAAGGTTCATTAGTAGTCCAAGCTACTTGAAATTTAGGGAATCTACCAATCTCTTCATATATAATTCTAGCAGCTCTACTACCTCTGGCTTTTTTTCAGGATCATCATTAGTTGATACACCAAATACACTGTTTCTAGTACCCATCTTAGCATCAGTTTCAGCATCAATGTATCCCATCTCCCAGAACATCTTATCTAATGAACTGTATAATCTCTTAGCAGGCCACTGCATTAACCTAGCATTTAAGTCAATACATGCTTCAAACTTCTTAAGAGTACCATCCTTATTAGTAAGGGTTCCTTTTTCAGCAGCTAATATAAAGGCATTAATCTTCTCACAATATTTCTCATTTTCACCTATTATAAAGTCCTTAGCTAGCATAGATGCACAAGAGAATGATTTTGAAGCACCTCTAGTTGCTATTTGAAGAGCATCTTTGCCACCATTCAAATCATATAAACCCCCATATCTAGCTTGATGAATGTAATGAAACCACAAGTAAGCACCTTCCCAAGACCTAGGAGTAGATGTTACTCTATTAACTGCATTAGTCTGACCTTCTATTGTCTGGGTAAGTTCAATAGGCATATAATTCAAATAGAAATACATATCTCCTGTAATCCATTCACCATCAGAAGGTCTAACCATACCATACCAACATCTACTAGTCTCTCTTCTCAACCACTTCATGTAATCTGAATTAGGATTACCATTTGGTCTTAAATCAGTATATTTACCAGTCTCTGCTTTATGTATAGCAGTTTCTCTAAAGTAATCCATATCCTCAAGAATATGAGGGTTCATAACATCTACTATTATTTTACCATCATTATCTCTTGGTAAGTCCTTGGCTCTCTTTCTATTAGGAGATATAAGTCTCTTAATAAACTCTACATTATTTACATAGTCAAAGAACTGTTCTTGTACTTCTTTAGGATATTGCTCAAGTAATTCATCAGTTATTGGTGTCTGAAATTCATTAGTCTCTAGTAATACTTTCATCCTTTAATACTTTATCAAATTTATGACTTCTAGCATAGTTAAATATAGCAGATATAAATTCAATATCAGCTTTATCATAAGCTGTCTCATCTTGACCTGTGACTATTCTACTAGAATAGACTATATCCACAACTGCTTCTTTAGAATCTCCATTAACTAAATATAGAGTTTCATTAATAGATTTATAGGCTTTGAATGAAGAATTAACTTGCATATTCTTCCTCATAACAAAGAATGATTTATTCTTAATATTAAGAAGTTGTCTACAATCCTCTACATATCTATTTAACCCTTCTACTACATCCTCTACTTTCATACTTCCCAACCTCTAAATGTTCCATCTTTAACACTGTCTAATATGCCTTTATCTAACAGGTTAGACAGTTCTGAAAGAATTCTCTTACTAATAATTTCTTCCATCTTTGGGCATACGCTTCTTAAATCCTCTTTACATTCCATTTTAAAGAATCTAGATACTCCATTATAGGATTTATAGGATATATCTACCATTACATAATAGTAGGATTCTTCAAAAGAACTCATTCCTTCTATGATATACTCATTAGCTTTAATCATAAAACCACAATCAGATGGATAATTATCCTTCCAATCATCTAACTTCTTCCTAATAGCTTTATATAAGTTTACTATGCACATGATATACCATCCTCCATAATGGTCTTCTCTTTTTTGACCTCTCATCTTACTATTCTCTGCAATCTCTTGAGCTACTATCTTCTCAGTCTTCATTAGTTTCTCTGCCATATCAGTCATCTGATTAACAGCAGTAGCTAAGGTATTTACTGGATATTTAGGCTTTCCCTTATCATCAGTTGCAGTAAAGTCCATCTCTCTTAAATACTTCCTAAGATTATCTACTGCAAACTTAGCATCCTCTAATAATAAGTATGAAGTAGTAATAACTGAGTCCTTATAAGTCTTCATAGCTTCTTCAACTATCTTATCAGGCTTCCAATTACTAGGTAAACCTTCTTCAAGTATAATCTTAGCTGCTCTATCCTCAGGATTAGTTATATATGAATATGTACTTCTGGGATCAACCATAAAATATATAAATCCTAATTCAGCTAATGCTCTGCCCTTCTCTTTACTTCTATCTCTATTCCATAGATTCTTTATAGATTTAAGTACAAGAGCTTCTGGTTCTATTACAAGGGTATATCCCTCAAACTTCATTAATCTCATATGTATATAAACTTAAAAAAGCCTAGCCTAATTTTTACTTAAGCTAGGCTTTGTTATTAATTCAAGTCAATTCTTGGTTTGCCTTTTAGATGCTCTTCAGTCACAATAGTAGGATTAGAGTCAAACTCTTCTACTTCTTCATAGTCTTCAATTACATAATCAATGTCTCTATCCTGCAACTTTAAGCATGGTTTACCATCAATTTCAATTATATCAAATTGATAATTCAATTCAGTTTGATATTCCTCCATACCATCTTTTAATGATGGAGCTTGATTAGGCTTTTTAACCTGTTTAGGTTTGAGGAACCTAATAGGATTAATGCATACTAAATCACCAACCTGAACACCATTTACATGTGGTCCAACTGCTAATACTGTTTGAAACTCATCTACTGATCTTCTCATCTTTGAACTATCAATTATACTAGTTCCTGAGAAACACATATCTTTTTCTTCAAGAATGTTCATTGTTGTAATAACAGTAGTGAACATTGGCTTAATTTTCTTAATTACTCTCATTTCTCCCTTATTCTTTTTATATATTCAAATCTCTTTTTAACTCCTAACATTCTCTCATAAGTACATGTGAGCTTACCAAGTGAAGGTATGTTAAAGTTAGTCCTTAACTTACTAAAATCCTCCTCATTCAGTGATTCTTTTAAAGGTAAACTTGTTATAGTTTCCCTTATAAAAGCCCAGTGTGACTCATAAGCCAGCTTCACTACTTCCACTGGAAGGTTAAGTTCTATGGCTACTTTCTTTAATATCTCCTGATAACTCATTGTATATCAAATAAAAGCATTAGTTTAAATGAACCATTATCTTCAGTTATATTAGGTATAAATCTAGGATTTATCTTATTATTAACTATTAGTCCATTTCTCCTTAGTTTCCCCATAATTACTTGAAAGTATGCTGGAGTAACCTTATACTCTTCTCTTATTTTCTTCTTAGTATCCTCAGACATAACTACTTTATCAAGTATATCTTCATCAGATATAACTTTACCTAGATTATATCTTTCATAGGTAAAAGCTGTAATTACATCTATCTCTCTATCAGTTAACTTATGGAATGGCTTTAGAAATTCAAACCAAAAACGAAAGAACTTTTTCTGAGAGGTAGGTATTCTAATTACATTATTAGCTGCCACTTCCATAATAACCTCCTTATTCTTCAGTTACAGGTTCTTCAGTACCAAATGTAATATCCTCAATCTCTTTAGCACACTTAGCAATAAAGTCTTTACTAAAGACAGAGTTAGTAGATTCCACTACTTTAAACAGATAATCAAGTCTCTTAAAGGTATTAGTCATGTACATCTCTTGTATAGCACCCTTAAGTTTTCTATTCTCTTCAACTAACTTTCTATCTTGTTCAGATAACTGATGTAACATTCCAGTTAACTGTTCTCTTGATAATTCCTTAGGACCTTTTGGTTCCATCTTCATTTCTTTTTCCATCTTCTACTATTATTTGTTTAAGTAACTTCCACCATAAACTTCACCATACTTCTTCTCCCAAGTATAGATGTCAGTCTTATCTGTTTGAGTACAGCCACACTTATCACAATAGGGCTGTCCATTTACATCTCTAATAGCCAGAGACAAGCATTTAGTGCAATATTCTACTGGTTCACTATTATAATCATATTGCTTTTCCTGTGAGTCTTCCATAAATGTTCTTCTTATATTCATTCATTGTTCTGCTATTAACACCAGCTCTTCTAGAGGTGTTCGCCCTATTATTGAAGGGTCTTTTAGGTGCTATAGTACCATATTTAGTCACATCACCTCTTCTAATTGCTCTAGCAACTGACTTATACTTAGATACTGCATCAAAGATAATCAAATCTTTAAGTTCTTCAGGACCATAACTAACAATCATATCAGTCTTTTCTCTTTTTTACTAATCTGTTCTCTTTCATATTTCCTTAGTTATTTGTAATACACTAGAACATACTGTTCACCTTGTTTAATAAGTGTAACTATCTGTTCTTTCTTAATCTCCAACTCATTGACAGCTTGAATTATTCCTCTTACAGTAGGTTTATAAATAGCTTCCATATAAGTTTCTTTAGCTTCTACTTCCATTGCCATATTACTTTTACTTTAATTAGTTGCGAAGGGAAGAATCGAACTTCCAACACAGTATTACTGCTTCTTGTGGTTATGAGCCACACATGTTGCCATTACACCACCTCGCAATTTGAGGAGATTTGCTATTGGTACTCCTCTTTCTCCAGTCTCTGCTTAGCTGGAACCCTCTATCATCTACCTCTAATGAGATTCATTGTAGCATAGAGTGTTACTCTGTCACTGAATGAATAGCAGCTTTTAGTAACTTCTTTATTTTAAAGTGCAGTATGAAGACATATAGTAATCAAGTGCACTACTCAGTTAATCTAAATAAGAATGTGTACTTATTGATATTAAGTATTAATACTTCTGTCTCTGATTTAATACCTGCATAGACTGTACTACTAGGCAAGTTATTATAGAAGTTTAATGTCTTCTCCTTACAGTAGGTCATTAACTCTGCTGGGTTATTAGCTACAAATGGAGTCCCACTAATAGCCGTAGTACTCATTGAACCTAGAATACCTTGACAACTTTCAGCCAGTTTATCCTGATAATCAATTACTGCATCTAAGAACTCATCTAAGTATAAATGAGCACCTCTTTTTATCTCTAATATCTAACTTCTCTGATGCCCAATGTAAGTTCTTAATTCTAGTTTTAATTCCTTCCAATACACTAATGAATGTAGTGAAGAAGGTTAATTCTGAATTACTTGGACTATCATTAAAGTCATCTATAGGTATTAATAAACTATCCATATATCTTTTATTTTGATGTTACAAAGGTATGTATTTTATTTCATATATGCAAGCAATTTGCATATTATTTTTCCTTGTCAATGAAAAAACCTAAGTTGGAGTAGAGGGACTCGAACCCCCAGTCTCAGAGAGAAGGGATTTACAGTCCCCCAGCTACCAATTACTGATTATACTCCAATATTAACTTAACTTCAACTATTAATTGGGAAGAGCAATTTGCTCAACCCAGTCTCTTAAATTATTAACTATTCATTAGAGATAAACGTATTACCAGTATATCTCCATGCATAGTTTTGTGCAGCTAATTCACAGTATGCTTTAACTGCTTTCTTTACTAAATTAAGAACTCTTTTCATAACAATATAAATTTGAAGTTAATATGTTATGCTGGAATGATAGGACTTGAACCTACTATCTTCAGATTAACAGTCTGTTGCTTATACCACTTAAGCTTCATTCCAATGTGAGTTTTGCTTTTATCTTAATGCCAAGGTAAAAGAAAACCATTCATTAACTCATAGTACTCTAAGTTAGCAAATGTTTTATCAAAAGAAAAACCTTTTGTGCAGATGACAGGATTTGAACCTGTGAGTTAAGCTGCACCTTTCTTAACTAGATAGAAGCCATCTTCAAATATACCCTACTTTAATTACTATTCTTACACTAACCTTGCTAGCCTGCAGTTAGCAAATACTAAGTAATCTTTTTCAGTTAAATTTGTCTATCTTCATCTGTATTCAGTTACTCTACTGAGAATCGAACTCAGATACACAGATTAGCCCCATTGACTTTGAACTTTGGGATAGTCCCCCTCCTAGTTTAGAGTAGAATGCTTATTACTCTTTCTTAGTATTTGAATCATTAAAACTATATTATTATGAACAAGAATCTAATTATCACAGTTCTAACAATCATGCTTGTATTAGCTATGATTACCATCAATCATCTTACTAACAGAGTAGATGACGCAAGAGAGTATATTAAAGACCTTGAGTCTACATATCCTGATTATGTGGATACTGTATCAGGTGGTGATGCTTATAATGAGTGGTATAACTACTAACTAATTACTCTTCCAGTGAATTTGAATTAACATTAGAACCTTGTGGTGTATAGGTTAACCACACAAACATTATGAATATCTTTAGTACATTGAAAACTTATGCAGGTAAATGGAGTGTTAAATCTGAAAGAGCATTTGATGCTGAGGAAATCAACGCAGTTAAACAAGCTGTAGTAGTTCCATCTAATTATGGTAACTCAGTCATGTTTACCATGAAGGCTGGTGGTCAGACTTATATTGCATGTAGTAGTGATGCTACTAGTGCAGTAGGTGAAGTCATTGACTTGTCTAAGGCTACATTGTTAACCCTTGAAAAGGAGGGTGAGGATGACATCTTAAGAATTAGATGTTAAAGTGTGAATCATTGAGTAGACTATTATTATAGTCTACTCTTTTAAGTTTAATCATTAAATACATTAATATTATGTGGAGTATAATAGGTTTATTAGCTATAGCATCATTGTTTATAGTGAGAGATTAAGTGAGGTCTAACCTCACTTTCTTTTTTAATCATCTGGTAGAAGCAATAAATTTGAGTGCATAAACTCGAAACTCGTGACTAAAATAAGAACATATTTAATTATATATATATATATATATACTATATTAGTCACACTTTTCAAACTCCTATGAAATGAGAGGCATAGTTTCAATGAAATGAAGTAGTGTGTTCTTTAAGTTAAATATATATAGTTCTTTAAATCAAATAGTACATTAATCATGTTAACTAATAGTTAAATAGTAGTTAATGAGTGTTTAAAGATAGGAGAAACTAATAAAAAGTAGTGCTCATTACTCCTCCCTAGTATCTGATTAATCAAAGATTTAATAAGATAAAGTTTTGGTTACTCTCATCATTAGATTAATAAGATTTTAAGGTTTAAGATTTTAAGGTCAAAGTAGTGCTTTACTCCTCCCTAGTATCCTTTAATAAGATAAAGTTTTGGTTAGACTAGTTTAAGATTTTAAGGTCAGCCTTCAGACTAGTCAGCCTTCGGCTGACACTGTTAGCAACAATAAATAAGCTAAAAGTTAAAAGTAGTGCTCATTACTCCTCCTTAGCTCTTGACACTCTGCATGAGTTATTGCTATGTTGGAGAGTCATAATTAACATATTACATTAACATTTAAAATTTAGCATTATGAACATTTTTGGAACATTAAGAACTTACGCTGGTAAATGGAGTCTCAAATCAAGTAGAAAGTTTGAAGATGAAGAGATTAACGCAGTATCTAAAGCTGAGGTTGTGCCTTCAGCCTATGGTAATTCAGTTTGCTTCTTTATGAAGTCTGGTGGTAACAAGTACATTGCATTAAGTAATGATGCTACTGTTGGTGTTGGAGACTCAGTTGATTTGAGTAAAGCACAGTTATTGACTCTTGAGAAAGAAGGAGAGTCTGATATACTTAGAGTTAAAATTTAACGCTAAATGCGCTAAATTTACTTGAAGTAATAGTTTAATAAAGAGGTGTAAGGGCTGAGTATCTGATAAATACTGAGTATCTGATAAATACCTTCCACTTTACATCTCTTTTTTCACATTTGACATAAGCAACTGATTGGCAAATTAATAACTGTATTTACTGATGAATCTATTAGAACCTTCATTCACAAGTGACATAATTTGGACTATAATAGCCCTATTTGCCATAACAATTGGCTGTATTGTGTCATCAAAAGATAGAAAACATGACTAATTCAGCAAGAATTTAGTCACTTTATAGCTAACTTAGTTTAATTCTGAACCCTGAAACCTTAGGAATAAATCTACTAAACTGAGGTTTCTACAATGATACATAATGTAAAATCCAATGAACAATTATGCCTAGTTAATCAATGAATAATAGTAGTTGATAACATTAGATAGAGGGCTAAATCTATCAGAAACATGAATATACTATAATAGAATAGCACATGAGACAGACAGTAGTTATAATCTATCTTTTAATATAAGCCGCATGAAATTTAATTAAGCAGATGTCATAACGAATAGAGGACTGTGTTGAGATTAGTAAGCAGGACTGAAATATCAATAATACTTAGTGGGAATTCCAAAATGAGCACTGTTAACTTAATTAGAGAGTAAAGGTATAGAGAGAAAAATCCAGGCAATGTGACCGTGGTAAAGTTATATGCAATTGATTAGATACAACTACAATAATTAGAAGGGAATAGATATATTCCCCTAGTAAAAAATCTCATTGTAAGTTAAGCAAGTTGAGTAGTTTAATGGTTAGAACACTAGTTATAAATGGAGAAAGTAACTAGTAATAGAGTATGAGAAAGAGTGACTCACAAGGTCATGCAATAGCATAATAACAATATAATGCGCTTACTCTATTTCTTTGTAATATAGCAATTAACAAATAACATTTCAAATGAGAAAAAGAATAAACAGAGCATGTATTGCATCCTCAGAGAACTACAGCTCATCAAAGAAAGCTCATAAAGCTATGCTCAAAGAGAATCATGATAATAACAGTAAGTTATTTCTTATGATTAGCACTTCTACCACTCCTAAACTCTCACCACTTGAAGAGTTTGAATTAGAGTTAAAGAATCAGATTGAACAATTTAAAGCTAGAAGATATGGACGAACCTTATAACTGGGAAGAATTTCCTTATGAAGTCGATGAGCCTGAATTCAATGAAGACTAATCAGGATTTTAAGAATGAGGAGAGTGCTAAACAGTACTCTCTTCTCAAGAAAACCATCAATAAACCCATTGGTAAACTAATAAAAGAATGTCATGAAACACTTGAAAAATATAATACTAAGCATACTGTTATTAACAGTAGCTTGTAGTTGTGTGAAGTTTGAGCCTATTGTTAGATACACTGAACCTGATGATACATGGAACTATGCTACCTTTAATCCTTCAAGTGTAGTAGAGTATCATGGTGCTCAATCAAAGAGAGGTTATGTGTATTGGATAATATATACTGATCCTGATTGTGAATGGAATAATCAGGTTATATCTATGGATTGAGAAACTATGTCTGCTGTAATACTCATATTAAAAGCACCATTAGAAGATAGAGACAGACTAATGGATGAGTATGAACCTACTATTCTGTATAAACAAGGTTATCAACCTGTGTTAGTATTAACAGATAAAGATTAGAAATAGAGTTATTTGAATAACTTCATAAAGCAATTGATTCTTGTTTGATAAATGTTTGACAGTAACAGTCAGTATGTGAATATAAACTGTTACATTTTTCTTTAATCTATAAATAAACAATTAAATAATTAAATAATATAGAAGAAAAAAGAAATATCACCATATCTCTTAAAGAAGCAAGAGAATGGTATAAGAGTAATAACAAAGCTCTTAGAGAGATTGCATTAAAAGCTTACTCTGAAAATGAACTGGCTGGTTATGAATACATGAAGGGTCAGATAAGCCTTATCAAGATTGCATGTGAATTACCTTATTCAGAAAGAGGTAAATGGGACACACTCCACAAATTAGCTATTATGGCTAAATACTATAATGGTGATTGGAAGATGGAAGCTGGTAGAATTGGTTATTTCATTGGTAAAGTCACCTCACATGGTCCAATAGTAACAAAGCTAGGTGATAACCTTGCAATTCTTAGGCATGAGACTGCACAATATGCAGGTGTTGTGTACTTTCAAAAGGCACAAGATGCTAAAGATGCAGCTGACTTGTTAGGAGATGAATTGAAGTTGTTGTTTTAGGCATATAATAGGTTAAATTAAATTGATGTAGCTATGTTGTGAAACATGGTTACATATGCTCCTTTAGCTCAGTTGGATAGAGCAACTCACTTCTAATGAGTAGGTCATAAGTTCGAGTCTTATAAGGAGTACGATGGTTTGTATACACTAACTTTCACCCATGAAGGATTGTAACCTCTTGCACTAGCAAAGTTACTTTAGTAGATTCAATAAGAACGATTGTGTTGGCTGATAGACTACTATTAATACCAGATGTTCCTGCTGATTACAGGTAATCAAACATCTGGTATTTTCAATGTAAATTCTAATAAACAATTATATGAAGAACTTTGAATACATAGGCTTATTTCTCACAGAAGAGAGTAAAGCTGAATTGAAAACTTGGTTGATTAATTCTAATTATCAACCTGAAATATTGAAATCTGAGAAGGAGTACTTAGACCATTGTACATTATTACATAGGTCTCAACTAACGTGGGATAATAGTAATCTTCATGATTTTCTAATAGATAAATTACATGAGGATTTTGAAATAAAGATTATATGGCTTTTAAAGTAAATATATTCCCCTTAGTATCTGTAAATAAAATCCCACACATAACTATTTGTACATTCAATGGTGGTAAACCAGTGGATAGTAATATGATTACTGAGTGGAAGGATATTGAACCAATTTTTGTTAAAACTAAACTTGAAAAGAGATGAAAGTAATAAGGATATACTCCTGTGGTGAATGTCCTTATTGCAGGAGTAAAACTATAAGAATAGTAGAAGGCACACTACAAGGTATTGTACTTTAATTAAACAATATATTAAAGGTTCATCAATACCTGTAGAGTGCACTTTGAAGGAACAATAAACTAATTAAAAAATAGTAATATGGTAATAATTATAGTATGGATTACAATCCTTATGTGTGCAATTAGTGCTATTGCACTTTACATAGTGAAAGGCAATAGTGTAAAAAGTAAGAAGGTTGAGACTATTAAAAATAAGTTCTCAGTTATACTAGATTGTGAGTTTGAATCTTTCAAGTATAGAGTTTACTTCAATAACTACCTTATTGCAGTATGTTGTACAAAGGAAGAAGCAATTGAGTATATAAATAAAGTCAAAAAGAATTGTGAAGGAATGAAACCTAATGGTGCTATTTATGAAGAATACATTAGTTAGATACTGGTGGAATGTCAAGAGTTGGTGGTTAGTTATACCAGACTTAGGCAAGATGATTATTGTATTTATACTGATATGTGCTATACAGCTACTTATAATGTATAGCATATTTGGTATCCCTGATTGGTTTGAGTGGTATATTAGTAAGTGTGATCTTATAGATTTGTAATTTAGACCCATCTGAGAGATTATACTATCAAATCAGAAGAATCTGCAATGAGATACTTGAGAAAACTCATAAGATTGTGAAGGAATATAGTGATGAAAGACTGTCTGCACTTGATGAGGCATTGAATATCATCAATGTATTTGAGAATCTTCCTTGGTGGAAAAGAATATTTTATAAACCTAATTATTTCAAACGATGAATATAGCAGAAATACTTAAAGATGCTCCTAAAGGTACTAAATTATATAGTCCTTTATTTGGAGAAGTTGAACTTAAAAGTGTAAGTGACGGCATAATAAAAGTTAAATTAGGGGCGTCAATCTCTACCTTTTGTAAAGATGGTAGATACTATCAAAGTTATCATAATGGTGAATGTTTGTTATTTCCTTCTAAAGATAAAAGAAACTGGGATAATGTTTACTTTTTGAAGGATAAAGCTCCAGTGATGGTAAGTGATGATGGCTATGATTGGAGACTTAGAAATTTTCGTGATAGCCATGTAGCAAGTCTTCTAGATAAAGATGGTAACATAGTAACTTATTGTCACTGGCATTATGTAGTTCCAATTAGTAAATTTAACTTTGAAGACCTACACAGTAACATACTTAATGCATTACAGTAATGAAAGTACTAAGAAGAAAAGGAAGTAAAGTATTTATGTTGTTTGCCTCATGTAATGGTAAAGAACTTAAAGTGTATAACCGATGATTACACTGTTATTTGAGTTTATCCTTCTAGGATTAGTAGGAGGGTTAATAGGGCTATTCTATAGGAATTGCCTTAAAGGAGAGAATCAGATATTCAACTTCATCTACTACAGATGGTTGAAGCCTTGGGCTGAGATTGAAGATGACCTATGGTGCAATGAGTGTATTAACATAAAGCCTAGAAAGATTGATAGATTCAAGGCTTGGTTAGCATACCCATTAGGTTATTGTATATACTGTAATACTACAATCATAACAATTATTCTATGTATATTATATCTATCATCATGGGAAGTATTGCCTGCATGGCAGAATATAATAATAGGAGTAATTACAGCTATAGGAGTGCAGCATTTAGTAGTATTAGATGTAAGTAAGTATTTAATGTATAAACATCCTGATTTTGACAATGAAATATGAATATGGAAGAGACTGCATCCCAGAAATCTGGTATAGCTGATATGTGGGATGACAAAGCAATAGAGATAACTCAAGAAGAGTTGACTATTGAACCAATAGTATTGGAACCAATTGAGATTGATTTTAGTATCAATAAGTAACATGAATAATACAGTTAAAGTAAATCTTTCCATTAAACTGCCAGGCAGTGTAATGTTAAGTCAGCAGACGGCTGAAAACACACCAAATAGTTTTAATGAGTTTAAAATAGAAGTATCTGGTCCTAAAGGTGAAGACAGGGGAGTTCTTACTGTTCAAACCAGAAAATGTGCTCCTGCAAGTCAATCATTGAACATCAGCAAAGATGCTTATGATGCCATGATTGATAAGGAATTATGTCCTTATTGGTGTAAAGCAGGAACTTGGGCTGGTATGAATAATAAGATGAGACTTGAAGCTCACTTGAAGAGGATTGCCGAAGGACTTGGTGGTACTTCATTTACCTATCAAGTATTTGAAGATTGAGTTTTGTTTTTGTTTTTCGTTTTGTGTTTTAATTTCAATTTTAAAAGAGCTTGCTTGTGAAAGTAGGCTCTTTTCCTTTTAACTCATTAAATTTAAAAGATTATGGAGAGGGGTAATAATATGCAGTTAATTCATTTTAAAGAAGATACTGGTTGTGCTTATCCTGTAGGAGCCTCATTTAACAAAAATAGAGACTACATAGTTGAAGTAGCTCGTACTATCCACACTATAGCAGGAAGAGAGAGGTCTGTTGCATTAATATGCAGAGGTACTTCTGGTACTATATTAGCTGGAGCTGTTGGGTATATCTTAAAGAAGAAACAGCATGATGTTAGTATTATAGTATCAAGAAAGTGTGAAGAAAGTTCACATGACTATAATATGTCAGGTGTAGGATTTCTTGATACTAAGAATAAACCTTTTTCTGTAGTTATAGACGATTTTATACATACTGGGGACACTGTAAAGACTATCTTAAAGGATATTGATTCTAATATTACTACCCGTACATTATGTATGCTATGTGTTGATAATTATTTGAATGATGAAGAGGTAAGAGCAAATCCTAAATATGAGTTTCTTCAGAGATTTGACTATGTACTATGTAATAAGTTAAAGAAGAAAGATACTAATAAATCAGCTATTATAAACGGCTATGATGTACCTTAAAATATTAGTTATTGTATCACTAATAGCTTATATAACCAGTAGAATAATTAGATATAAACCTAGACTTGATTTAATTCAATCTAGGGATAAGTATCATTTATTCTTCTGGTTTAATAAGTATGATTGGTCAGGTAACTGTAGTAGAACCTACATAAAACTATTTTAATATGAGTTATGAACTTAAAATGCAAGGAGCAGGCAATGGTAAAAGGTCAAGATTATACAAGAAGACTAAAAGAGCTTCTATGAATAAGATTGATGCTACTCATTTACCTATGAGAGTACAGTCTGACAAAGGTAGCTACTGGGGTCAAACTAGTAGAGGATCAGTACATATATCATATAGTAAGCTAAGGAAATTCTTGATGGCAAGAGTTGGAAGACCAGTAGATAAAGTCTATTCAGAGTTTCTTCAAGAGGGTAGTAAGCATGCTCAAATAAGAAGCCTTCAAGGGATATTTGATAAGTTTATACATCAACGTGATAACTATGCTAATCGTGGTCTTAAGTTGGGCGGATTCTATGTATCTAATGGTATTCTCAATTATAAAGCATCTAAGAAGAGGATAGAACTATTTAACAAGTCACATATAGAGTATAACCGTAGCCATTTTCCAGACTCTGAGACTATGAAGAATGCAACTCTTGTCTTAGGTATGAGAGGCCCACAACTGCTCACTAAAATGTGGGTAGTAGTTAAAGGTAACCTTATGCTTTTGCCAGTGTATCTTGTTAGTAGTATTAGATGGGAATCACTTCAAGACCCTAATGATAAAGCAATAGGAATCTATGGAAAGAAGGCTGTTGAACAACTAAAAGAGTTTGTTATAGCTAAGGTAGTTGGGTATGGTTCTCAGTATGCAGTTACTGTATGGAAATCCTCTACTTATAAGAATTGGAGTATAAACGATTACTACTATTATGTAGTTAAAATCTCAGATATTGAAGCATACAAAAAAAGAGAAATATAAATTATGAAATAAAGAAGATATGCAAGTATTAAATCTAGTTAGACCAGAGAAAAGTGATATTAAGTTTGAGATTATCACATTCCCTGATGGTGAGCCTCATATCAAACTTGAGGGTATTGATAGAAAAGATAAGGTTATTGTGGTATGTAGAATTACAAGTCCAAAAGACTTATTTATTCTACTACAGATAGGAGATATACTGAATAGGCATGAGGTTACATTTGCTTTGCACATATATTACCTTATGTCTATGAGAATGGATAGAGTTATTAGCTTTAATGAAGCCTATTCATTGAAGGTAGTGTCTAATCTCATTAATAGTATGAATCCAGAGTCTGTAAATGTGCTTGAGCCTCATTCACACAAAACAGAAGCTCTTATTAAGGAGTTTTGGGGTTCTTTAGAGCCAAGAATACCTAACTTCACTGGTTACATTCCAGTATATACAGATTCAGGTGCAGTTAATAGGTATCAAACCTTGGGTGAAGTTCTTATGTGTAGTAAAACTTGTAATCCAGACACAGGTAAATTAGAAGGATTTCATATAGAGAATCATGAATTACTTCAAGATGAAGATTTTAAGGACTTTCCTCTTGTAGTTATGGATGACCTATGTGATGCAGGTGGAACCTTTGTAGGGATTGCTAACAAGATTAGAGAGGTTAATCCTGATAGGAAGTTAGCTATCTATGTAACTCACATGGTTAACCCCAAAGGTATCACTACTCTCAGTGAGAACTATGATGAAGTGTACTTCACTAATTCATATGCAGATTGGGATGAATACATGAAATTACCTGATAATGTAAGAATCATTAAAGTTATCTAATCATGAAACTAAGAGATTTTATTATTGTGTTTATTGTTATATGGGTGGCAGCACTTACAGGGTTGGTCTTTCATATATTCAATACAGAGAAGAAGCCTCCTGCACATTATGTTAAGTTAGAACAACCAGAGTTTCTCAATGAAGAATTGAATGATAGTACATTGCTAAAAGCCCTTGTCTATTATGAAATTAAGGAACCTTTGATAGTATTGGCACAAGCTAAACTTGAGAGTGCTAATTATAAATCAAGGCTATGCAAAGAGAAGAATAACATCTTTGGGTTGTATAATAGTAAAGCTCAACAGTATTATAACTTTGACCATTGGATTAATTGCATCATAGCATATAAGAATATGATAGAGTATAAGCAGAAAGATGGTGAAGACTATTATCATTTCTTACTTAGAATTAAATATGCAGAAGATATTGAGTACATTAGTAAAGTTAAATCAATTGTAAGTAAATTACCTCCGTAGATATGAATAGAGATATAGTATCAAAAGATATACAGTCTATAGATTCAAGTAACATACTCCTTGAACTTCCTACTTCATTTGGTAAGACTAAACAAGCTTTAGACTTAATGAATAAGAGAAAACCTAAGAGTATTCTTATCTTAGTTCCAAGACTTGTCTTAATAGATAATTGGAAAGAAGAATTCACTAAGTGGAAGCTTGATGGATACTTGAAGTATGTAACATTTAGTACCTATGTAGGAATAAAGAAGCACAAAGATAAATCATTTGATATGTTAATAGCAGATGAGTGCCATCATTTTACTGAGATGTCTTTAGGACACATAGATACTATGAAATTCAAGTGGTGTGTGTTGCTGTCAGCTACTGTTGGTAAATTCAAGGATGAACTAAAGTGTCACTTCAAAGGATTATATTGTTATCAAGTAACAGCTAAGAAGGCTATAGATGAAGGTATTTTACCTGATCCAAGAGTATATCTTATACCTTATAAGTTGGATAATACTAATAGGAAGTATCCATTAGAATTGAAGAATTCATCTAAAGGAAAGAAGGTTACTTGTGATTATGGAGACAGATGGAAATATCTTAAGAATAAATCCTATACATCTATAACTGTACTATGTACTCAAGCAGAATATATCTATGAGATTGGCTCAAAGATTGAATACTGGAAGAGAATGTATATGAGGAGGAAGAATGATGTCATTAAAAATAAATGGCTATATCTAGCAGGTTTAAGATTAAAAATGCTGAGTACATTTAAGAATCCCATTGTACAAAACCTTCAAGTGTTACTTAAGAACCATAGAAGTCTTACCTTTTGTAACTCTATTGAACAAACAGAGATACTAGGTAAGAACTGTATCAATAGTAAGAATAAAGACTCTATTGAAATTCTTGAGAAGTTCAATCAAAAGAAGATTAATCATATACCATCATGTAATATGCTTAATGAGGGTAGACAAACATGCCCATATCTATCTAATTCGGTAAGAGTGAAATATATAAATAAGCTCTCTAAGAAAGCCTAAGGTCTTAGAAATAAGATAGCTGGTAATACCGAGCCAAGCCTATAAAAAGGAAGGTGTAGAGACTATCCCTCAGAAGGGGAGTAGGTTTATATCTATTAACATGCTAAGCTTGCATATTAATTTTAATATTTGTAAATTTGCAGAAATAAATATAAATCGAAATGGTAGACACTAAAAATGAAATTTGGAAAGAAATTAGATTAAATACTAATTATCTAGTTAGCAATTTAGGAAGAGTAAAATCTAAAGCCAGACTTGTAAAATGTAAGAATGGTTATAGAAATAAATCTGAACATATATTAACCCCATGCAATATTCATGGTTATTATCATGTTGGGTTTAATGTAGACGGTAAACTTATTAATCCTCTAGTACATAAACTAGTAATGGAAGCATTCTCAGAAGAAATAAAAACTTATCCAGAATGGGAGATAGATCATATAAATGGTAATTCCTTGGATAATAGATTTGAGAATCTTCAGTATGTTAGCAGCTCTGAAAATACAATTAGAGCATATAACTTAGGATTGCAGGATAAGAAGAAGTTAAGTTTATCAAATAAAAAAGAGAATTGCTACACCTGAACAAATAGCCTACATAAAACATCAGTTCAATCTGGAAAATAGAACTTTAGGTGGTAGAAAAAATAAAGATTTCTATGAAAGAATGGCTATAAAGTTTGGGTATTCTGACCCACAAAGTATTTATAGAATACTTCTAGGTAGGACAAATAAATATTTTGGTGAAGATATAGTCCAGACCACAAACAATGAATAATTGGTAGTGAAAACTATAGTGGTATGATGAATCTTATTGATTGTCAGGTTGGTATCTATGCTTCCTTGAATAGTAGTGATACTATGATTAAGCAGAAGTTAGGAAGGTTATTGAGACATCCTAACCCTGTGTTAATTATACCTTACTACAATAATACAAGAGAAGAAGAGATAATTGAGAAAATGCTTGAGGATTACAATCCAGAGCTTGTAACAGTAGTTGAAAGTTTAAATCAGATTAAGGTATGACAATTACAATTGATGAAGATGTTTGTGCTAAATATAATCTGACTATGAGTGAAGTATTGGCAATAGCTCTTGTGAAGACAGGAGCTGATGTGCCTACTTTATTTGCTAATCTTGAAGATAAGAAGGCATTAGTTAAAGATATGTTTAATAAGTATCTTGTAACTATGGGCTATGATGAGAGAGTGTCTAGTGTATTGTTAGATTCTGATAAAGACAGGCAGCCACAAGATAGGATTGAAGACTTAGCTCTTAAAATGATGGCATTGTTTCCACAGCAAAAGAAGCAAGGTACTTCTCAGTATTTTAGAGGTAACAAGAAAGATGTTACACTAAGATTAAAGAAGTTCTTCAAGCTATATGGAAATAAATTCACTGATAAACAGATTCTTGAAGCAACTGATAAGTATGTTAAATCCTTTAATGGTAACTATGCTTATATGAGAGTATTGAAGTATTTCATTTGGAAAGATGAAAGAAAGGTAGACTCTGATGGTGTAGGCTATGTTAGTGAGGTATCAGATTTAGCTACTTATATAGAGAATGAAACCAGTGATATGGCAGATTCTGATTGGGCAGCAAGATTAAAATAGTATGGAATTATATGAAAGAGTATTAAAAGGTCTTGAAGAAAGAAGAAATAATCTACTTGAAGGTGGTATTAATAGCATACCTTCACCATTCACTAGGTTCAATGATGATTTTATAGGAATAGAAAAAGCAACTTACTATTGTGTGACTTCTGTTACAAAAGGTGGTAAATCTCAATTTGCTTCACATGTCTTTATGTACACTCCTCTTATATATGCTTATCATAATAGGGATAAAGTAAGAGTAAAGATATTGTACTTTGCACTTGAAGAGACTCCTGAAAGAGTAATGCAGAGATTTATGAGTCACATTCTGTATTATCTATCTAAAGGTAAGATAAGAGTGTCTCCAAGAGACTTAAGAAGCTCAAAGAATGATAAGCCTTTGTCTCAGGAAGTACTTGATCTATTACAGACTCAGGAATATAAAGACATGTTTAAGTTCTTTGAAGAGAATGTCATATTTAGCTCTACTGCTAATCCTACTGGCATCTATAAAGAATGTAAGAGATATGCAGAAGGAAGAGGGGTTATACATACAAAGAAAGCTGTTTATAGAGGTGAGTTAGGAGAACTTAATGAAACAGATTCCTTTGATTATTATGTTCCTAATGACCCAGGTGAGTATATTATTCCATTTATAGATCATATTGGTTTAATTGACACTGAAAGAGGAATGAATCTTAAACAATCAATGGATAAGTTATCTGAATATCTGGCAAAGTATCTTAGAAATAACTATGGTATGAGTCCTGTAATTATTCAGCAACAATCCTTTGAGAATGAGAGTAATGATAACTTTGTTAGTGGGAAGATTAGACCATCAGCACAAGGATTAGGTGATAGTAAATATATTGCAAGAGATTGTAATATACTTCTAGGTTTGTTTAGTCCATTCAAGTTTGAACTCAATGAGTATAAAGAATATGACATAACAAAGTTTAGAGATAACATTAGATTCCTTGAGGTTCTTGTTAATAGAGATGGTGAAATGGGTGGTTTATGTCCTTTGTTCTTTGATGGTGCTGTATGTGATTTTCAGGAACTTCCTTTTACCTAAAGATACAGAAGGTCTTGCAAGGGTATATAGTTATCTGAAATATATTAGAGGAGTACCACAAAGTTCAAAGGTGTTCTTTATGTCTTCAAGAAGAAAGTATTTGCATAGATGGAAAAGATTACCTATCTTTGCACGGTTTAAAAGAAAAATAAAGGAGAAGTTAAATGGCTAAAATTTTAGTATTAGCAAAATCAGGTTTTGGTAAAACTACTGCATTGTGTGTTAGAAAGAAGTTTGGTATTGAAGGGTTAAACCCAGCAGAAACATTTCTCACTCAATGTGCAAACAGAGAACTTGCTAACTTGGATTATAAGTTAATTGATGGAGTTACTAATGCAGACAGCCTAAAGAATGTTATTGGTAATGGTAACAGAATTCAAGTTGGTAATATCTCAGGTCTTGAGAAATTCAAGACAGTTGCAAAAGCTATTGAGATGTTAGCTCAATCACCATTCAAGAATATTGTAATTGATGATTTCAATTACTTATCTCAAGATTATTATATGGCAAATGCTATGAAAGGTGGTTGGGATAGAATGTGTGTCCCTGCATAGAGTAATCTATGTGAAAATAATTGGGTAAAAACGGTGAAGGGTATTGCATATCTTATTATTTATTTGTATATTTGCCAACCAAATATATAATAAATATGAGAGATTTTATTCCTAATAAGAAAGAACATAGAAGCGATTACTTTAAAGTAATTAATTCAGAGGTTAAAGCCTATATTTTAGGCTATTTAGTAGCAGATGGTTCTATAGAAGAATCAGTAAGAAAAGATAGACCAAGCAAATTAGTAAGACTAAGATTTGGATGTATATCAGAAGATGATGAAATTATAAGATTAATACAAAGAGAAATAGCTCCTAATAACAATCTTAGATATTATCAACCTAAAGCTCAAAACAGAAAACCTACTACTATATTACAAATATGTGATAAAGAGTTAGTTAATGATTTGAGAACTTTATACAATATACAACCAAGAAAGACTTATGATGCTAATTTTGAATTTCCTAACATACCTCAGATATATGAAAGAGATTTTATAAGAGGTTTTATAGATGGAGATGGGTCTATAGGTGACAGACATTTTAGTATGATTTGTAATTCACCTAAATTTGCAGAACAGATTAAAGATAGATTTTTAGAAGTTGTGCCTGAATTGAAATGGGTGATTTATAGGGAAAATAGGAAACTAACTCCTTATTGGAGCCTTCATTTCAGTTATAGTATGAAAGTCAGGAAACCTATATTTAATTATCTTTATAAAGATGCTACAGTGTTCTTAAAAAAAAAGGGATAAAGCACTTAATACCGTGCTAAATGCAGTAGATAAAAGGACTGCACAGTGTAACGCATAGATACTGAACCTGTATTTAATACAGAATATAATGTATCCAAGAGTATCCAACTCCTTATTTATATAAGGATGAAAATGTATGCTGAACTATAGCAACTATGCAAGAAGCTATAGAACTAGGGGATAAAAAAGCCCTTAGGATAACAAATTGACACCGAAACAGATTGGTTATGGTATGGGACTTATCTTCAATGCATTTGAGGCTATCCCAACCAGAGAGAAAGACTTGTTTGCTATGGCTCATTATGAAGAGTATAAAGATAAGAATGGTGATTCCATTTCTTATAAGTTCAAGACTACTGGTAATATGGTGGATGGTTATATTACACCAGAAGGTAAGTTTGATATTATTCTTTATGGTAAGGCAGGTTGGGATGATCAAAACAAGAAAGCAATTAAACAGTTTGTGATTGACTTTGATGGTGAATACCCTGCAAAGGATTCTATTGGTGCATTGGATGAGTGTCCATTATATATTCCTAATGATTTAGGGTATGTAAAGAAGTTGATTAATAAGCATTATAACAGAGAATAATGGATAGAGAACAAGTAGTTAAGTTATTAAGGGATATACAGAATAGTCCTGGCTTTTATAATGATATTACAAAGAAAGATGTTATACTTAACTATTGTGTTGAGCATGGTAAATCTCCTCAACTATCCATTCAATTTGTTCAGATCATTAGTATAAATAGAGTGTTACTAAATGAAATATTTCTTGATACACTAGAAATGTTGAAGAAAGAGTATGCTATTAATACGTTATATGCATCACAGAATTCCATTAATAGAGGAAATAACCCAATTTTATTAATATATTAATTAAAAAGAAACATGAAAGAATTAAGTAGAACAGAATTAGCAACAGTTAAAAGAACTGCGGCTAATGTGAAAACATTCAGAGCTAAGAAGGCTAAGTTAGAAGCACAAAAGGCTAAAATTGATGCAGAACTTGAATCTGTAAACAGAAGTATTGATTTGTTTGAACAGCCAATCATTGAAGTAACTGGTGGATTTACATCAGAACAAGTACTCAATGGTGAAATGGAACTTGCTATGAGTCAACCTGTAGAGAGTCCTGCTGAAACTCCTGTAGAGGAAACAGTGTGTGGGGGTATCTGTATCAGATTTGCAGGCACAAGACAATGCACTGAGAGCTGAAGAAGCTCCTGTTAATCCTTTTGGATTGAAGTTAGATGAGTCAAGTCCCCTACCTTTTGAAGCATAAAAACATTTGAAGAATATGAAGAAGAATAATGCAAAAGTATTTATGGCATTTGCCAGTGGTTCAGAGTCTAAAGAACATGTAAGAAAGCTGTATATAGGTGTTGCACCTGTATTTGTTGCAGCAGTAAATCCTAACAAGGCATTGCTGAGTGATTTCTACAACTTTGATGTAGAAAAGGAACCAACCTATATCAGTGAAGCTGAAGTAGGGCCTGATGGTAATAAGGTTAAAGTTCCTCAGGTAAGAATTGACTTCCTTGTAGTATCTGATCCTGCAAAATGCAATGGCATTGAGATGAGAAAGTCAATTACTTTCTTCATTAAGAAAGCAATCAGGTATAACAGAGATGCTACCAAGGTTCAAGTGATTGACAAGTATGGTCAAACTGCATGGCCTACAATTGAAGAGGCTAAAATTCATGCAATTCCTCAATATGCAAGTGGTCCTGCAAATCTTGACAAAGATTATAGACCTGCCTATATTGGTGAAGAAGAATTGACTAACTTCATCAAGGCATATCTTAACATTCCTAATCCATCTTATTCTTATATAGATAAGAATACTGGTGATAAGGTTGTTAAGACTTTGGCTAATCTTGATGATGCACTTGCCAGACTTGACAACATTGACAACTATTTCAAAGGTGATTACAGTGAACTGGAATCTATCTTGAAGCTCCAACCTAAGAATGTAGTGAAGGCTTGCTTTGGTGTAAGAACAACTGATGATAACAAACAGTATCAAGCTGTATTTACTCAGAAGTTCTTGAAGAATTCTGTTACTGACTACAGTTCTCTTGATAAAGAGATTCAAAGCAGAATAAATGCAAGTGGTTATAGTAACACTGAATTCAGTGTAGAACCTTTGCATGAATATGTAGTTGAATCAACTAACTTCAATGAAGCATCAGCTACTCCAAATGCAGGTACAGCTGAATCAGCTACTCCTTGGGCTTGGGCAGCAAATAAATAACACTTAATCAAATATTATATGTTTAGTAGTGGCACTTTTAACATAACTCTTGAAGATTTATTGAGTAAAGTCAGTGAGTCTGATATATTATATCATTATTTCGGTATTAGTGAAATCCCATGTGTTGTATCTAGTCCTTTAAGAGTAGATAATGATCCATCCTTTGGCATTTATACATTAGATGGAAACAAGATATACTGGAAAGACTTAGCTAGAAAGACTTCAGGAGGTCTTTGGGATATGTTAGGTGAGTATTGGGGGTGAGTTACAGAGAAGTTTTAAAGAGAGTCTGGGAAGACTTACCCAATATAGCCACTACTACCCATGAATCAGGTAAAATGAAAAAGCCTAAATCAATCAGTAACTACAATGAGGAGACTGATTTACAGTGCAGAGTTAGAGATTGGAAGCAACATGATATTGAGTATTGGGAATCATTTGGAATATCTCTTGAATGGTTAAAGTATGCTGATATATATCCTATATCACATAAAATAGTCATTAAAGGTTCTAATAGATTTATCTTTGTTGCTGATAAATATGCTTATGCTTATGTTGAAAGGAAAGAAGGTAAGGTTACTCTTAAGATATACCAGCCATTCAGTACTACCTTCAAGTGGAGCAATAAGCATGATAGGTCTGTCATTAGTCTTTGGACTAAAATACCTGAGTTTGGTGAAAAATTAGTTATTTGTGCTTCAATGAAAGATGCCTTATGTTTGTGGGCTAATACTGGAATACCAGCAATAGCTATACAAGGAGAAGGTTATACAATGAGTGATACTGCAATTAGTGAGCTTAGAAGAAGATATAAAGAGATTTATATACTTCTGGATAATGATGAAGCTGGCTTGGAAGATGCAAGGAAACTATCAGAGTCTACTGGGTTCACTAATTTAGTATTACCTAATTATGGATATAAAGATGTATCTGACTTATATAAAGGACTACAAGACCCAAATCAATTCAAACAGGTAATCTTCAGCCTTATAAATGGAGAAGAAATAAAAAAGTAATATCCCATTTTAATTAATTAAAAAAAAGAAACATTATGGAAGCTAGAAAAATTTTATTTGTCCTGAGCAACAGCTCAAATCAGAAAAGCATTATGTCAGAAGCAGAAACTCTTGGTGCATTGAAAGCAGACATGAGAAGAGCAGGTATTAACTATGATGGTATGACATTCTATGAAGGTAGAACTAGAACAGAGTTGAAAGATGATGCTTCAGTTCTCCCTGTAAATGTGCCTGTGCCTGCAAAGGAACTACTCCTGCAACTACTACTAATGACTTGGTGTTCATGCTGACTACAGCTAATAAGAAAATTAAGTCAGGTGCTTTGAGTCCTGAAAGAAAGAATACTCTTTGAGGAAATCAAGGCTAAAGGTTTAGGTGCAGCAGTAACTGCAAAGTTTGGTAAGAATGCAACTCAGTGTAAAACTCCTGATTTGTTGGCATTTCTTGCAGAACAATCTAAGCCTGCATCTCAAGTAGCCACAGAAGCACCTAAGACAAAGAAGGTGGAAGAAGAAAAAGTAGCAGTAGATGAGAACCCTGATATCACTATCAAAGAAGTGATTAAAGGTGAGCCTATTGATATTACACCTCGTACAGAATGTGTAGATAAAGTAGCAAGAGAAGTTCTTCGTGAGCTTATTGAAAGACTTGATGAAGAAGATGATCTCTATGATAATTATAGTGATCTTCTTGAGAAACTTGATACAGATGTAGTGTCTGAGGAACAGGAACAACCAACTGAAACTAAAGCTGTGAAAGAAGAAAAACTTTCAAACAGTGAAATTAATGATTTGTTTGGTGGTTGGGCTAAATAAATAACAATACAGAGGTTGGTGAGTAATCATCAGCCTCTTCTTTTTTTAGTGATACAATGAGTGTAGAAGAAAGATTAACAAATTTATACAACTCATTCATGGAGAAGCCTAATGTCATTTATGGTATATTCAAGGGCTTCTTTGGTGAAGAGTTTGTAGATATGCAGAATTACCCATCATTAGATGACTATATCAGTAATGCAAAAATGTTGCATTCAGAAGAGTTCATTATGGTTGATAATACAATAGAAGATTCGTCATTTTCTAGAATAAATATACTTGTTAGGTTCCCTGAGGTGAGAATAACCAATGAGAATGATAAGTATATAGATATATGGGAACTCTATGCTAAAGTTACAATTACTTATTCAGGTACTATGCATGGTGATTTTAGATTGAATAGGTCTGAGTATGATTTATTTCAATTAAGAAATGGTTATATGCATAGTCATATTAGTTCTATTCCCTTTAGCAGACTAACAGAATTTCAAAGCCCATGTTTAGGTTCAGGACCTATTAGAGGTACTATTGCAACATTAAATGATGGTGGCATTGAATTTGATGAATTAAGATGGGAATTATTCTGTCTTGAATTAAGCAAATATGTTCAAGTTGAATCCTTGGCAGGAGGACCTTATCATAAACTTGAAGAACTTGGTGGTAGTAGTATGAGAGTGCAATCTGTTACATGGCCTATGTATAGAGATAATCAACTTAGAAGCTACAGCTCTTTAACACTGATCTATATAAAGACTTTATGATGTGGTTATTAAGAAAGAAGAAATTAAAATTTGACTTTCTTAATGGTTATGGTATAGGTATGTCCTATATTCAATGGACTATATTTATAAGTAATGAGTTTATTGAATGGTACAATATAACGTATAAAGAGGGAGAAGTAACTGCTTCCTATGAAGAGTTACTTTTAGAAAGTCTATTGTATAGAGGTGTTTTAAATAACAATAAGATATATACTAGCAGATACAGTGCAGCTGATAATTACCTTCAGTATGTAGGTAGACAAGTTTGCATATTTAAAGGTGAGCCTGTTTTATTTAAAATAAGAGAAGGTAATACAGATACGAATGATGATAATATGTCCACATTCCTATCTCCAGTGATTGTAGCACATTTTTTATAAATGTATTTTAGAAATAGTTAATTATGAGTATAGAAACGAAACCCAAACTACTGGAACTGACAAGAAAGTCTACTTCATATAAGTTGATAGTCACTCCAGAACTTGAACAAAAGATAAGATATTTCTTAGACAAGTTCCCATCAATAGAATATTCAGGTACTTTATTTTATACTGTATCTGGTAGTTTTGAAACTGAAGATTTAGTAATCACTGCCTTTGATTTCCTGTTACAGGATATAGGTGTAAGTGGTTATACTGAATTCAATCAATCTCCTGATGTAATAGGATATATGGTAGATCATCCTGAATTATTGGGAGAAGATGTATATCAAGGATTAATGCATTCACATCATACAATGGGTGCATTCCTTAGTGGAACAGATTTATCCACTCTTAGAGAAGAGGGCAGTGATAGAATCCACTTTGTATCTTTGATTATTGATACTAAAGGTACTTACAAAGCAGCTATTACAAGAGTAGTTTCTGAAGAAATGACAGCAACAGGCTATGTTAAGTATCCTACATATAATGGTAAGGAATCAGTTGGACAACCTGTTAGTTATTCTTTTACTAGAAAGAAGCTTGAATACTTCATGCTTGATGTAGAAAGGCCTGTGATTGCTAATCCCTTTAAAGAGCTTGCTGATAGAATTCTTGAAATTCAAAAAGCAAAAAGAGGAAGCTAAAAAGAAAGCTATTCCTGTTTATGGAAGTAGTTGGCAAGGTGGTAGTGGATATAATGGTTATACTCCTAGAGTATATAATAATACTACTAAACAATGGGAAGATGCTAAGCCTAGTACTCCTAAGAATACAGCCTTTAACTATCAGACTAATGTAGGAAGAGGCAATGTTATTCCTGAGAATAAACCTTATGTTCCTTCAGTGGTTACTCCACCAGTACAGGAAGAACTTCCATTTGAACAGGAAACTCAAGAAGAAGTAATACCTCCATATGGTGAAGTAAAAGTTGATTCTACTATCATTGAAGAAATTGCAAGACAGTTAGTAACTGGAGATATTTCTTATGGAGTGTATGAGAATGAAACACTTGAAGAGTTAGCTAAAGTAGGAGAGGAATCATATGCTCAAAGATTTGAAGATGATTCACTATTTCATGCTTGGGCAGAAGGTTATGTTGAATTCTTGGTTTATTATGCTGAAGACCCAGCTCTTGAGCAGTATGAAGATGATGTATTAGCTGCATTAGTTGCTTATGATTTAGTTGAGAAACTTAATAAGTTAACTAATAGAGGAAAATACATTAATCAGTTTATTGAAATGATTGAAAGGTATATTATTTAATTATGGATATGGATAATAATGAACAACTTATAGAAGCAGGAACAAGTTTTACACTTGAAATGGATAGATTTTATAATCAAACTCCTGAAGCTCAAGCAGCTGAGGTGCTTAATGATATTATTAGAATAACTAATGTATCTGAGGAGCAAACTAGTGAATCTGTAGAAGAGGAGGTTAACCAAGTCTTTGCTGATGACATTCCTATTTTAGTTGAAGAGTCTCATGTGGAATTAACCTCAGAGGAAGAAGCACTTCTAGCAGCAGCTCTTGAATCTCAGAATAATGAAATCCCTGTTAACTCTCCTACTCTTCTAGTAGAAGATGTTACCAGTAGATTTAGTGGTGCCTCATGGTATGACAAGATTAGAACAAAAGATTATATTATTAGCTGGATTAGGAGGTATTGGTAGTTATGTTGCCTTCTTATTATCAAGAATGCATCCATTTAGAATAGATATGTATGATGATGATATAGTGGAATCAGCTAATATGTCTGGTCAATTATATTGCATGGAGAATATAGGAGAATATAAAGTCAATGCAATATATAACACAATGAAGAAGTATTCAAACTTCTATAGTGCAAATGCTTTAAGAGAGAGAATTACTGATGGAACTCCAGCTAGGGATATAATGATATGTGGGTTTGATAACATGGAAGCTAGAAAGGCGTTCTATAGAGTATGGAAAGCTCATGTTAGGTATTCAAGTAATGAAGACGAATGCTTATTCATTGATGGGAGACTTGCAGCAGAAGAGTTTCAAGTGTTTGCAATTAAAGGTGATGATAAAAGAGCAATGGAAATCTATGAGGAAGAATGGCTGTTTGATGACTCTGAAGCTGAAGAGACTTTATGTAGTTACAAACAAACCACCTTCATGGCTAATATGATTGGTTCTGTAATGGTTAATCTATTTGTGAACTTTGTAGCTAATGAATGTGATCCAGTATTTCCAAGAGATGTTCCTTTCTTAACTACCTATGATGCAAGTACTATGTATTTTAAAGTAGAGATGTAATTATGGCAAGAGTAGGTTCAAGATTAAAAGATGCTATAAACTTTCTAAGTTCTGCATATAGCCACTATCGGTATAGTCCTATAGACTATGGTCCAAATATAAACTGGGAAAGAAATAATGTCTTTTCAAAGTTCTTTATAGCTGATATAACTGGCCCTGAGATAATAGTTCCTGTAGTTATGAGAGGGCATGTTGAAGGTATTATTAGTAATAGTATTGTATATAATGCAATAACTCCTGTAAAGAAAGAAGTAGTATTTTCCGATTTATGTTAGAGATTACAATCCTGCTGCAAGAACTGCTGATAGCTTTATATCAAAGGTATTTGCTGAATCACCAGAATCAGGATTGTCTAGAGTTACTATCAAAGACACAACTTATATTGGAAGTAGAGGCTGTATATTTGATAATGATGGAAAACTTCTTATGCTTTGTACTCTTGTTGGTAGGTATTTACTTCATGATCAACCAGATGATTCATTTTTGGTACTGTAAAAGGTTTTACTTATGATGAGGTCAGACTGTATATTCATTCTGATGTTGTTAGAAGTGAAAGTGATGTAGTGTGTAAAGCAATTATGAATAAAATAATGCCTTTTATGTTATCATCAGAGTTTAGAAAACCATATAGTCAAAATATAAGATGTTTTGATGCTGGTAATTCTATAAGAACTACAGTCATTATTGATGATATTAGTAGGTTTGTAAGAACTCCTACATTTAGTAGTGATTATACTGATGAGGATATAAATAACATGTTGAGTGTTAGAGCTTCTGAAGTTGCAGATCAAATTAAGTTGGTATGACACTAGGTGAATACTTTGGTGATTGGATTAGGGTTATAGATGTTAATGAATTAGATAAGGTTACTAAGACTATAGGCAATATAAGGAAGCCTATATGTCCTAATATACCTGATGTATTTAAAGCATTTACATTATGTTCATATAATAACTTGAAGGTAGTTATGATAGGACAGGATTTTTGATTATTTTATATAAGTAATTTATTTATTAAGTTGTTTTGTTTGGCTAAATTTCGTATCTTTGTAATTATTAAAATTGCGAAGATATGAATATTAAAATTACAAAAGACTTAGGTAAAGAGATAATTTTAGATTATCAGAATGGTAAGAAAATTAAGGATATTGCTACTGAAAACAGGCTTAATCGTGAGAGTGTAAGAAGATTCTTGAAAAGAAACAATGTTCCTATATTTAAGGGAACAGTTCCTTACAATATAGAAATTAAAAATGATTTAAGACAGCTTCTTATAGGAAGCCTATTAGAGACGGGTGTTTTTTTGTTCGGTTGGAGGTAGAACTAAGAATATGTGTCTTAGTATAGCACATTCTGAAAAGCAGGAAGAGTATCTTAAGTATAAATGGAATATATTAAATAAGTATGATTTAGTATCTACTATAAGTAAGTATCACACAAATAATAAAAGGTACTCACATGAATTAGTAGAGTATAGATTTAGGTCTAAATTACATCCTATTTTTACAGATATAAGAAATAAATATTATGATTCACAGGGTCATAAGAGGGTATTCAAAGAATTTGTAAAAGATATAGATGCTTTAGGATTAGCTATATGGTATATGGATGATGGTTATGTAACTAAAAATTCATGTATCTTATCTACTTGTTCTTTTACTTTAGAAGAACAGTCTTTATTAGCTAATATATTATTAGATAAATTTGATTTACACTTTACTGTAGGCAAGCATGATAATAGTATGTACCTGCAAGCTAAGGATTTTCCTAAATTTGTAGAGCTAATCAAAGATTTTGTTATTCCATCTATGCAATATAAATTAATTACTTATAGTAAAAGAAGGGTTCTGAATAAACAGGGTGAATTGCTGGGACAACTTAATGAGTCAATCAGCAGCCAAGCTACAGAAGAGCATAAAAGTATGTAGAAGGTTCAGAGACTAACAGGTGAATAGCTCAAATAATAAACCTGACACGAGTGCCCTGCATTGGAAACAATGAAGATATAGTCCGAACTATGTGGTGACACATAGAATTAGCAGATAAAGAGCTGCTAAGATAACAAATTGCCATACCCTCAAAAAAGGAATAGCTACAGGAATTTTATTTGGTAATAGGAAGGAGGTAAGTGATGAAGACTTATCTCCCTCACTAAAGATTGTTAAGGAGGCAGCTATTGATTTTGAAATTCCACATAATAGTATTATCTTTGACCAGACTTTAGAGAGTTGGGCTAATCAAGGAATTCTTATGATAAACTCTGCATTAACTGTAGAAATGAATAAAGTAGGTAGCCATACTATGTTATGGAGACCATTTATGACTAAGTTATTAAAGAATTTATCAGAGTGGAATACAGGTATTATTTATGTTCTGTTTGGTGAACAGGCTAGAACATTTGTACCTTATATTAATAGTAAATCTAATATTATTCTGGAAGAAAAGCATCCAGCTTATTATGCTAGAATTGGTAGTAGAATGCCTTCTACAGTCTTTAAAACGATTAGTAAATTAACTAAAGATAAGTATGGTGAACCAATAGTATGGTTCCAAGAGTATTAATTAAATAATAAGTATTATGAAGAAAAAGTATGTATTTGTAGGCACAGGTGATTGTGTATGTGAAGGTGACAAATATTTAGGAGCAATAGTATGCAAGTCTGGAGAGATGCTCTCCTTTAATTGCATTAATAAGTATGTTATAGCTAAGCTTCTCTCAGAAGGTGCTATTAAGGAAGTTAAAGAAGAGGCTAACAGTTATGAGAAACCTGTTCCTTCTTCAGTAGATGATGTTACTTTTGAGACTATCATCATGTCTATTGCAAAAGACTGAAGTGGAAGGTTGTTAATGTGTTCAAATACCTTGATAACCTTGCTTACATTAATGAAGGTGCAGTATTGTCAATCTTATTGAGAGAAGTAGCTGTAATTCTTGACAGACAATATCCAGACCATATTGAGAATAGTGAGAAAATCTATACTATTGATATGGCTAAAGGTGAGATTGTAGAGGTTAAAGATATTCACAAGATAAAGAACTTCAGAAACTTTGCTGCATTTAGAACTATTCGAGATGCTGTCACTGCGAAGAAAGTACTGAAGGACTTTATGTTAGCAGCATTTAGTAAAGGTGGGAGAAAATAAGAAGATACTTAATGCCTCTAGGAGAGAGTTTGATGGAATTAAATTCAAGTCAGAACTTGAGGTGATGATTTACAAGACTCTTAAAGAATTAGGATTTAACCCTCTCTATGAACCAACTACTTACACTTTATGGAGAGGGTTTAGACCTACAGTACCTTTCTATGATAAGAATAAGAAGACTAAACTTCTTAAATTAAATCTTAAGAAGCTAATAGATATAAAATATACTCCTGACTTTATATTTCTATATAATAATGTAGTTATTGTTATAGAGGCTAAAGGTATGGAGAATGATGTATTCTATATAAAGAAGAAGTTATTCAGAGCATATCTTGAAGATTTATATAGAGAGACTGGACAAAAAAAAGTCTATGTATTTTGAAATCTTTACTAAGAAACAGCTTCTAGAGGCTATAGAAATAATTAAAGGTTATGGAACCAGTGAAGAGAATAAAAAGATTAACTCAGTACCTGCCAAAAGGTGATATTGCATTAGCTCATACTTTCATTGATTCAAGAGATTTTGAGTCACTGCAAGAGTTAGTTGATTCAGCTATTGTTAAGACTAAAAGAAACATTAGTAGTAACAATCCTAAGGAAGAGTATCTTAGTTTAGATGTGGATGAAATGGAAAAACTAAAGACAGAAGTAGATGATTATGTAGACCAGCTACAACTGCCTGAACAAGATGATGAATTTGATAATTATGAGGAAGAGTATTGTTGACATTTCATGGAAAGTAGATGAACCTACCTATAGAGCAGACCCAGCCTTTAGCTATTCTACCTTAAGTAAGTATGATAGAGAAGGATTCAGAAAATTAGGTAGTCTCTTTGATAAAGTAGAAAGTCCTGCATTAAGATTTGGTTCAGCAGTTGATACTATGTTAACTGATGGAATTGATGCTTTTAAAGAGAGATTTACTGTATGTGAGTTTCCTTCATTATCAGAAGCACTTATAGGAATATCTAGAGACTTGTTTGAAAGTTATGGAAGTCAATATAGAAGTATTGAGTTAATACCTGATGATGATATAATAGCTCATACTATTAGTTATCAACCAACTTGGGGTGCAGAAGCTAAACTAAGAACTATAAAAAGTAAGTGTAATGATTACTACAAATTGTTAGCTATATCAGCAGATAAAGAGATATTATCTCAGAAAGATTATAATGATACTGTTGCTTGTGTTAATGAATTGAAGAATAACCCTTACACTAAGTACTTCTTCTATGTTAATCCATTTGATACTAGATTTGAGAAGGTATTTCAGTTAAAGTTTAGGGCTAAATATAATGGAATATCTGTTAGATGTATGTTCGATAAACATTTGGAAATATTAAAAATTATACTTACCTTTGTTGCATGATAACTTAATTAATAGTTGATTATGCAAAAGAAGAATATTAAATTAGAGGAAATTATTAAGTTATATGATACTTATAATAATGTAGGTATTGTAGCAGAAAAATTAAATTGTTGTATAGCTAATGTTTGCAGAAGATTAAAGAAAGCAGGAGTTGTTATTAGTAGGGATTATACTAGGAGAAGAGAATCTACTAGGGAAAAAATCTATGTAGATGAGTCTTATTTTAAAGAAATCAATACTGAAAGTAAGGCATACTTCTTAGGACTTATGTATGCAGATGGTAGTGTATCTAAAAATACATTTTATCTTAAACTTAAAGATGAAGATATCATTCAAGAGTTTAAGAAACATCTTAATACAGAAGCAGATGTCAAAATTATAAACAGTCAGTACATATTAACAATATGTAGACAGAGTATGTGCAATGATTTAATTAATCATGGATGTTATATAAACAAAACTAAATCTATCAGATTTCCTAACTTAGAAAAGTCTTTAATCAGACATTTCATAAGAGGATTTTTATGATGGAGATGGTAGTCTTATACTTAATATTAATAAAATCACAACTGTTTAAACTTTTTTCAGTGGTAGTTTGGAGTTTCTAAAACAATTGCAGGAAAAATTAAAAAAGTAATTTCTATTACCAATGGTGGAATTTCTAAAAGAAAGAAATTATGAAGTTTGGCATCTAAGATATGGAGGAAGGCAAGTTCTATAATATTAAATTGGTTATATAAAGACTCTAATTTGTATTTAAAAATTGCAATATGCCGACCCGTTCGCCTGAAAAGCGTACAATTCAGGTGTTTTATTCCCATGACCCTTTAGCAAAGGCGGCAAAACTGGCGGGATTTGATATTTGTTGGTTGGATTTTACTAAAGTCCCGGAAAATTCTGAACTGGGTAGGCAGGCTTCTGAATACACCTATATGGGAACACTTGGAGAAAGCTACTCAATCATTATGCGACTTCTTCCTCCAAGTTATCGAATGTTTCAACCTCCTGCGGTGCTTTATGATAGTATGATATTTGTAACGGATGCGAACCCTACAAAAATATTAGAAGAATAACGTATGCAAAACTTCCGGTTTATTGGGAAGTTGCAGAGAACGAAAAAATCGGGAGTTGTGGAGAAATTTCCTGAACTTTCCTTATTTTATAGGCTTT